>ENA-UOOD01003807-UOOD01003807.1-human-gut-metagenome-genome-assembly--contig:-CS67-NODE-3807-length-12201-cov-4.471019_pt1 | contig 12201 bp, 8 predicted proteins | sample MGYA00242464_ERZ724011 | MGnify/ENA metagenome assembly ERZ724011 | reverse complement strand
ATCTCAAATCATATATTATTTATATTATATCCTATATTATATAATGAAACAATCACTTTATTAAGAGAATTATTTTATAATAAAAAGAGACTGTCAATCGACAATCCCTTTTTGTAATTTCTTTTATGAAAAAATACTTAAATTCAATAAAAGTGAAATCAAAACAAATAATACTGCAAGAACTCTTGTAGCCATAACAAGTCCGCCTTCCATAGAACGTCCTTTGTTTTTTCCCCAATAAGACTCAGCAGCTCCGCTGATAGCTCCTGTAAGTCCTGCCTGCTTGCCTTCCTGAAGAATAACTACAACTGTAAGTGCAACGCATACGATAATGTATAGAATCAATAAAATTCCATGAATTGTCTTAATCATTATGCTCCTCCATTCAATTAAAACTCATACAAACTGATTAGTACAGTAAAAAACACTGTACTAATCTAGTTTATCATAATATCCTAAAGATTTCAATATTTTTTTAACGATTATTCGTTGTACCGTAAATTCTGCTTATCGACGTACAAGAAGTGATTTTCCTGTCATTTCTCTTGGCTGCTCAAGTCCCATTATCTCAATGAGTGTCGGCGCAATATCCGCAAGACATCCGCCCTCTCTTAATGTGTATGCATCATCATAATTTACAAGAATAAATGGAACAGGATTTGTTGTATGAGCAGTAAATGGTGCTCCTGTCTCATAATCTATCATCTGCTCTGCATTTCCGTGGTCAGCACAGATAAATAATACTCCGTCAGCTTTCTTTACTGCCTCAACTGCTGTTCCTACACATTCGTCAACTTTCTCAACTGCTGCAACTGCTGCCGGGATAACTCCTGTATGTCCTACCATGTCAGGGTTTGCAAAGTTGATAACTATCACATCATATTTGTCTGATGCTATAGCTTCATTGAGTCTCTCACTTACTTCCGGTGCACTCATCTCAGGCTTAAGGTCATATGTTGCAACTGAAGGTGATTTTACAAGTGAACGCTCTTCTCCTTTGTTTGGCTCCTCAACACCGCCATTAAAGAAGAATGTTACATGAGCATACTTCTCTGTCTCGGCGAGACGAAGCTGTGTCATATTGTTTGCTGCAAGGAACTCTCCAAATGTATTTTCAATACTCTCTTTCTCAAATGCAACAAGTTTATTTCCAATAGTCTCATCATAATTTGTAAAGCATACAAATGTGAGCGGCATAAATCCATTTGCTCTCTCAAATTTGTCAAAGCTTTCATCACAGAAAGTACGTGTAATCTGACGTGCACGGTCAGGTCTGAAGTTAAAGAAAATCACTGAATCATTTGCTTTAATAGTTGCTACAGCTTTTCCGTTTTCCTCGATAACTGTAGGAACAACAAACTCGTCGTTTACATCCTGTGCATAAGAATCTGCAACAGCCTTAACAGCATCCTCAGCCTTGACACCCTCGCCCTTTACAAGTGCATTGTAAGCTTTCTCTACTCTGTCCCAGTTATTATCTCTGTCCATTGCATAATAACGTCCATGTACAGACGCAATCTTACCTACACCTATCTTGTCCATCTCTTTCTGGAGTTCCTCTACAAAACCTTTTCCTGATGTAGGTGCTGTATCTCTTCCGTCAAGGAATGCATGTACATATACATTCTTAAGACCGTTTCTCTTTGCAAGTTCCAATAATCCGTAAAGGTGTGTATTGTGACTGTGTACACCACCATCTGAAAGAAGACCGAAAAGATGAAGGTCTGAATTATTTTTCTTTGCATTCTCTACTGCTGAAAGCAACGCTTTATTTTCAAAAAATGTACCTTCTTCAATAGCTTTTGTAATACGTGTAAGTTCCTGATAGATAATGCGGCCTGCACCGATATTCATGTGACCAACCTCAGAGTTACCCATCTGACCATCCGGAAGTCCTACACTAAGCCCGCTTGCATTTCCCTTCTGAAACGGACACTCTTTCATAAGCTTATCCATAACAGGTGTCTTTGCCTGAGCAATAGCATTACCCTCTGTCTTGTCATTTAATCCATAACCATCAAGTACCATCAATACAACCGGTTTCTTACTCATAATCGTTATCCTTTCTTTATATAAAAATATATTTAGTTACCTTTTTATCCGACAATAGATTATACAATATTTATGACTGCAAGTCAAAGAAAAGATTTCTCTAACATTCCTCAATATCATCTGACAGGATGGTAACATGACAAAACATTATTATTTTCCATAATAAATGGTTTTGAAGTATTCTGTCCCCATTCAGTATCATACATTCTCATAAGGTACTCATTAAGCTGCTGTTTTGATGCAAACTTAATAACCTGATACGGTGACTGGAAAGAAATCTTTTCAATAAAAATGTAACCATTATTTTTGACCGGTACAAGTACTCCGGCATGACCTGTAAAAAGTTCATTTTCATTTTTACTGAAATAAGAATGAAAAATGACTGTTATAAGAGATGCCTTCGTTTTATCATGAGAAAAAGTAATATTATTTTTACTGCGGTACTTTCTTAAAATACCAATATGCTTGTTTACATTAGTCGAAGAGACAGTATTGATGCTTGAATATAATGTTTCAAATTTTTTTGTATCTTTTTTGTTATATTTCTGATATGGAGAATTTTTCAACGCATCACTATCCATAAATAATTCATTTGTATTTGGCTTTGTATTCTCCCCTGTTTTTATATAGTTTTTCAAAAGGTCAAATGCTGTTATGCGACAATTATATCCGATAAACATATTATATTTTTTTGACCAGTATTCTGCTATCTTGTTATCGTTATATATTGGTGCATTAAGTCCAAGTTTTTTATATCCATTCTTTACAAGACTTGTATTTTTAATAGTCTTATTATATTCATTCACATCTTTAAGCCATGCCTCTGCATTTTTTTTAGGAATACCTGCATCTATAAGATATTTCTTTACTTCGTTTTGTGTTCTTTTGTCAACAAGATTCGAATATTTTCCCAGAGTATCTGTGACAGTTATTTTAATGTCAGAAGAATATTTTTTTCCTTCTTTTGTTATTCCCGTAACAATAATAACACCTTTTCCACCAGAAGTTCCTGCCGTAACAGTTCCCTTTTGGTCAACTTTGACTTTTTTTAAATTCTTAGTTCTGAATGATATTTTTTTATACTGTTTCTTATTTTTTATATTAAGCATGAGCTTTGATTTTTGACCAATTATATATTTACCGCCTGTAACATTTTCATTGCCGACAAATATTACAGGAGGCTTTATGACCGCCTCTGTATTACTTCCGTTCAAAAATAAAGTAGTTAATAAAACAGTACCTATAACAGCTATGATTCTTTTCTTCAAGCTTTTCACCTTCCTTAGATAATTATTATTGCCAATACCTGCAATGCAGCAATTATTTTATAGCACACATAAAAAAAAAGCAATTAAGATTTTATTACATTTCAAAAAACAATTCATCAACCATCACTAAAAGTAAAATTGAAAAATAATGGGTATAGCCAAAAAAATAAAATTGTAATATACTAATATTATGATGTTGGTTCAAAAAGCTTTTTGACCCCAACTAATGCCACGGATTGCTTCATTGTTGTGCAATTTTTGCAATCCTGCAAACACCGACACATACACATTTATACTATGTACTCTCGAAATCTTCTGAACGAAGAATTTCGAGATGGATTCATTTTGAAAAGATTACGAGAAATTATTATTTTTTATAAGGAGGTTTTCCATGTACGAATTTACTAAAGATTGTATGATTGGAATCAAGGAAATAGATGACGAACACAAAAAATTGTTCGATATGATAAACGATGCAATTGTTCTCACTAATGAGACAGAAGATGCCGAAAGCATTGCCAAAAATCTTATTAAGGGACTGAAAGATTATGCGAATATACATTTCGCTCACGAAGAAGCTTATATGAAAAAAATAAATGACCCTGAACTTGAGCGTCAGGTCAAAGAACATAAAGCATTTACCGAAAAAATTAATGACTTTAAACTTGATATTTCATCTGCCGAAGCTTCAAAAAAATCATTGAACGAACTTCTTGTCTACATTGTCAACTGGCTGTATAAGCATATCTTAGGAAGTGACATTATGATTGGCAGACTTTCATCTTCAGACAAGGAAACCGAAAATACAAATCCATTTGCTTTTACTGACAAATACAAAACCGACATTGCTCTTATTGATGATGAACATAAACATCTTTTTGAAATCATTGAACAGACAAATGAGCTTATACATGCAAATCTGCTTCATGATAAATATGACGAGATAATTCATCTTCTCAATGAACTTAAAACATATACAGAAACACATTTCAGTGATGAAGAAGCTCTTATGGAAAAAATATCTTATCCCAGACTTGAAGCTCAAAAGAAAGCCCATTCCGCATTTGTGGATAAACTTGTACATATTGATATTGATGAACTTGACGAAATTGACAGCCATCAGCAGACTTATCTTTTTGAATTGATAAATTACCTCTTAAACTGGCTTTCAAACCATATTCTTGGTTCAGATATAAAAATCGGTGAATACATAAAAGAAAATAATATTACAATCGACTAAAATATAATGATGCAAGTGGCAAGCCTCCAGATAGCAATTTGTATGTAAGCATACATTGCTATCTGGAGGTCTGCCCCATCACCATATAATACAAAAATTATAAAAAGAAATAATATCTGCATTATTATATAAACATTTCTCAACTTATCATTTTATCTTTTTGTGCATACATACCTTTTATTCCATATTTCTTTGATACTTTTTCTTTCGGATTTATCAGTTCTTCCATCAATTCATGAACAGTTGTCATCTCATTTATACGTCCTACATTTGCACCGCAGAATATCAGACCGTTATTTATATCTCCGTTCACCGCATCAACCAACGCTTTCGTTATACAATACGGTACTTCTTTGGGATTGCATTTTTTCATGCAGTTGTAGCACTTTAAAACCGGCTGATTTTCCTTTTCCACACGCTTTATAAATTCATTTCTTATTGCACGTCCGGGCATTCCGACAGGACTTTTGATTATCTTAATATCTTCTTCTTTCGCATCAATATACGCTTTTTTGTACTCATCAGAAGCATCACACTCCTTTGTCGCCACAAAACGGCTCGCAATCTGCACTCCGTCTGCACCAAGTTCAATTGCATGAATTATATCATAATGGTCAAATATTCCCCCGGCAACAATGACAGGTATATGTGTATTATATTTTTTCTCATATTCCTTTGTACATTCAATAATTTCTTTTATCTCTGTATCATAGTCAATGTTTTCCATATTTTGAAGTTCTTCATTTGAAAAGCCAAGATGTCCGCCCGCCTTCGGTCCCTCAATGACTATAAAATCCGCAGTCCTGTCATATCTTCTTGCCCACATTTTAAGTATAATATCTGCCGCACGCCTTGATGAAACTATCGGTGCTATCTTTGTCCTGCAAGCTTTTCCTATATATTCGGGAAGTTTCACCGGAAGACCTGCTCCGCTTATTATCACATCTGCACCCGCTGCAACAGCTGCCATGACATGTTCTTTGTAATGTTTTAATGCAACCATGATATTTGCTCCCACAAGTCCGTTTCCGCCTGCAATCTCCTTTGCACATCTGATATGCTTTCCTATTGCACGCAGATTGCATTCTGCCTGATCATTTTCAAAATTTTCCTCATCATATCCTATCTGGGCAGTTGATATAATTCCTATTCCGCCCTCCGCCGCAACAGCTCCCGCAAGCTTTGAACGGCTGATACCGACTCCCATTCCACCTTGAATAATAGGAATCTTTGCTATCATATCCCCTATACGAAGAGCCTTTAACTTTTCCCCACATTCATATAATCCCATATTTTCCTCATTTCCGTGCTCCATGCACACCTTTAATTTTCATTTGATTATCAAACTACTTTTAAAGTATAAATCTATAATGTTTTGTTGTCAATGTTTTCTCGTATCTTTTTCTATTTTATGTAGTTTTCAAAACTATATACTTGATAAATATATTAAAATCAGTTGTGTTTTAATCCGATATAAAAAAAATTTTCAAAAAGATAACGCATATCAAATAATTCAACTATTTAATATGCGTTATTTATATTTTTTCCGTAAATTGCCGTCTGTTATTTATCTATTCCTATTTTAAAACCTATGAAATCATCCCTTGTGACATAGGACTGATGCAGATTATATACAAAATCGTGATCTCTTATTTCATTGTAAAATGTGACCTCACATATTTTTCCTATAAATGACGGCTGAAATACATCCCCGCCGAGAACAATACGCTTTGCATAACGATTTCCCGGTACATTCTTCATGTTTCCTACAAGCTGTCCGTTTATGTATGCATATGCTGTCTCTGTTTTTGCATTGTAGCTTACAACATAATGTGACCATTCATTTACCTGTAATTTGCATCCGCTTATATCATACCAACCATCAACCTCTTTTGAATCCCTTATACGGAATGATGAATGTCCCTCCCATGCCAAAGGAATCATACCAAAAAATCCTGTCTCGTATTTGACGTACAATGCACAGCTCCATGAGTGTTCCTCTGTCGGATATATCCACATTGATACCATAAAACTGTCACTTGATAAAATTTCATTCGGAAGTTCGATAACTTCCTGCTCTTTCTCTCCCCCCGGAAATACGAGTGCCTTTTTGTTTTTAAATATACCCGTGCCATATTTCAATTCACTAAAACCTTTCGCATCTGCCTCGATTTTTCCGTCATCAGACTTAATATCACCGTCAAGCTTAAATGTATAACTTGTATCATCATTAGCGATATACTCATTTGCAAATTTGTCAAATTCATTAAGCGGAAGCGGTTTTGCATACAAAAATCCCTGTGCAATCTGACAGCCGCATCTTACAATAAACTCTCTTTGTTCTTCTGTCTCAATTCCCTCGGTGACAACATCAAGTTTTAAGTCTTTACACATATTTATGACATTTCTCAAAACCTTTTTTCCTCTGTCATCATCCCCTGAATCATCAAGAAATTCCTTATCAATTTTTATAATATCAACCGGTAAGTCTTTTAAAAGATTGAGTGCCGAAAATCCTGAACCAAAATCATCTATTGAAACAATAAACTCTCTCTCTTTCAACATTTTAACATTTCTTATGAGTTCCTCGCTGTCCTTGACAAACACGCTCTCGGTAATTTCTATCTCAAGCTCATTGTGACTTACGCCGTACCTGTCAGCAATCTCAACCAACATATCCGGAAATTCTTTATTATAAAGATGCAGTCTTGACATATTCACCGAAACAGGAATATGCCCATATTTCTTTCCATGCCAGCTCTGTTTTATCTTACAGACCTGCTCAAACATGTACAAATCAAGTTTTGAAATGAAACCATTTTTCTCAAATAACGATATGTATATCGCCGGTGTCCTAACACCATCAACCGGATGATTCCATCTTGACAATGCCTCTGCTCCCGTCAGTTTAGTTGATATCATATTTACTTTTGGCTGCAAATACACCTCAAACTGACCGTTTTTTAACGCCTCATCCATCTCAAGTTCCATATTTCTGTTTCTCAGTATAGTCCGGTCATTTTCTCTATAAAATACATACCTGTTTTTTCCGTCATATTTGGCTTCATACATAGCCGAGTCACATTTATGTAAAATATCATCAAGCCTGAGCGATACTTTCTGCCTTGTGACTATACCTATACTGAGTGATACATTTGAAAGAATATCTTTTCTAAAATCGATATCCTGCATATTTTTTAATAATTTTTTTGCCGTACTTTCAAGTTCATCAATACCCATATCTCCATCAAGCAATGCAACAAACTCATCTCCACCTATTCTTGACGTAAAGCCAAATATATTTTCTTCAATAAGTTTTGCTATGCATATAAGAAGTTCATCTCCCATGCTGTGACCATAAATATCATTAACCCGCTTAAAATTGTCGATATCTATAAACATTGCATGAACAATTGCATCGCTTTCAAGTATATCGTAAAAATCGTAAAGTCCTCTCCTATTTGATAATCCGGTAAGATAATCAAATTCTGCCGGATATTCTCTTATTTTTCCCAACATCTTCTCGTTCTGTTTCATAGCTGTCCTCCGAAAAAAACTATATGTATATTTTACATCTTTTTTGCCAGATAAGCTACCATTTTTTTCGAGAGTTCAGTTTTCAATATGTCTGATAACCATATTTTTCATTATATGCATATTTTTTCTAAAAATGGGTTAATAATATTTTTTGTCATATTAAATTTTATTTTTTAATATGAATGGACTGCAGCTTTTTCACCGGAGGACAATTTTGAAAAAGAAAATTTATACTATAGCTTTATGGCTGCTTTCCTTAATTTTTTTTTCAACTATATCATTGTGGCTCATTTTTTCAACACATCATAAAAAGCAGCTAAAAAACCAAGCACTCACATATGAAACTTTTCAAAATAAACTATTAAAAGAAAACAGTTGGGATGATACATCTGACTGTAAATTAACATCTCAAAAAAAATCTAATAAAAAAAAGAAATTACTAAAGATAAAAAATTCTAATGCCAATTCAGGTCTTGCCGAAATACCTGATGTTGATTTTAATTCATTAAGAAAATACAATAATGATATTTATGCATGGATTCAGATTCCAAAAATAAATATCTCATATCCTGTTTTACAACATGAAAAACTTGATTATTATTATCTTACACACAACATCGACAACAGTTTTGGCTATCCCGGATGTATTTTTTCCGAAACTAACAGTAAAAAAAATTTCTCAGACGCATTAACTGTACTATACGGGCATAATATGAAGAATGGTTCGATGTTTGGCATGCTGCACCGTTTCGACAACTTTGATTTTTCAAACAAATCATATTTTATCCACATAATAACACCAAAGTCTAAGATACGCTATAAGATCGTGGCTGGTGCCACTTGGGGAACACAAAATATAATATCGTCTTTCGGCAATTCAGCAGACGGAGCACTACTGTTTTTTAATTCGGTCAACCTGAATTGTCCTGTCAGAAATACTTTAGAAATAAAACAAAATATACACAGCAGACACTCAGGCATGCTTGTTTTATCTACATGTGGAGCAAACAGTAACTCAAGATTTTTAATTATTTCATTAAAACAAAATGAATGGAGGAAATAATATTTTGAAACATAAGTCAAAAAAAGTTATCTCACTGATATTATGCTTTTCTCTCTTGTTTATCGGGATTGGAAGCCTTACTAAAAGTAAAGCTGCTGTGCCAACTTATACTGATTCAGGCAGACAGCACACTTCAAAACAAATTCTTAGTGACTATCAATACTTTACAAAAAGCACTTTTAAAGCGGGTAATCATTTTGTAGGTGCTCTTGCCTGCGGCGGCACTGCATATTTCAATTCGTTTGGTAACGGTGCGATTGTCCCGTCATATATAAAACATGTCTTACATTCCGGCAACTACAGCGGACAATACAACAGCCACTATCTTGCCAATTATCCAAAATACAAAAATCTTTTAAAGCAGCCTGCATATTACAAAACAATAATAACTCCCAACTCTTCTCTCACGGAATACCCTGATAAAAGCGGAGCATATATTGATTTTAAAAAAGCTTTTAATTCTTTAGAAGCCGAGTCCAAATCGCTTGGCAAAAATTCAAGTTTAATACTTTCCAATGAAAATCTAAAATGGGCTAAAATAGATAATCAATCCGGATATTTACTTACAATTCCATTTTCAGCTTCTGTAAAATCAGTATATATTCCGCATAAAGTGTTATATAAAGCTGATTGGATTATGATTGACGGTGTCAAAGATTTAGATGAACTTGTATCAACTGAGCATATTATTACAATAGATAAATACAATACTCTTGAAATCGGCAGCGACTATTCTTATGTAGAATCAGGTGATTACAAGAAAGCCGTATTTATTTCCACTACCAACGACGACGGAAAAACTTTTTCATTTTCAGGAAGCCATTTTGTTCAAAAAGCATATCTGCTTGATGATGCACACGGACTTAAAAACTTAAAGAAATCGGAAACAATTGAGGCAGGTCAAATGGATTTATCCGGTATGAAACTTATCTGGAACTTTCCTGACAATGATTTTCTCACATGTAAATATCTGCCAGGCCATGTTCTCGCTCCAAATGCATTCGTAACTATTAATGGCGGATGTTTTGAAGGTAGCTATATAGCTGACAGTATCTTAAATTATTGCGCAGAAGGACATTTTTATCCGTATGGAGAGGTTCCTGAATCTCCGGAAGAACCAAGCACTCCGCCAACTCAGGCTCCAACTCAGACTTCATCACCATCCGAGGAACCTACACCCGATATTACGCCGACAGAAACTCCTTCAACAGCTCCCAGTGCCACACCATCAGCAATCACTACTCCTGATGTTACACCAAGTGACACTCCAAGCCCTTCTCCTTCAGTAACTCCTACCCCGAGTGAGATTCCGACTCCTTCTCCGTCAGTAGCCCCTACTCCGAGTGAGGTTCCGACTCCTTCTCCGTCCGCTGCCCCTACTCCGAGTGAGGTTCCGACTCCTTCTCCGTCCGCTGTTCCGACTCCAAGTGAGTTTCCGACTCCTTCTCCTTCGGCTGCCCCTACTCCAAGTGAGGTTCCGACTCTTTCTCCTCCGGCTGCTCCTACTCCAACTGCTGCTCCAAGTCCGACCCCGTCAGTTGTCCCTACGCCTACACCATGGAACCCACCACCGACAACTGTTACACCAACTCCAACGGTTAAACCTACAGCTTCAGCAACTCCGTCCGCTACCCCAAATGTAACAGTTAAACCCACAACTTCAGCAGCTCCGTCCGCTACTCCAAACGCAACGGTTAAACCTACAGCTTCAGCAGCTCCGTCCGCTACTCCTGTTGCCACGACAACACCTACAGCTTCGGCTTCTGTAGCTCCTTCTGCCACTCCGGATGCTACTGCTAAACCTGTTATAAAGGCTAAATATCCACCGGCAGATGAGCCTGAACTTCCATCAGGTCAGAAAGGCTCTCCTTCTACCGGAGAAAAAAATCAAACATTACCATTTATATTGATTACAGTGGTTTCCGGTTTAGGTATTTTGTTTTTCGGTCTTAAGCTTGCAGCTCTGAAAAAAAATAACTAATGTAAAACTTAACAGTCTCAATAAATAATTTATATGATGCAAGGGTCAAAAGCAGCTAGTAATGTATGTTTACATACAAATTACTAGCTGGTGGCTTGACCCGCCAAACACCGACAAGTAGCAGATTTGCTTGCAAATATGCGGGATTGGAGGTGTTTGCAGGATTGCGAAAATTGCACAGCAATGAAGCAATCCGTGGCATTAGTTGGGGTCAAAATATCTTTTGAACCCAACATCATTTATATAGAATAATAAAAATTAAAATTAAAAAATCAGTCTGGTGTTTTTTATACATCAGACTGATTTTTTTATTTTGTAATACAGCTTTCACTGCTATAGTAATGCGTGAAAATATCAGTAGCTTCATAAACTACTCCACCTTTTGATGAAGAACAGTGACACCACACCATCTTACCGACCTTATTTTTTCCACAATAAATACCAACATGGTCAATACTTTTTTCAATATCGGTATTATATTTTTTCTTTAATTTATTTAATTTTTTTATTTGCTTATCATATTTTTTTATATTTTTCGATAACTTCTTTACATCAGACTTAATATTTGTGATTTCCACATCACATTTTTTTAATTCCTCAATATTTTTTTCCAGTTCTTTACTCTGTTCATCTTTTTTTATCTCTGTATCTTCCTGCTTCTTTTCATCGTCTGTGATGTCATCGCTTGTATCTTCCACTTCATCAACATCAATACTCGTCGACAAAATTTCCTTTTTATTTTTTTTCAATACATCTTTTTTATCTTTTATTTCTTCTATTTTTTTCGTCTTATTCTTTATTTTTTTCTTTGCAGAAGATTTTTTCTTTTTGTTTATATCTATTTTTTTGTCGAACTTTTCAATTTTTTTATCATTTGCTTCTTCTGCAAACTGTGGTTCTGAATACGATTTGCCATCTGCATCGAAATAAATCGAGCCTGTTCCGTTTCTAAGACCTATATCTCCTACTTTCAATTCACTTTTCTTTATTTTCGGCAAACCTGCTATCGCTATAGTAGAACCGAGTTCTGAAATTCTCTTTTTTTTGTATTTTGAATATA
>ENA-UOOD01003799-UOOD01003799.1-human-gut-metagenome-genome-assembly--contig:-CS67-NODE-3799-length-12214-cov-15.695534_pt1 | contig 12214 bp, 13 predicted proteins | sample MGYA00242464_ERZ724011 | MGnify/ENA metagenome assembly ERZ724011 | reverse complement strand
AACAATATGCTTACGAAAGCCAAAGAGGTAATGAACGCCATGGTAACAGGCGTTATTACGATTGTTAAGGAACTGCCGCAGAAAATCTGGAACAGCATAGTAGGGGCAGTTACCAAAGTGGCTACGTGGGGCAACAATATGCTTACGAAAGCCAAAGAGGTAATGAATGCCATGGTAACGGGCATTGTTACGATTGTTAAGGAAATACCGCAAAAGATTTATAACAGCATTTCTGGTGCAATTACCAAAGTGGCTACATGGGGTACAGAAGTAAAGAACAAAGCCGTAGAGGGCATGAAAAATGTAATTACTGGAATAACAGACGTATTTAAGAATATTGGCAGTACGTTTGCTGGGTTCGGTAAAAACATGGTAGAGGGCATCTGGAACGGCATAAGCGGCGCTGCGAGGTGGATAAAAGACAAAATAAGCGGCTGGGTAGGCAATGTTACCGACTTCCTTAAGGATTTATTTGGAATTGCCAGCCCGTCTAAGCTGATGCGTGACGAAATCGGCGTATATCTGGCGCAGGGTATCGGCGTTGGCTTTTCTAATGAAATCGGCGGCGTTAAGAAAATGATTGAGGACAGCGTACCGCAGGAGTTTGACGTAGACGCAAAGGTAAATGTAGGCAATGAATTTAAGTATGATAACGACGACCAAAAGCCAAAGTCGAGAGGCGGCGGCAGTGCAGCAGGCGGCGTAGTTGTCAATCAGTATATTTATGCGAATACCACGGACTATGCAAAACAGCAGAAAGAGGCAGCCCGACAGTTCAGAATGATAGCAAGGACGGTGTAACACATGGAAAATGAAAAACTGACTTACATAAATTCAAGGGGCGAGCGGTTAGAGCTGGGAGTAGACAGCGTATACCATTGCAATATAAGTAAAGACGTAGAGGGCATTTCCGGCGTTACGAGCGTCATTTACAGCACAAACAGTATGGGACAGCACGGCGACACCTACGTAGGGCAGCGTATCGAGGCGAGGGACATAGACGTAGTGGGACATATCAACACACGGGACAAGGCGCAGGCATTGGAACTGCGCCGCCGTATGCTTAAGATATTTAACCCAGAGCTTAGCGCTACGCTGGTGTATGAGTACGGCGGCTTTAAGCGTGTGATTGATTGCAGGGCGTATGGAGAGCCTAAGATACTAAAGAAAAAGGTACTTTATGAGTTTGATTTACAAATAGAGTGCCTTAACCCGTTCTGGCGGGAAGAGGAAGAAACAAAAGAGGATATAGCAAGCTGGGTGGCTGCGTGGCATTTCCCTTGCGTTATCGAAAAGGACAGCACAAAGAGCATGATATACGGATACCGAGCGGAAAGCGTAATAGTGGACTGCTACAACGAGGGCGACGTATCAACAGGAATGAGGATAAGGTTTACAGCACTGGGGACAGTTTCAAACCCGATACTGCTTAATGTGGATACCGAGGAATTTATACAGATTAACGCCACTATGAAAACGGGCGACGTGATAGAGATTAACACGAAGTACGGCAGCAAGGGCGCTAAGCTGATAAGGGACGGCGTAGAAACCGACTATTTCCGCTACATTGATGTAGACAGTACATTTATGCAGCTTGCCATAGGCGACAATATGTTTAGGTATGATGCAGCCAGCGGCGTAAATTCTCTGGAAGTATCCATATTCTACAGCAAGGAATTTTTAGGAGTGTGACGGTATGGAGCTTAGAGTATTCGACAAGACAGTACAGCCGCTGGGAGCTATAGACGAGCTGGCAAGCCTGCTATGGCATACAAAGTATTTTGACGTAGGAACTTTTAGCCTGCTTGTGCCGATTACGGACAATAACAGCCGTTTGCTGGTAGAGGGCAACTTAATAACCAAGCACGACGGAAAAAAGGAAGTAAAGACCGCCGACGGCGGCGTATGGCGCAGGGCAGCGCAGATAACCTACGTACACATTACCAAAGACGAGAACGGCTTAGAGCAGTTAGAGGCACAAGGCTATATGCTTAGCTGGTGGCTTAATAAGCGCTGCATTTATCCGCAGATTGTGGCGACAGGTACAAACCAGTATCTTATAAACCTTATGGTAAAGAACAACTGCGGCAGCGCAGCAGGAACAAAGCGGCGTTTTCCACTGCTTGCATTTCTGGCGCAGGAAACCATAGACGGCGTGGCGGTTGAATATGCAAACGAGGTATACGCACAACTGGGGCAGGAAGTAAAGGCAAGGGCGCAGGCTGGAAAGCTGGGCTATGACATTCTACTTAACGAAAGAGAGAGACTGTTTGGCTTTTATCTGTATAAGGGCAATGACCTTACAGCCACAAATACCGAGGGTAACACACCCTGCATATTTTCAAGAGATTTTGATAATGTCAACGAGCAGGAATATACAGCCAGTATAGAGAACTGCGGCAACTTTATTTATGTGCAGGGAGCAGCTGACGACGACGGCAGCCAGCCAGTAACCACAGTGGACGGCGAGGGCGCAACGGGGCTGGATTTAGTAGAGGTATTCTGCGACGCTACGGACATTGCCAGAAAGTACCAGCAGGGGGAAACAGAGGTAACAATACCGCTGAATACCTATATTGCAATGCTGAAAACGAGAGGCAGCGCAGAGCTGGAAAACTACGGCAAGAACATAAATTTTGTAAGCACCATAAATACAAATTCAAACTTAAAATTTAAGGCTGATTTTGATTTAGGCGACCGTATTACTTGCAAAGAAACCAAGTGGGGCATACAGATAGATGCACGCATTACAGAAGTAACAGAAACATACCAGAAAGGCGAGGAAACCATAGAGGCGACTTTTGGCGACAGCCTGCCGACACTGGTAGACCAGATTAGGAAAGTGAGGTAGCAGAAATGGCAAACAGCTTACCGTTTAATGCCGTGGCAGTAGACGGAGAGTACGACAGGGTATATAAAGCCGAGGATTGGGCGTGGTACTTTGCTACTTTCATTGCAAACGGCATTTTTCCAAAGCCAAGCGACGGGCTACAGGTGGTAGCTTACAGCGGCATGGGAATAAGAGTAAATGCAGGCTATGCCTTTATAAACGGCTACGCCTTTAGAAATCCTGCAACGCTTAGCGTAACACTGGATACGGCAGAGGGAGCGCTTAACAGGGTGGACAGGGTAGTAGTTCGCTGGGATTTGCCGCAAAGAGATATGTATATTGCGGTGCTGAAAGGCACACCGTCTGCAAAGCCGACAGCAACGGCAGTAACACGCACTACGGAAATATGGGAGCTTGCGCTTGCAGATATTTACGTAGGCAAGGGCGTAACAAGGATACAGACGCAGAATATCACAGACCAGCGGTTTAATAGCGCAGTCTGCGGCATTGTGACGGGAACGGTGGAAGAGATAGACGCAAGCGTGCTTACAAAGCAGTTTACGGACTTTTTCAACACCTACAGCGCAGCCGTGCTGGACGAGTTCAGCACATATAAGCAGAACATGGAAAAGTACCTTACAGAGATTGCGGGCGTATATGACAGCTACGTAAGCAAGACAGAGGGCTTATTTGCGCAGTATGAAAGCCAGTTTAACGAAAGATACAGCAGCTTTGAAAGTACGCTTAATAACTGGGACAATGAGCTTTTAAGCGCCTATACAGACTTTATGGCAAAAATTAAGCTATTCCAGTCGGACGCTGAAAACGAATTTAACACATGGTTTGAGAGCATCAAGGACAAGCTGGGCGAGGACATAGCAGGCAGCCTGCAACTGCAAATTGAAGAGCTGGCAGCAGCCATGCAAGAAGTGAAAAAGCAGGCAGAGGCGGGCACGAAAGAAACCAAAGAGGCAATAGCAGCGCTGGACGAGCGACTTAAGAGAGTAGAAAGCGGCTGGGGCATTGACTATAAGCATGATGCTGTACTGGGATTGTGTTACATGGGTGCGGCATACATGAGCCAGCATTACGAAAGAACAGTAGAAACGGCAGTGTTAGGGGCTACCTACGTGGGTAATTCCTATCTTGCAAATACATTTTAGAAAGGCGGCAGACCATGAAAGGATTTCCTAAAGTATTAAAGACAAAAGAGGACTATTACAACTGCCTTGCTATGGTAGCAAGCGGAGAACTGGCGGCAGCAGATTTGCTGGCAAAAATCGAGAGCGCAGAGAACCAGCGCTATATTGAGTGCGGCGTAGCAGCTGTAGAGGAAGAGAAAAAGGCGGTTACGGTATATTACTGCGACGAGGCAGCGGTAGGTATGAAATTCGTAGCGGGCGACGTATCCGGCACGGTGCAGGGAGTAACACATATCCAGACCGACGAGGCAGCGGCAGCAGGAGAGGCAGGAAACGACAGAACAGCCCTTACACTTTCCAAAGCGGTAAAAGCGGGCTGCAAGGTAATTGCGCTGGAACGCACAGACACCGTGGCAGGAATGACAACAGACGACATTGCAGCACTGAAAGGAGTATTAAAGCAGTATGAGTAGATTATTAGTGGACGACGTTACAAAGACAGACGCAAGGGCGCTTTTGAACGTAAATAAAATGGCTACAATCAGCGATATTGTAGCACCGAGCAATGAGTACATTTACGCCAGCGGAGCAAATGAGCTGACTGTAGTAGAGGACTGCGTAATTGCCGTGGGCGGCGCTGGAATTTTCAAGACAGCAAATGCAATTCTTACGGCTGCTAATCTGGACGCAGGCAGCGCTTTTGCGGTAGGTAAGGACTATTACGTATATATCTGCGACAGCAGAATTGACAGCGCAGACGAGAAATACGTAATTTCCCTTAATTCTACATACCCGACAGGCTGGAACGCTACAAACAGCCGTAAAATCGGCGGCTTTCATTATGGACGCTGCCGCAAGGTGGACAGCAATTTACAGCCGCTTAATGGCAGCAGTGTTATTTTTGGCACAGGCTGGGAAAGTGCAGTAAGCAACGGCATTGTACCACGTTCTGTATGGACACTGGGACACCGCCCGAAATGCAGCCCAGAGGGTATGGTATATTTAGGCGGCGGCACATGGGTAGATATTTACCTTAATTCTGACGACGGGGCAAAGGGCTTGAAATCAGAGTACGGCTGCGCACCTATGACGGGTACAGAAAGCATGAACTGGTACAACTTTGTAGAACGTCTGGCAAAGAGCGGTAAGCGTCTGCCGAACTATGCAGAATTTTGCGCTTATGCTTTTGGCAGCCCTGCCGGACTGGATAACGCAAATACAAACGCATGGAGCGCCACCAGCAACACAGGTAGGGGCGTAACGGGCAGTGTGGTAAATGCTGTTTCTTCCGTGGGCGTTGTAGATGCCGTGGGGCGTGTCTGGGAGTGGCTGGACGAGCTTATTACAAGAGCGGAACACGCCACAAATGCAGACTACCACGCAAGCGTAGCGTGGGGCTGGGACAAGAAAAGCCCATTGAACACAGGCGAGAAGTCTTACGACGTTGGTAACATTTACCAGTATTACGCATATTCTCTGGCGGCGCTGGTTGCGGGCGGCCGCTGGAGCCTTGGGGCGAATTGCGGCGCTCGTGCCGTGATTTGCAACTCTTACCCGTGGGATGTCCTTACGGACGTTGGCGCTCGTGGGGCGTGTGACTCTCTGTAGACGGCGGGCGAAAGCCCAGCCGGATAAACGGGGGTAAGGCATGGACATACAGACAAAAACAGATATTATACACCAGAAAATATACGATTTTCTGCTATATATTTACCCTCTGCTTACGAAGTACCCAAAGTATGAGAAATTCAGTTTACAGACGGCGACAAGAAACGCAATTCTTGAAATGCTGCAAGAGGTTATAAAGTGGGATAAGACGGCAACGAAAAGCCACTTATACACGGTAGATACGGCATTGCAGGAAAGTAAAGAATTGCTGCGGCTGGCGCATGACTTGAAGTATAGCGCTATGAACGCACGGCACTACGGCGAGAGCTGCCGCAAGCTGAAAGAAATAGGCGTTATGCTGGGCGAACTGATAGAAGAGGTAAAGACCAGAAAATAGCAGGATATGGGGCAGCTGCTTACTTACAGCCTCTGGCGGCGCTGATAGCGGGCGGCAACTGGAACAATGGGGCGAATTGCGGCGCTCGTGCCGTGAATTGCAACAATTACCCGTGGAATGTCAATACGAACATTGGCGCTCGTGGGGCGTGTGACTTAGTGAGAACATTACAGGCACAGAGTTCTACGGAATACTGGCAAGGACTTAGAAAAGGATAAGACCGAGTGTTTAATATCCTATAGTCAGAGCGGCTGTCCCGCCGTGAGGCAAAGAGAAAAAATACGGCTGCTGGTTAGTAGCTACGGCGAAAGGCAGGAGCTTAATACTTGAAGAGAGTAGGATATATTACCGATAAGGACAGGCGGCGCATTACGCTTTTAGAGGCTATGGGCGACTATGGAAACGTACAGAAAGCCTATAACAAAGCCAGAAAGTGTAAACGCCACAGAAAAGACGTACTGATTTTTACGAAAGACAAAGAGGAAAACTTAGACAAGGTGCGGGAAGATATTATAAACCTTGCCTATGAGCCAAGCAAATACCATTACTTTAAGGTGTACGAACCGAAAGAGCGGCAGATAATGGCGCTGCCGTTCTATGACAGGGTGGTACAGCACGCCATAAACAACGTGTTAGAGCCTATATTTGATAAGCGGTTTATATCGCAGTCTTACGCCTGCCGGAAAGGTAAAGGTATGCACGCTGCGTCTGATACGCTAAAAGAGTGGCTATATGAGTGGAACAAATACCACCCAGACCAGCCGCTTTATGCTATCAAGGCAGATATACACCACTATTTCCAGAGCATAGACCATGCGGTATTAAAAACTGAAATACGTAAGGTTATAAAAGACGCTGGGGTACTGGCATTGCTGGACAGGATAATAGACCACAACGGCAATATGCCGGACGGCGTAGGGATACCAGTAGGAAACCTTACCAGTCAGTTATTTGCAAATATCTATCTGGACGCATTAGACCAGTTTATTAAGCATGAGCTGGGCGTAGAGGCGTACATACGATATATGGACGACTTTGTAATATTAAGCCCAGACAAGGAACAGCTGCGCAACTGGCTTGCACGGATAGAGCAATTCTTACGGGAAGAGCTTAAGTTAGAGTTTAACCCGAAAACTACCATGCTGGCAGCAAAGAACGGTATAGACTTTGTAGGCTACAAACACAGGGCAACGCAAAGGAAAGTACGAAAGGACAGCATAAAGCGCATAAAGCGTACTATCAAGAAGTGCGAGAGCGGGAAAATCACAAAAGAGCAGTTACAAAAGAGTATACAGAGCTGGACGGGACACGCAGGACACGCCGACAGTTATAACCTACGAAAGAAAATAGAAACGCTGGCAGAGGCAGCCATAGAAAAGGCTGCTTAAGCGGCAGAATGCAGGAGCGAGTACATGAGTAGCAATTTACTAAGGGTAGTACAAGAACAACAGGAAACCATAGAAAAGCAAAGCAGGCTTATTGCTGATTTAATAGCCACTCTGGAAAGCTGGGAGCAGACAGCAGGCTACGACGGCGCAGAGCTGAAAGAGCGGGCAGAAAATTTGCAATTAAGAGAAAGGCAGGATTTATGAACATGACTATTACAGAATTTATTGAGGCGGCGGCACATAACAAAATTATCCAGCTGGTAGTATTGGCGATTGTGTGCGACACGGTTTTTGGCGTGCTGCGTGCAATCAAAGAGAAGAAATTTAACAGCTGCGCAGGCATTGACGGGGCTATCAGAAAAGTAGGTATGCTTATTTCTCTGGTATTCATGCTGGCAATCGACGTACTGATTAAGATTAACTTAATCGGATTTATACCGGAGCAGGCACGTACATATTTAGGGCTTGATACCGTGGGCGTGGCTGAATTTTTCGCATTGCTTTACATTGCCTATGAGGTAGTGAGTATTTTTAAGAATATGGCATTATGCGGGCTGCCCGTAAAAAAGGTATGGGAAAAGGTGCGGGAGTTTCTGGCGAAGTATACGGACGAACTGCCGGACACAGACGAACTGGACGGGGACAGCACCACAGGCAACGTAGAGGAACGCAGGACACAGGAAAGATAAGAATAATAAGGACATAGCAGCAAAGAGCGCTTGCGGGACACCGCAGGCGCTTATTTTGTATGCGGAAAGGCAGGAAATATGAACATTAACAGAAAGATAAGTAAGTACAATTTCAATAAGGGCAGCGTTTCCAGAATTAAGTATATTGTTATCCATTATGTAGGCGCACTGGGCGGCGCAGAGGACAACTGCCGATATTATGGCGGCGGCAATAGAAATGCGTCGGCGCATTACTTTGTAGGATTTAACGGCGAGGTATGGCAGTGCGTAGAGGACGCTAATATAGCGTGGCATTGCGGAGCGTCGAGCTATAAGCACGCAGAGTGCCGAAACGCTAATAGTATCGGTATTGAAATGTGCGTAAGGAAGAAAAACACAAAGAGCATGGGCGCAACAGATAAAGACTGGTATTTTGAGGACGCAACAGTAGAGGCAGCGGCAGAGCTTACCCGTTACCTTATGAATAAATACGGCGTGCCTGCATCTCATGTAATCAGACATTACGACGTAACGGGCAAGATTTGCCCTAACCCGTATGTATATAACACCAGCGCCCACACATGGGACGAGTTTAAGCGTAAAATCAGCGGACAGGCAGAAACACCGCAGGGCGGCAATGAAAAAACAATCTGGAATTTTCTTACAGGAAAGGGCTTAAATGCTTATGCCGTGGCTGGTATTATGGATAATCTGTATGCTGAAAGCGGGCTTATGCCGAACAACTTACAGAACACCTATAACAATAAGCTGGGTAAGACGGACGCAGAATATACAGCAGCGGTGGATAATGGCAGCTATGGCAATTTTGTAAAGGACAGTGCAGGCTATGGGCTGGCGCAGTGGACATATTGGAGCAGAAAGCAGGCGTTGCTTAATCATGCAAAACAGGCGGGCGCATCCATTGCAGACCTTAATATGCAGCTGGACTTTTTATGGGAAGAATTGCAGGGATACACAGCAGTAATGGACGCACTGAAAAAGGCGGGCAGTGTGCGTGCTGCATCTGATGCCGTTCTTACTGGATATGAAAAGCCAGCAGACCAGAGCGAAACAGTAAAGAAAAAGCGTGCAGAGTACGGCGAGGGATACTATAAAAAGTATGCAGCAGGAAACGGTACAAAGTATTACAGAGTGCGCAAGAGCTGGACGGACGCAGCAAGCCAGCTGGGGGCGTTTACGTCGCTGGAAAATGCAAAGAGCGCTTGCAAGGCGGGCTATACTGTATATGATGATAACGGCAAGGCGGTATATACCGCAGCAGGGCAGCAGGCAAGCGCAGGCGTTCCGTTTAGCGTACAGGTAGATATTTTAGACCTTAATATCAGAACAGGAGCAGGCACGAACTATGCAAAGACGGGAGAAACCACAGGAAAGGGAGTATTTACCATTGTGGAAGTGAAAGCCGGACAGGGTGCAAGCGTTGGCTGGGGACGCTTGAAGAGTGGCGCAGGCTGGATTAGCTTAGATTATGCCACAAGATTAGCTTAAGTTTTTGAGGGCGGGCGGTTCGCTGTCTGCCCTCTATTTTTTTGCAATTTTATAGGATTTTCTGCATAAAAGCGTTGACAATATACCAAAGTTGGTATATAATAAAATCATGGAAAGGAGATAAGAACAAATAAGAGGCAAAGCCACTGGAAAGGAGAAACGGCACAATGGGTAAGAAAAAGAAACAAAAGAAAAAGCCTATCGAATGGCGAGACCTGACAATCAACGCATTGATAGACTTAATCATAGGCATAATACTTATCATAATCGGTAAGTACATAGGTTAGGGCGAAAGCCCTAACCGACAGGCGGGCGATAAGCCCGCTGCCTATAAAAAATATAACACAAACCCACAGCCGAGTAAAGAGTATGCTTTTGAAATTAGGAGTATTTTTAGTAGTAGTAGGACTGGTAAAGCTGCTTATTGCTTTCGTTTTGAGAGCAAAGGAAAAGAGAGGTAAGGCATGAACTTAGGCGAGAACATAAGGAAAGCACGAAAAGCGGCGGGCGTTTCACAGTCAGAACTTGCGGAACGCCTGCAAGTCCACCAGAAAGATATAAGCAGGTGGGAGAATGGGGCGCACGCACCGACAATAGAAATGTTTGCGAAAATATGCAGAGAGCTTAACGCCTCTGCTGATGAAATTTTAGAATTGAAGTAGATACGAAAGCGAGGGCTTACTATGACAAAGAAAAAGGTAATTTTAGTGGCAGCGGCTGCATTATTTGCAGTAAGCGGTTTAACGGCGCTGCCGTCTGGAAATATAACAGGTGGGGCGGGCTGCATTGTGGTTGCGGCAGTATGCGCCTATTTTGGACTGAAAAAGAAAAGTGCAGGAAAAGAGAACGGAAACAGAACGCCAGCGCCTGCCGCCGCATCTGGTAGCAGGGTTTTAGATACAATCAGAACGAAAGTAGTAGGCGTGACGTTCAATAATGAGGACGGAGAAAACAGGCAGGATATTTTAAACAGAATGTCCGGCAGTGAAGATATTACAGTAGAAAAGTACACATACAACGGAGAGCCTGCCGCATACGTAAAGTGGGGCGATAAGGTAATAGGCAATCTATCGGCAGAGCTGGCGGGGGACTTAGCGAGAAAGTACCCGAAAGCCCGCTACACCGCAGAAATACTGGAAATTTCTGGGGGGGTACAGATGTTCGGGTGCAATATAGAGCTTGACGTAATCGAGGACGCAACGCCCAGCGTAAGCCAGCATACGGGAGAAACTACAGTATATGTAGACCGTAGCAACAAAAAATACCATAGTAAGCCTAACTGTTCGGGAATGAAAAACCCAAAGAGCATACCGCTAAGCCAAGCAAAGAAGAAATACACCGCTTGTAAAAAGTGTTGTAAATAGGTAAAGGCATAAGCCGCAGACTTGTAAAAGAGTTTGCGGCTTTTCGTCGTATATGGGGAAAGAACAGGAACGAAAGAGAGGTAGCAGAAATGGCGAATAAGAAAGGCAGCCGACAGCTGACATGGACAGACCGTATAAGTATTGAGGCATTGAAAAAAGCAGGGCATAGCGTGATAGAGATAGCAGAACAGCTGGGCGTACACCGCAGCACTATATACAATGAGCTTAAGCGAGGGGAATATATGCACAGAAATAGCGACTATACAGAAACATTAAGTTATAGCCCAAACAAGGCACAAATGAAAGCAGAGGAAAATTTAAAGGCAAGGGGTACACAGCTTAAAATAGGAAACGATATTGCATACGCAAATTATATAGAGGATAAAATAGTAAATGAAGATTACAGCCCAGCTGCGGTACTGGGAGAATTGAAAGCACAGGGGAAAGAGGGGGACTTTTCCGTAACAGTATGCGTAACGACCTTATACAGCTACATTGATAAGGGTATTTTCCTTAAGTTGTCTAATAAGAATTTGCCAGTAAAGAAGAATAAGAAGAGAAATTATAAGAAAGTACAGAGGCAACAGAAAAGGGCGGCAGCAGGAGAGAGTATAGACAAACGCCCGAAAGAGATAGATACACGGGAAGAGTTCGGCAACTGGGAAATGGACAGCGTTTTAGGTAAGCGGGGAAAGTCAAAAAATACGTTGCTGGTACTGACAGAGCGGAAAACCAGAAACGAGATTATATTTAAACTGCCAGACCATACAGACGAGGCAGTAGTAGCGGCACTGGATAGATTAGAAAGAAAATGGGGCGCTGATATGTTTAAGCGGGTATTTAAGACAATCACAGTAGACAATGGTAGCGAGTTTGCAGATGCAGAGGGCTTACAGCGTTCTATTATCAACGAGGGAGAAAAGCGGACAAAGGTATATTACTGCCACCCGTACAGCAGTTGGGAGCGTGGCACAAATGAGGTAACAAATAAGATGATACGCCGGAAGATACCGAAAGGCACAAATTTTGACGACAGGACAGAGGAAGAGGTAGAGAGTATAGAGAACTGGATAAACGGATACCCACGCAAAATACATGGCTATCATTCAGCAGGGGAACTATTCGAGGAAGAGGTAAAGCAGCTTGCATAAGAACGGAAATAGGGAGCGTGAGAGGTTGGCAGCAGTGGCAGCCTTACTATTGCGCTGCCTAAAAGTGAAAATATACAATAAAACAGGCTACGTATTGTGCAAAACGGCAAAACGATAAAAACATGAAAAAATGTCGAATTTAATGTTGACATTTTTA
>ENA-UOOD01003796-UOOD01003796.1-human-gut-metagenome-genome-assembly--contig:-CS67-NODE-3796-length-12220-cov-6.040608_pt1 | contig 12220 bp, 8 predicted proteins | sample MGYA00242464_ERZ724011 | MGnify/ENA metagenome assembly ERZ724011 | reverse complement strand
CGTGGGCGTGGTAGTCGTTCAGCCAGTTGATCTGGTCGCGGCTCAGCTCGTCCACCAGTACGGGGGTAGTGTCGATGGGCACCAAGGTCAGCGGAGCAAAGCCCAGCCAATGGCCGTACTGGTTGTCGCCCAGGTCGATGCACTCCAGCTCATTCTCGATGCGGATGCCTACCTCGTCGGTCTCGTAGATACCCGGCTCGTCGGTGATGGTCATGCCCGGCTTGAAGATGATGGGGTTGTTGGGACGCAGGCTCTGGGGGCCTTCATGCACGCCGGAGATAAAGCCGACGCCGTGGCCGGTGCCGCAGCGGTAGTTGATCTTGTGTGCCCAAACAGGGCCGCGGGCAAAGGTATCCAGCGCAAAGCCGGTGCAGTAATCCAGGAACACCGCGCGGGCCATGTCGATATGGCTCTGCAGCACGTAGGTGTAGTAACGGCGCTCGTTGTCGGTCAGCGGGCCGACGGTGTAAGTACGGGTGATGTCGGTAGTGCCGCAGTCATACTGGCCGCCGTTGTCTACCAGCAAAAAGCCCTTCGGCTCGATCTTGCTGTTGACGTCGCCCTCAGCATGGTAGTGCATCATGGCAGCGTTGGTGCCATAAGCGGCGATGGTGGAGAAGCTGTCCTCGAAGTAACCGGGCATCTCGGCGCGGCGCTTCTGCAGCATGGTCTCGATGTCGGTCTCGTAGAGGGTCTCGCCGTTGGCGATGGCCTTTTCCAGGTCCATCTGGAAGCGGACGACGGCCACGCCGTCACGGACATGGCACTCGCGGATGTTCTCCAGCTCGGTGGGATTCTTGATGCCCTTCAGCGCAAAGATAGGGTCGGCACCGGCCACGGTCTTGTGGGCGGTCAGGGCGGTGTACAGATCGTAGTTGGTGGCCTTTTCGTCCACCAGGAACACCTCGTCGGCAGGCAGGGCGTGAACAGCATCCACCAGCTCGTTGTAGCCGCGCACGGTCACACCGCTGGCAGCCAGGGTGGCAGCATCCTCGGCGTTTAGACGGCCGTCGGCCAAAAACAGAGTGCAGGCCTCACGAGTGACCAGGGCGTAAGCCACGGCCAGCGGGGTGCAGGGCAGGTCGCGGGCGCGCAGGTTCAGCAGCCAGCCCACGCAGTCCAGGCCGGTGACGGCCAGGGCGGTAGTACCGGCCTTTTCCAGTTCGGCGCGCACCAGGGCGATGCGGTCCGCAGCGGTGGCACCGGTCTGGGCCGGGGTCAGCAGCTCGCAGGCGGTGTCAGGCAAGGGCTTGCGCTCGCCGGTAGCATCCCAGATGGAGCTGGCTACGTCCTGACTCTTGAGGGCAGCGCCGCTTTTGGCCAGGGCGGCGGCGTACTCCTCGGCCAAAGTGGCGGGCACGCAGCTGCCGTCCAGCAGCAGGGTCTCGTCGGCCGTGAAGTTGGCGGTCAGGTACTCGGCCACAGTAGGCACACCGGCAGAACCAGCGTGCATGCACTGGATCTCGGTGCCGGCCAGCTGCTTGTCCGCCTGGACATAGAAACGGCCATCGCACCACAGGGCGCTGGTGTGCTGGTTCACCACCAGGGTGGAGTTCTCGCCGGTAAAGCCGGAGAACCAGGGCAGGGCGTTGTAATAGTCAGGCAGGTACTCACTGCAATGGGGATCACTGGTCATCAGCAGCACACCGTCGGCCCCGGCTGCTTTTGCAGCGGCGCGCAGTGCGGCGATTTTTTCGTTGGTAGTCAAAACGGATCGCTCCTTTTTATTAATGTAGGCTAGGAATATCATACCACTTTCTTAGGAAATAATAAAGAGGGTAGACTTTTTCGCGATAAATTTTCAAAAAATTCAAAAATTTCCGCGCAAAAAGGCCCGAAACCCCTTGACGCGTTTGTTATAATGATATTAGCAGTTAAACACATATATTGCTAACATCTGTGAACATTTGAATAGAGGTAACAATCATGGCAGAAAACAAGACCAAGATCGACATTTTCTCCGGCTTTTTGGGTGCCGGTAAAACCACGCTGATCAAAAAGCTGATCCAGGAAGCTTTCAAGGGTGAGAAGATCGTCCTGATCGAGAACGAGTTCGGCGAGATCGGCATCGACGGCGGCTTCATGCGTGAGGCCGGCATCCAGGTCAATGAGCTGAACTCCGGCTGCATCTGCTGCAGCCTGGTGGGAGACTTCCGCGAGGCCCTGAAGAAGGTCGTCGAGACCTACCATCCCGACCGTATCCTCATCGAGCCCTCCGGCGTTGGCAAGCTGTCTGATGTGACCCGCGCCGTTGAGGGCGTGGCCGAGACCCTGCCTGTCGTGCTGAACAGCTTTGTCACCGTGGCCGATGTGAACAAGGTCAAGATGTATATGAAGAACTTCGGCGAGTTCTATGATGACCAGGTCAGCCATGCCTCCTGCATTATCCTGAGCCGCACCGGCAACGCCAGCGAGGAGAAGATCGCCGCCGCTGTCGCCATGCTGGCCGAGAAGAACCCCACCGCTACCATCGTGACCACCGATTGGACCGCCCTGACCGGCGCCCAGATCGTTTCCGTCATGGACGGCAAGCGCGATCTGGTGGCTGAGCTGCTGGCCGAGGCTAAAGCTTCCAACGAGGCCCACGCCGATGAGGACGAGCACGAACACCACCATCATCACCACCATGACGAGGATGGCGACGAGCATGAGTGCTGCCACCATCATCATGACGACGATGATGATGACGATGAGCACGAGCACCATCATGAGCATGGCGAGCATTGCTGCCACCATGACCACGACGAACACGATCACGACCATGACGACGATGATGACCATGATGAGCATCATCACGAGCATGGCGAGCATTGCTGCTGCGGCCATCATCACCATCATCATGACCACGACGCCGACGAGATCTTCACCAGCTGGGGCAAAGAGACCGCCCACAAGTACAGCCGCGAGGATCTGGACAGCGCCCTGGAAAAGCTGGACAGCTGCGCTTACGGCATGATCCTGCGCGCCAAGGGCATCGTCGATGGCGGCGACACCTGGTATGAATTCGACATGGTTCCCGGCGAGCATGAGATCCGCACCTGCGGCCCCGATGTCACCGGCAAGCTGTGCGTCATCGGCTCTGACCTGAAGGAGCACGAGATCGCCGCGTTGTTTCACGTCTGATATTCAAACGCAATTTATCTCCGTGCGGGCAGACCTGCTTTGACCGCATGCTTCACGATTTACCGAAAGGATTTCCACCATGGCAAAACAGATCCCGGTTTACCTGTTTGTCGGTCAGCTGGAAAGCGGCAAGACCAAGTTCATCCAGGAAACGATGGAAGACCCCAACTTCGACTCCGGCGACAAGACACTGCTGCTTGTCTGCGAGGAGGGCGAGTTGGAATATGATCCCTCGCGCTTCGCTTTCGGCGGCGTGCACGTCGCCCAAATCGAGGACAAGAGCGAGCTGACCCCCGAAAACCTGACCGCGCTGGAGAAAAAGTCCGGCTGCGGCCGTGTCATCATTGAGTACAACGGCATGTGGCTGGTGCAGGAACTGTACGACGCCATGCCGGATAACTGGCTGGTGTACCAGTGCCTGGCCACCGCCGACGGCACCACCATCAAGACCTACGCCGGCGACAACGCCATGCGCGGCCTGCTGCTGGACAAGCTGCGCGGCAGCGAGCTGCTGGTGGTCAACCGTGCCGAGGCCGTGAACGACGACGAGAGCCGTCAGCTCATCCACAAGCTGGTGCACCAGGCCAGCCGCCGCTGCGATATCGCCTATGAGTTCAAGGATGGCAGCGTAGCCTACGATGACATCCCCGATCCGCTGCCCTTCGACATCAATGCCCCGGTCATCGAGATCCCGGAGGAGTTCTTCGGCGTGTGGTACATGGATTGCATGGATGACCCGAAGAAATACGACGGCAAGACGGTGAAATACTTGGCCCAGGTCTGCCAGACCCCGCAGGCCGGCAAGGGTGCCTTTGTGCCCGGCCGCTTCGCCATGACCTGCTGCGTGCAGGACATCCAGTTCGTCGGCATGCCCTGCAAGTACGACGACTATAAGTCGCTGGAGCAGCGCAGCTGGATTACCATCACCGCTAAAATCAACGTGAAGTACCACCCCATCTACAAGGGCCAGACCCCTGATTCCACCGGTCCGGTGCTGACCGCCCTGTCTGTGGAGCCTGCCGAAAAGCCCGCCCAGGACGTGGTCATGTTCAGCTGATTACCTTTACGTTATAATAAGTTTTACCCCCCTGCCTGCGTAGAAACGCGTCCGGCAGGGGGCTTTTTGTTGTATTATAAAATGTTGCGGGGCTGGTGTTTTGCGTCAAGTTATACCATACTAACCTTGACGTGGCAGTCTTGAGGAGGGGGCGTGTGAATGTACTGGTCAAAGAGGGCATTTTAGGCGCAATTTTGCTGATCATGGGTGTACATTGATTGGCACTGGGTGGGCCGCACCAAAGTGTGGATCATCCCCGGCACCGAGGACCTGATGCCCTGCATGCCGCAAAGCGACAGAGGGGCCCGACGCGTAAGCGGGTGGCATGGCGCAATCGTGTCGGGAGGGATTGCAGCATTACGGTGTAGACCGATTTACAACACAGACGGGACGATCACTCAGCCAGCCTCGCTGACAGCTCTCTTACAGAGGGAGCCTTTTGCGCGTCACTGTCATAAATCATTCATAATCTATACAATTCATCCCCGGTGATAAAAAACTTATCACTGGGGATTTTTTGCTGATTGTAAGCAGGGCGCCCGCGGGCTATACTATAAGCATCCCAAGCAACAACACCCCAAAAACAACGTAAGCATGAAACCTAAGGAGGTTTTTGTATGTATTATTCCAGCGGTAATTATGAAGCTTTTGCTACCCCTAAAAAGCCCGAAGGCGTCGACGCCAAGTCCGCCTATCTGATCGGCAGCGGCCTGGCTGCACTGTCTGCCGCCTGCTTCCTGGTGCGTGACGGCCAGATGAAGGGTGAGCATGTCCACATTCTGGAAAAAGACCCCATCCCCGGCGGTGCCTGCGATGGCTATAAGTATCAGGACATCGGCTACGTCATGCGCGGCGGCCGTGAAATGGACAACCATTTTGAGTGCATGTGGGACCTGTTCCGCTCCATCCCCTCCATCGAGGACGAGAACCACACCGTGCTGGACGAGTACTACTGGCTGAACAAGGACGACCCCAACTACAGCCTCTGCCGTGCCACCATCAACCGCGGCCAGGATGCCCACACTGACGGCAAGTTCGGCCTGTCTGACAAGGGCGCTATGGAGATCCTGCAGCTGTTCATGACCCCGGATGAGAAGCTGTACGATAAAAAGATCACCGATTTCTTCGATGATGAGGTGCTGAACACCAATTTCTGGATGTACTGGCGCACGATGTTCGCCTTCGAGAACTGGCACAGCGCCCTGGAGATGAAGCGCTACCTGCAGCGTTATATCCACCATATCGGCGGCCTGCCTGATTTCACAGCCCTGCGCTTTACCCGCTACAACCAGTACGAGTCGATGATCCTGCCCATGGTCAAGTACCTGGAAAGCTTCGGCGTGCAGTTCCACTACAACACCAAGGTCGTCAACGTGGCCTTTGACTGCGCCGGCGGCAAAAAGCAGGCTACCCGCATCGACATCCTGCGCGATGGCCTGGAGGATTGCATCGACCTGACCGAAAATGACCTCGTATTCATCACCAACGGCGGCTGTGTCGAAAACTCCACCATTGGCAGCCAGAACACCGCAGCCCCCTATCGCCCCGAGATCAAGGAAGGCGGCGGCTGGGACCTGTGGCGTAAGATCGCAGCCCAGGACCCCAGCTTCGGCCACCCGGACAAGTTCTGCTATGACCCGGAACTCTCCAACTGGATGAGCGCTACCGTTACCACCCTGGACCAGAAGATCGTGCCCTATATCAAAAAGATCTGCAAGCGCGATCCATTCAGCGGCAAGGTGGTTACCGGCGGCATTGTTACCGTCAAGGATTCCAGCTGGCTGCTCAGCTGGACGCTGAACCGCCAGCAGCAGTTCCGCGATCAGCCAAAGGACCAGCTTTGCGTCTGGGTCTACGGCTTGTTCAGCGATAAGCCGGGCGACTTCGTCAAGAAGCCGATGCGGGAGTGCACCGGCAAGGAGATCTGCATGGAGTGGCTGTACCACATCGGTGTGCCCGCCGACCAGATCGAGGAGCTGGCGGCCAACAGCGCCAACACCGTGCCCTGTATGATGCCGTATATTGATGCCTTCTTTATGCCGCGTGCTGCGGGCGACCGCCCCGATGTCGTGCCCGAGGGCGCTGTGAACTTCGCCTTCCTGGGCCAGTTCGCCGAGACCGAGCGCGACACCATCTTTACCACTGAGTATTCCATCCGCACCGGTATGGAGGCTGTTTACACCCTGCTGAACGTCGACCGCGGCGTGCCCGAGGTCTGGGGCAGCGTGTATGACATCCGCTGCCTACTGGATGCTACCGTGAAACTGCGCGACGGCAAAAAGATCACTGACATGGAGATGCCGCTGGTAGGCAAGCTGGCGCTGAAGGAAGCCCTGAAAAAGATCGAGGGCACCGAGGTGGAGAAGCTGCTGAAGGAGTATAATGTGATTTAAGCCCCTTATAAAAGGGAACAAGGCCCTGCCGAAAGGCAGGGCCTTGTTGTTTGTGATGTTAACCGCGCGCGGCGATGCACTCGATCTCCACCAGGGTATTCTTGGGCAGGGCGGCGATCTGCACGCAGCTGCGGGCGGGATACTCGTGGAAATACTGGGCATAGATCTCGTTCACGGTGCCAAAGTCGCCCAGGTCCTGCACAAAGACCGTGGTTTTGACAACATTGTCCAGGGTCAGACCGGCTTCGGCCAGCACGGCCTGCAGGTTCTTCAGGGACTGATGAGTCTGTGCCACTACGCCCTCAGCCAGAGCGCCGGTGGCGGGGTCAATACCCAGCTGGCCGCTGCAGTAAACGGTGCTGCCGGTGTCCACGGCCTGCACATAGGGACCAAGCGCGGCGGGTGCCTTATCAGATACAATACGCTTCATACAAAACAACTCCCTCTTATAATATGAAGATGGCCCTATTGTACGCGCGTTTGGGTGAAAAGTAAAGCCTCTTTATTGCTTTTTTCGCCGGGCGGCCTTCATTACAACCATAACGGCAGCAAACACGACACCGGCGATGGCCCAGATGAACCAGCTGTACTGCGGCTGGCCGTTGCCATAGGGGCCGAAGGTGTAGAACAGGAAGATGGCCACGACCACCAGCCAGTACGCCGCCGATACCGCGCGGATGACCCCCTTGCGGGCTTTGGCGTCGCGGGTAAAGTCGCCTGTTTCCAACAGCTGATCCATGGCATCCTGGATGGTACCCACCCGCACAAAGGCGTAGACGCCGCAGGCCACCAAAACCAGCAGCAGGCAGACGGCGGATGCCGACAGGACTTCGGTGTCCGTCAGCATCATGGCGGCGAACAGCGGCACAGCGGCCAGGATGCACAGTACAGTGCCCAGGGTGTTGGCGCTGTTGTACCGGGCGGCAAAAGCATCCCTCCGTTCCTGCACCAGACCGGTCACGCCGTACTCGGTGTCGATGGGCTCTTTTTCCAGAAATTCGTAAGGCTTAACGGCCGCGCCGCACTGCATAAACAGCACCACCGCCACGGCTACCAGCGCCAGCAGAATGCACAGCCCCAGCCCGGCGGCAAAATTCTCGCTGATGCCAAGCAGGTTATACTCGCTCAAAGCGCACAGCGCCAGCAGTGAAACCGGGCTGAGCACGCACAATGCCGTGGCCAGCGCCATTCTGGGCGCATTGGCGCGGGCTTTTTTCAGATAATCCCCTGCCTGTGTTAGCGTGACCCGGTGCAGGGCAGGGGTGTCATCCTCGGCGGTATATTCCGGCTCGCCCTGTTCCTCTTTTAATAAGTAGTCGGTGGTCACGCCGAACAGACGGGCTAACTGCAAAATTTTGTCGATGTCGGGTATCGATTGGGCGCCCTCCCACTTGGAGACCGATTGCCGGGTCACGCCCAGCTTTTCAGCCAATTCCTCCTGGGACCAGCCCGCTTTCTTGCGTAAGGTAATGAGTTTGTCAGCAAAGATCATGGGGAAAACCTCCTCTTGGTTGTTCGTGGTTGTTTTACTGTCTGCACTCTACCATTTTTCCCGGTTGCGGGGCAAGAAAGTGGAACTGGAAGTTTGTCAACGGGTAGTTGCAACTGCGATGTATCGTAAATTATTTTCTGCGCGGCAGTGCCAGGGCCGAAAGCAGCACCAACCCGCCCAAAGCGCAAAGTCCCGCCCCGGCCAGGCCGGTCACATCGGCGATCAGCCCGATCAGCGGGCTGGCGGGGATCATCAGCACGCTGTAAGCCATGTTGTCAACGCTGATCAGCGTGGCCCGGCGGTCGCTGGGGATGGCATCATTGAACCGCTGCATCGCGTGCAGGAACCACACGCTCAACGATGCCTGCACCAGCATCGGCCCCACCAGGCAACCCCAGGCAGGCCCGGCCCCGGCCGACAGCACACCACCGCCGCAGACCAGGGCACACAGTCGGTACAGCGGGCGCAATTTCCCGGGATGCAGCCGCCGTGCCAGCGCTGTGCATACCATGGCGGCAGCCGAGGCCAGCAGGGGAGAGACGAACAGCCAGGAGGCATCCCACCCCAGCGTGACCAGCCGCTGCTGTACAAACATCGTGGTCAGGTAGCTGGGCAGCGAGATGATGGCATCCGCAGTGATCAGCCGCACCGCCAGCGGCGTAGTGCGCAGCACGGCCGCACTATCTGTGATATGGACGCGCAGCCGGGCGGCTATATCCGCAAAGGGATTCTGCTGTCGCGCAGCTTGGGCCTCGGTCACCAGAGGCTCCTGCAAAGTCAGCGCCGCCAGCAGCGAGCAAAAGCAGATCGCTGCATTGGCCAGGTAAAACCCGGCAAATTGCAGCACGTCGGAGAGTAAACTTGCCAGCGACCCCAGTGCTGTGGCCAGCTTTTGCAAAACCGAGATTTTTGCGTCAGCCTGCAAATATTCGTTTTCCCGCCCGGCAGTTTTCAGGCTGTCATAGGTCAGGGCCTCCAGCGTGCCGGAGATCATCGTGCAGGCCAGCGCTTTCAGTGCCATGGCGGCGCATACAGCGGCCAGATTGGGAGAAAACGCCATCGTTACATCGGAGAAAATTTCAAACACAGCGCTGACGGCCAGATTCAGCCGCCGCCCCAGCAGGTCAGCGGCCACGCCGCTGGGTACCTCGCACAGCAGACTGGTGAGGTGGAAAACAGCTTCGGCCAGACCGATCTGTGCCAGCGTAAAGCCCCGGGCGGCCAGCAGCGCCACCCAGACGGCATCGGTCAGCCGCAGGCAGGAGGTAAACGAGTACACGCGCACCGCGCGCAATTGCTTTGGTAAATTCATCGGGAACACCCTTTCTTTAGACATACAAGAAATAGGTGCCCAAAAATAAACGACCCCACAGCAAAGCTGCAGGGTCGATAGTGTACACTTCAACCTTGCTTTGCCGGGTCAGTTTTAAAAATGGGCACACTTCTAGCTCTGATTGCTTAAGGGTTTCCTTTTTTCTGAAAAAGAACACCAAAGCGCCAGCGCATGGGTGTGCCCTCCTTCCCGGTAAAATATAGGGTAACTATACCACGCCTGGTGTGCTTCGTCAAGTACTGCTTGACGCATCCGCCCTTTCGTGGTAAAGTAGGAATAATTTACGAATCACAGGTGAAAATGTGGAAAACTTCAAAAAAATCACAAAACAGCAGTCCCCTGCGCGCACCATCGCCTTTGGCTTTGCGGTGCTCATCTTCATCGGCGCGGCGCTGCTCTCGCTGCCCATCGCGGTGCGCGGGGCCGTGCAGCTGCCGGGGCTGGACGCTCTGTTTACCGCCACCAGCGCTGTCTGCGTGACCGGGCTGGTCACGGTGGACCCCGGCGATACCTTTACGCTGTTCGGCCAGGCCGTGCTGGCAGTGCTGATGCAGCTGGGGGGCCTGGGCATATCCTCGGTCAGCATGGGGCTGGCCATTGCGGCGGGGCGGCGCATCAGTTTCCGCGGCCGCAGCCTGGTGCGGGAGGCCCTCAACGTGGAAAGTTTCGAGGGCATGGTCAAGCTGGTGCGGGCCATTATGGCCATGACTCTGCTGGTGGAGGGCATCGGCGCGGTGGCCAGCTACCCGGTGTTTGCCCGGGACTATTCGCCGCTGCATGCCGCCTGGATCAGCGTGTTCCACGCGATCGCTTCCTTTAACAATGCAGGGCTCGATGTGCTGGGCGGCGGCCACAGCCTGATCCCCTACTGCAATAACCTTTGGCTGAACCTTGTCACCGATGGGATGATCGTCTTGGGCGGCATCGGCTTTATGGTGATGCTGGATGTACTGCGCTGCCGCGGGCGGTTCCGTAAGCTGACGCTGCACAGCAAGGTGGTGCTTTCCACCACGGCCGTGCTGATTTTGGGCGGTGCGATACTGCTTTGGCTGACCGAGCCGATCAGCTTTTTGGCGGCGCTGTTCCAAAGCATCACCACCCGCACGGCGGGCTTTTCCACCATCGATATTGGTGCCATGACCAATGCCGGGCTGCTGGTGATAATGATTTTAATGTTCATCGGCGCGTCGCCTGGGTCTACGGGCGGCGGCATCAAGACCACCACCTTTTTTGTGCTGATGCAGGAGGTGCGCATCATCTTCTCCAAGCGCAGATTGGGTGCGTTCAGGCGCCGCCTGCCGGAGGAAAGCCTGGCCAAAGCCGCTACCATCACGCTGCTGGGCACCATCGTGGTGTTTGTGGGCACCTTCTTGCTCTGCGTGCTGGAGCCGCAGCACAGCTTTGTGCAGCTGCTGTTTGAGCAGATCTCGGCCTACAGCACGGCGGGCCTGTCGATGGGCATCACCTCCAGCCTGCATGCCGCCAGCAAAGCGGTGCTGATCGTCACGATGTTCATTGGCCGCGTGGGTGCGTTCACGCTGCTGTCCCTCTGGGTCTCCCGCCCGGAGCCCAGCGCCAAATATACCGAAGAAGCCATTACAATAGGGTGATATACCCCGAGAGGCCCCCTCTGCGAGGGGGCTCCCGCGAAGCGGGTGGGGAGAGACTTTACCCAAAGTGCAACTATGGTGATGTCTCTCCCTCCGTCTGCGCTGTCGCGCAGACCCCTCCCTCGGCGAGGGAGGCAGAAAGGAATGATTAGATGAAAAAACAACTGAAAACCGACCTCTACGGTGTGATCGGCCTGGGACGGTTCGGCACGGCACTGGTGCAGACGCTGGCCGAAGCGGGCAAAGAGGTCATCGCCATTGATAAAAACGAGGAGAAGGTCAAGGCGGTGCGCCGCTATACCGACTACGCTTTTGTGGTGGATAACCTGAGCGAGGACGCCTTAAAGGAGACCGGCATGCAGAACTGCGGCACGGTTACGGTGTGCATCGGCGAGCAGGTGGACATCAGCATCCTGACCACGATGCTGGTCATCAAACTGGGCGTGCCCCAGGTCATTGCCAAAGCCGCCAGCGAGGTGCACGGCGAGGTGCTCAAGCACCTGGGTGCCACGGTGGTTTACCCGGAGGCCGACATGGCCGTGCGCATCGGCAAGCGGCTGATCTCGGGCAATCTTTTGGATTACATCGCTCTGGATGACGGCGTCGAGGTGCGCCGCATTGCCGTGGGCGGCAAGCTGCTGGGCCGCACCATCCGCGAACTGGACGTGCGCAAGGTTTACGGCATCAACATCATCGCCGTTGAGCGCGGCCACCGCACCGATGTGGAGTTTTCCGCGGATTATCGCTTTGAAGAAGGGGATACCGTATCGGTAGTAGGCAAGGTGGAAAAGATCGGCCGCTTTGAGCGGGCAATACAGGAATAAAAGGCAAAAAGGCCCCCTCTGAGAGGGGGCTCCCGCGAAACGGGTGGGGGAGAGACTTTACGTTGGCAGAAGTTTCAGGCGATTGCAAGGTTCTCTCCCTCAGTCAGCTTCGCTGACAGCTCCCTCCCAGAGGGAGCCTTTTTATGTTGCAATTAAATATTCAGTTCATGGTACACCGTTCCATCCAGTTCTTTCCACAAAAATTTTCCGCCCTCCAGCGTCAGGTAGCTGTGGGGGCTGTTTTCTTTGGGGAGGGAGACCGAGCCGGGGTTGAGGTAGAGGTTTCCCTCGCCAAACGCCTGCCAGGCGGGCACGTGGGTGTGGCCATGCAGCAAAATGTCGCCGGGCTGCAGCGGCGGCAGGTGGGCCGTGTTGTACACATGGCCGT
>ENA-UOOD01003793-UOOD01003793.1-human-gut-metagenome-genome-assembly--contig:-CS67-NODE-3793-length-12229-cov-22.101364_pt1 | contig 12229 bp, 10 predicted proteins | sample MGYA00242464_ERZ724011 | MGnify/ENA metagenome assembly ERZ724011 | reverse complement strand
CTGGGAAAAGGACGGCTTCATCCTGCTGTACAAGCGACTGGAACAGGGCGCATACCAGTGGCCGCGCTCGGAATCCGAGGTGAAGACGCTAACGCCGCAGCAATACCGCTGGCTCATGGAGGGGCTGCAGATCGAGCAGCCGAAGGCCCACCGCCCAGTGACGGGATTGACTGCTGTCTAAACAAACAAAACGGGCGAAAACCATTGAAAACACTGGCTTTTTGCCGCATTCTGTGGCATAATGTTTGCATGGAAAACAGAGAAATGCAGACAAGCAACACGGAAGAAATGGTGACCATTTCCCGCGCGGAATATGAGCAGCTCCAGCAGGAAAATGCGCAGTTGGAAGCAAAGAGCGCCAAGTTGGAAGAGGCGCATACAAGACTGGAAGCAAAGCTTGCTGCCCGCGAACAGGAGCAGGCGCAGGTCATTACCAGCCTCACGCTGCAGAATGAGTGGCTGCTGGAGCAGCTGAAGCTGTCCCGGCAGACGATGGCCAACTGGCTGCTGAAGGCTTCGGAGAAATGGCTGCAGCCGGTCTACGATGCGCTGCATAAACGGCTCTGCAAGGAGCCGGTGCTGCACGCAGATGAGACGACCTTGCAGGTGCTGAAAGAGCCGGGACGTTCCTCTACCAGCAAGTCCTACATGTGGCTGTACCGCACCAGCGGCTGCGCAAAACAGGCCATTGTACTGTATGAGTACCAGCCCACCCGAAAAGCGGAGCATGCGGAGGCTTTCCTGAAAGGCTTCTCGGGCTGGCTGCACGCGGACGGGTATCAGGGGTATCTATATTTCGATGTTCTGCCATGGCTCAATCTATTTCTGCGGTTTTGTGACGATTGGAGGTGAGGTATGCAGTGCAAAGGATGCGCCGAAACTGGCGCTGGGTGTTGCTCGGATGGCCATCCGCGCCGCCATTCTCCGCCCATTCGTTGTGGGCAGTGAGCAGCTTCTGATTTACATTCTGCTGGATGCGGCAGCCATCAGGCAGCTGATTCCGGAACGCGCGTGGAGCGTTGCACTGCCTGTCTATTATCTCGCTGCTGCAGCGTTTGTGCTGCTGGCCATCCGCGGCTTTTTTCGCAGAAATCAGAAGCAGTACCGCAGATTCTCCGCTGTGCAGGCGGCTTGACGGAGCGGCAATCCCAGAACCGATATGATGGTTATAGGCCGTGCAGCTTCGGCAGATCCGAAGCGGTCTATTTATATCCATATAGAAAACCGATTGACCTACAGATAAACAGAAAAAAATCAAATTTAATCAGCAAAATACACAATGTGAATGACTGCAAATTATCGAAACCGACAAAAAATTTTTTTTGGCGCTTGCATTCTTGACAAAACAGACCGCAATTACTACACTATATAACAACGGATATGACAATCGATTGTCATATCGAAAAACACACAATCAATCACATGAAGATCAAGGAGGAACCCATGAAAAAGATTATTGCAGTCATCCTTGCGCTGACCATGCTGCTGGCACTGGCAGCCTGCACAGCCAAGACAGAGACAACCACGACGGACACGGCCGCCGACGCAGCCACCACCACAGACACAGCGGCAGAGCAGCCGGCAGACACTGAAGCGGAGCAGCCCACGGACACCAATGGTGATGTGACCACCATCACGCTTGCCATGCACGTGTCCAACACGCAGGAGCAGGAGCCTGCCGTCTATCAGGCGATTCAGGCTTTCCAGCAGGAGAACCCCGATGTGAAGATTGAGCTCGTTGAGCACCTGACCGAGGAGCACAACAAGCAGCTCAAGCTCTGGGCGCAGTCCGGGGAACTGCCGGATATCTTCTGGTGCCAGGAGGGCGACGTGCTGGAGTATGGCGAGAACGGCTATCTGCTGCCGCTCAACGATTTCCTCAGCCAGAACCCCGACATTGACAGCGCAATCCCCGATGCCATCAAGAACTGCTATGCTGGCGAAAACGGCGAGATCTACGGTCTGGCTTACACCTCGCTTGTGACCGGCTTCTATTACAATAAGGCTATCTTTGCAGACAACGGTCTGCCCGAGCTGACAAACGAGACGACATACGAGGAGCTTCTGGACATGGTCAAGACGCTGCACGACAACGGCGTAACGACCTTCGCACAGGGCGCTATGACCAACTACAGTGTCTGGGGTTATCTTGGCAGCCTGAACCGCTATGGCTATGCGGAAAACATTGCGGCAATCGCCGACGGCTCGCAGAGCAGCGCGGTATTCTCCAAGCTGTTTGACAAGCTTGCAGAGCTTGGCGCCGCCGGCGCATATCCGCAGAACATGGCAACCATCGACTACTTCGAGGCCAAGAACCTGTTCACGACCGGCCAGGCGGCTATCTTCACCTCCGGCCAGTGGGATGCCGGTGAAATCGGCGAAGCACTCGGCGAGAACGTCGGCTTCTGGTGGGGCCCGACCTATACGGATTCCGATTATTCGCAGAAAACCAGCAACCAGTTCGCAAACTGCCCGTTCGTTGTGAGCGCGGACGTTGCAAAGGACGAGGCCAAGCAGGCTGCTGTTTATCGTTTCCTCGCGTTCTACTTTGGCCAGGAAGGCTCGTCCATCCTGTTTGACAACTCCAACATTCCCATTGCCACCTATGCGGATCTGCAGATGGAAAACACCAACCCGGCCTTTGCCGCAATCTCTGAGGCACTGGCTACCGGCTATGCAAGCACTACAGCCAGCAACCCGGTCGCATCCCTGACTGCATCCGTCAGCGAAACCTTCTATGACGCGATGAACAGCCTCATGCTCGGCAACATCACCACGGAGCAGGCGGTTGCGTCCATCGACACTGCCTTTGCCGAGGCCGCACAGTAAAACAAGGCAGGATCCAATGGCGGGATGATCGCAGACCGGCCGCCAGGCGGATACGCCGGAAGGAGAGAACATGCAATTACTCAGTACAAAAAAGAATAAGCTGCTACTGCTTTTGCCGACCTGCTTGGTGTATGTGGTCTACATCATCCTGCCGATCCTTGTTTCGCTTTACTACAGCTTTACCAAATACTCCGGGATCAGCAAGCCGCGGTTGTACGGACTGAAAAACTACATCCGTCTGCTGGATGATCCGTATTTCTGGATCGCGCTGAAAAACACAGCGATTATCCTCGGTATCTCCATCCTTCTGCTTGGCATCGGCGCGTTCTTTGTGGCGATGCTCCTGAACCAGCCGATGCGCGGCGTGAACGTGTGCAAGGCGCTGATCTTTGCGCCGGCCATCATCGCAAGCATCATTGCGGGCGTTATCTGGGGATACCTGCTCGACCCGGTGACGGGCCTTGTCAACAATGTCCTGCGGGCCATCGGCCTTGACAAGCTGGCGCTCGAGTGGATCGGCGGCAAAACGCTCTCGCCCTACAGTATTGCGTTCGTCTATTTCTGGCAGCAGGCCGGCTATATTGCGGCTATCTATCTTGCCGGGCTCAAGACGATTCCGCACGAGATGATGGAGGCGGCAGCTGTCGATGGGACAAATTTCTGGCAGCGGCTGCTGCATGTGACGATTCCGGCGCTGCGCGACACGTTTGTGTCGGTCGGCATCCTGATTATCACCGGCTCGATGAAGATTTTTGAGACGGTGCAGCAGTTGACCGGCGGCGGCCCGACGCATTACTCAGAAACACTCGTGACCTACGCGTACAGCACAACGTTTGCCCGGGGAGAATACGGCTACGGCATGGCGCTGGCTACAGCGACGTTCCTGATTTCGCTGATCCTCATGGGAATCTATACGCTGCTGCTGCGCGGGAAAGATTGAGAGGGCCTGCCATGAGAGTAAGAAAAAAGCTGGGCGTGTGCTACGTCCTGATGGTGCTTCTGACAATCGCAATTGTGATCCCGATCATCTGGCTGGTCTTTATCTCTATGAAGCCGAACAGCGAGATCATGAACAATCCGCTCTCGCTGCCGAATGCGCTGGACTTTGGGAACTATGTATCCGCGCTGCAGACGCTGGATCTGTTCACGCTGTACAAAAATACGGCTTTTATCGCTGTCTGCTCGCTTGCTGTGGAGATCGTCATTACGTTTTCCAGCGCCGTGGGCCTGACCCGGCTGTATTACCGCAGTGACGGTGTGCGCAGCGGCCTGCAGGGATTTTTGCAGCTGGGACTTGCGGTCAGCCCGTTTATCCTGCTGTTTCCGATCTATAAGATTAATAAATTCCTTGGTTTTAGCCAGCAGCTGTCGCTGATCCTGCCGTATATCGCAACATCCATTTCCTTCAATACGCTGCTGTTTACTGCCTATCTCCGTACCGTACCCAAGGAGCTTGATGAGGCGGCGCTGATGGACGGCGTGAGCCTGTGGCAGCTGATGACGAAGATTCTTGTGCCGATTGCAAAGCCGGTTCTGGCAACGGTGATCATATTCAACCTGCTGTATATCTGGAACGAATATCCGTTCGCCTCCATTATGATTGAAAAGCCGGCCTATTACACCATTTCGCGCGGCATTGCGGCATTCCAGGGGCAGTACAATATCGATTACGGCGGCCTGGCCGCCTACAGCGTCATGGTGCTGCTGCCGGAGCTCGTATTCTACGGGATCTTCCAGCGCCATGTGGTCGACGGTATGACCGTCGGCGCCGTCAAGGGGTAAACCCCAACACATACGCAAAGGGGATGCTGCCTTGGCAACATCCCCTTTTTGTTCAGGGTGTATCTGAAACCTGTCTATGCATCCTTCAGCCGCAGCGTGTGCTGTCGCGCTCAATGAGCCTGACGCCAAGCGTCAGGTGGTACGAAGAAAAGCTGGGATCGTCGATCATTTTGACGATGATATCTGCTGCTGAACTGGCGATTTTTTCTGTGTTCTGCCAGACGGTTGTGATGGACGGCGTCACGATTTCTGAGAGAAATGTCCCGTCATAGCCGATGATTTTCAGCTGTTCCGGTACGCGCAGCTGCAGGGACATGGCGGCGTTCAGCACAGCTGCCGCACAAAGATCGTTGCAGAAAATGCCGTCCGTTTCCGGATGCTCACGCAGAAGGCCGAGGACGATCTGCCGGTAATCGTGGAAGGTGTGCGAGTCACGGACCTGCTCATAGGAAAAGCAGTCCACCTGGTGCTTTGCCATGATATCGCGGAAAACCTGATGGCGGATATTCCAGGGTGCGTCGTCCTCGAATGAGCCGCCGATCTGGATCACATGCCGGCAGCCGCAGCGCAGCAGACAATCGGCGGCCAGTGTGCCGCCCTGCACATGGTCGGAGGCGACATACGACGCCTCGTCGCGGATATGGCGGTCAATAGAGACGATCGGGAAGGAGAGGCTGGCGTAGTCCTGTTCGGTAAGCTTATAGTTGAAAATAATGGCTCCGTCGACACGATTGTTGTTGAGGAGCTTGATATAGTCCTGCGATGCACCGGAACTGAACGATGTGTTGCACAGCAGGATCTTATATCCGCTTGCCTTGAGGAATTTCTCAAGGAAGGAAATCATTTCGGAGTAATAGGGATAGGTGATGGTCGGCACGACGACGCCGATCATGCCGGAGCGGCGCTTGAGCAGGTTGCGCGCATTCTCGTTGGGGTAGTAGTTGAGCTCCTTGACAGCGGCCTCGATGCGCTCGCGCGTCTGCTGGGAGATGTAGCCGCGATTGTTGAGCACGCGCGAGGCGGTTCCCTTGGACACGCCGGCGAGCTTTGCAACATCATCTAATTTTACCATATTCCATCCTCAATTCTCCGATGAATTATCGATTGTTATAGTATTATAACATACTTTTTTTGCAACTTCAATATGAAACCCTGCTGCGGCGGGGGGAAGAAACGGAGGCGGTGCCATGCAGGAGCTGCTCATTACGAATATCCAGCGCATGTCGTTCCATGATGGACCCGGCATGCGGACCACCGTGTTTTTGAAGGGCTGCAATCTCCGCTGTGCCTGGTGCCACAACCCGGAGACACAAAATCCGCAGCCGGAGCTGATCTTTCGTGCGCAGCGCTGCGTCCGGTGCGGAACCTGCGTGCACAGCTGCGCGTCCGGTGCGCGGACGATGGGGCCGGAGGGTCCGGTGCGGGATACGGCACGCTGCGTGGGCTGCGGCCGCTGCGCACAGGCCTGTCTCACCGGTGCCATTGATGTGGCGGGGCGCAGGATCTCCTGCCAGGAGCTGACAGAGCTGGTGCTGCGTGACGAGAAGATCTTCCGCACGACAGCCGGCGGCGTGACATGCTCCGGCGGGGAGCCGCTGCTGCAGGCAGACGCCGTGGCGGAGCTTCTGGGCGGGATGCATGCGCGCGGCCTGCATACGTGCGTCGACACGGCGGGAAATGTCCCGTGGGAAGCCTTCGAGCAGGTGCTGCCGGTGACGGATCTGTTTCTTTATGACGTGAAGGCATATTCGCCGCAGACGCACCGGCAGTGGACAGGCGTGGGGAACGAGCGGATTCTGGAGAACCTCCGGCGGCTCGCTGCACGCGCGGATATCTGGATCCGGATCCCGTTTGTGCCGGGCGTCAACACGGAGCAGATTGAGGACATCGGAAGGTTTTTAACACAGCTGCCGCGCGTGCGGCGGGTAGAAATTTTGCCATATCATACACTTGGAGCTGAAAAAAGCGCCGAGCTGAACCGCGTACAGCGGCAGTTTCCGGTGCCGGATGCGGCTGCCTGTGAAACTGCGGAGCAGACGCTCCGGATGCTTGGTCTGCCGGTGACGTCCGGCAGAGCACAGAAAAAGGGGGATAAGAAATAGAATGAAGGGTCTTGTAGTAGAAGCGGCGGGGAAGATCTGCCTGCGGGAGGATCTGCCGCTGCCGGAGATAGACGCATATCAGGTCCTGTGCCGCAATGTGGGCTGTGGGATCTGCAATGGGACGGATATGCAGCTCATAAACGGGCAGATGCCGTTTATCCAGTATCCGTTCGTGCTGGGGCATGAGGCTGTCGGTCAGGTTGTGGCTGTGGGGGAAAAGGTGCGCAGCTTCCAAGAGGGGGACTATATCCTCCGCTCGGCGCTGCCTGGTCTGCCTGGCTATCACAGCTTCTGGGGTGGTTTTGCTGAGTACGGCGTGGCGGATGATTATGCTGCGCGTCTGGCCGATCACGCAGGCGCGGATATTGAGACGAGTACGCGGCAGCTGGTGCCGGCGGGGATAGATCCCGTGGAGGCAACCATGCTCATCACGCTCAAGGAGGTTGCAAGCGCCCTGCACCGGCTGCGGCTGCAGCCGGGACAGAACGTTGTGGTGGCAGGCTGCGGGCCGGTCGGCATTGCTATGGCGGCGCTGGCTAAATGCATGGGTGCCGGGAAGGTCGTGCTTGCAGGCCACCATCCGGCGCGCATCGCGGCGGCAAAGCGGCTGGGTGCGGATCTTGCCTTTGACACGCGGGAGCAGCCGCTGGCGGACACTGTGCGCGGCTATATGCCGGAGGGCGTGGATCTGTATATCGATGCGGTCGGCAACCCGAATCTTCTGATGGATGGGATGCGCCTGATCCGGCAGGAGGGCACGATCGGCCTGTACGGTCTCGGTCTGCGGGCGGACGCGGCGATCGACTGGTCGCTGCTGCCGCACAACTGCATCCTGCAAACGGTGCAGTGGCCCATTGCTGCGCAGGAGAGCGCCGTGCACGACGAGGTCTGCGGCTATGTGACGAGCGGCAGGCTGCCGCTTCGCGAGTTCGTGACGCACAAGATCCCCGTGGAGGACTTCGCGGAGGGCTTACGGCTCGTCCGCGGCAGAGAAGGTATCAAGATCGCGCTGACATTCTGAGGGAGCACTATGAACGACTGGAAACAAACGCAATTTGGAAAAGAATATGACGCATTCCGTCAGGAGTTGGACGACTATTACGCCGCTTACCCTACGGACGTCAGCGCGCTGGAGCAGGAGCTGGACGAAAAAAGCCGCCTGCAGCCGCAGGCGGGCGCCATGGAGAAAAAAACGTGGATTTATGAGCTGGCAGCCGAAAAATGCCGGGTGAAGCTGTTCCGGCACTGCCCGTTCTATTTTGAGGTAGACACCGGTGCGCCGCGCAATCTGGCGGGATCGTGCTTTCCGCCGATCCCGGGGCTTGGCAGCTGGCTGATGCGCCGCGACACCTCCGGGCTGGAGCAGGAGTTTCAGAACTGGATCGCGCCGTATGTGCAGGAGGATGCGCTGAACTCGACGATGTACGTGGACTGCGCGCACCACGCGATGGGCGTCGGCAACGTGTTGCGCTATGGTCTGCGCGGACTGCAGCGGCAGGCGCAGGCACGCCTGCAGACGGAGACGGACGTGGAAAAGCAGACATTTCTGCGCTGCGTGATCCGTGCGGAGGACGCTGTGATGCGCCTGTGCGCACGCTTTGCCGATGAAGCGGAGCGCCTGTGCGGCACGGAGCGTGACCCGGTTGTCCAGGCTCGTCTTGCAAGGATTGCAATCAGCGCACGGCGCTGCCCGGCCGAGCCGGCAGAGACGTTTTTTGAAGCACTGAATACAATGCTGCTTTTAAAAGAGCTTGGCAACGGGCTGGAGTCGATGGGCTTTGCAATTCTGGGGCATGTCGACCGGGTGCTTGCGCCGTATTACGCGCGCGATGTGCAGCTTGGCAGATTGACCGTGGCGCAGGCGCAGGAGCTCGTCTATTGGTTCTGTGCCATGACAGATGCCAAGTGGGATCTGTCGCAGGCGCTCTATGGAACAAACACGGCTATGAGCATCGGCGGCTGCGATGAGAACGGAACGCCGGTTTTCAACGATATCACAAGATGGGTGCTGCAGTGCTATCTGGACTGCGGACTGATTAACCCCAAAGTACAGGCACGCTTCGCGCCGGACGCGCCGGAGGAATACTATCAGCTTGTGGCGCAGCTTGCGGCCAGTGGCCGGAATGTGCTGTCGGTGTTCAATGACCGCACGATCATTGCCGCGCAGATGCGCATGGGCAAACAGGAGGCTGACGCCAGATTGTATCTCAATGGCGGCTGCCAGGAGGTTCTGCTTGCGGATACGGAGGTCAATTCACGCGCAACGTGCTATCTCAGTCCCTGCCGGTATCTTGAGATGATGCTGGAGCCGGATGGAACGGTGTTTTTTGATCGGGAGCATATTGTTCCCTACGATGTGTTGGCTGCGCCGGATTTTGAGACGTTCTATCACCGTGTGATGCGGAACCTCTCTATGATCGTCAACGCTGTGGCCTGGCATTATAACGGCTTTGAGAAGCGCTGGGCAGCTTATAATCCGTGCCCGTTCTTTTCCTCGACAATCACCGGCTGCATTGAAAAGGCGCAGGATGTTTCGCAGGGCGGGGCAATCTATAACAACAGCGGCTTTGCGCTTGTCGGTCTTGCAGATTTTATTGATTCGCTCTACGCGATCAAAGAAGCGGTTTATGAGCAAAAACGCTACACGCTTGCAGAGCTGACCGCCATGCTGCGCAAAAACTACGAGGGCTGCGAGCTCGACCGGCTCTATCTGCAGAACAAGATTCCCAAGGTGGGGGCGGATACGGCGCAGATGAACGCGTTTGTGCGCCGCGTCACGCAGGATATCGCCGAGAGCATCAGCTGGATGCCCAATGGCCGCGGCGGCCGGTATGAGGCGTCGATCTGGTCGTTTTATGGGTATGAGTGGATGAAAGCACACTGCGGCGCGCTGCCGGATGGGCGTCTGCGTGGACAGTCGCTTTCCCGCGGGCTCAACCCGTCAGAGCGGACACCCGCAGAGCTCAGTGCCATTCTGCACACGATGGACGGTGTGGATTATGCGCAGTTCCCGCAGTCTGCGGTGGCGTATTTCTGTATGCCTGTTTCACTAGCGGACGACAACGTGCAGATCTGTGCAGGTCTGATCCGGTGCTTTTTGGCCTGTGGCGGCAGCGCGGTGGATTTTGACGTGCTGGACAGCGCCGCAATTGCCGACGCGCTGGAGCATCCGGAGCGCCATCAGCAGCTTGTCATCCGCGTCTGCGGCTACAGTGCGCGTTTTGTCGATCTGAGCCGGGAAATGCAGCTGGAGATTGCAGGCCGCGCCCAGAGAGCTGTGTAAGGAGGAGCCATATGCGAAACGACGGAACATATCTTGCGCAGCTGCTGCAGGAGCAGCAGCGCCCGCATCCGATGTATATGCGCCAACAGTATCATTTTATGGGCGGCCCGGGCTGGATCAACGATCCGAACGGCCTGGTCTGGTACAAGGACGCGTATCACTTTTTCTATCAGTATAACCCGTTTGGCCTCACCTGGGGCGAGCCCTGCTGGGGCCACGCGGTGAGCCGGGATCTGCTGCATTGGACGCAGCTGCCGCCGGCGCTTGTGCCAAGTGAGCCGTATGACATGTATGAACAGGGCGGCTGCTTCTCCGGCAGCGCGCTTGTTGTAGGGCAGAGGCTGTATCTTCTGTACACGGGCGTGTGTGAGAAGGATGGACACTGCGTGCAGGCGCAGTGTCTGGCTTGGAGTGACGATGGCGTCACGTTTCAAAAATATGAAAATAATCCGGTCGTCTGCGCGCCGGTGGGCGTTGATCCGGCAAATTTCCGCGATCCAAAGCTCTGGCGCGAGGCAGATGGGACATTCTATTTTGTCTGCGGCGCAAGCCTGGAAGGGGATGGGGCAGCGCTGCTGTTTTCCTCACAGGATCTTTTCCAGTGGCAGTATCAGGGCGTGCTGGCCCGCAGCGAGGGGCGCTTCGGCACGATGTGGGAGTGTCCGGATCTGATTCCGCTTGGCAGGAAGCATATGCTCTGCGTTTCCCCGATGCATTGCCCGGCGTACCGCAATGTGTGCCTGGTCGGGACATTTTCACGCGAAGAGGGGAAGCTTCTGAATGTGGAGCCAGTCTGCCCGGACGCGGGGCCGGATTATTACGCGGCGCAGTCGTTTGTCGATGATCGGGGACAGTGCGTGCAGGTTGCCTGGGCCAATGGATGGGACTGGATGCCGCAGTTCCGGCGCTGGGGAGTGGCGGAGCAGGGCTTCTGGCGTGGCTGGTTCACATTGCCGCGCGTTGTGACAGAGGGCGCGGACAAACTGCCGCGGTTCCAGCCGCATCCGCAATTGGAAACGCTGCGCAAAAAGGCAATTCCGTGGGGCCGGAAGGAACTGACCGCACCATGGACGCTGCCGGATGCGGCAGAGACGGCGTGGGAGATTCTGCTTGAAATTCCAGCGCAGCAGCAGACCGGCGGGCTGCTGCTGCAGGTCGGCAACTGCTTTGCCCTGGAGCTCACGCTGGTGTCCCGGACACTGCATGCGTATGTCAAAGATACCGGTGAACAGACAATGCAGGACTGCGGCACACTGCAGTTGGCGCCGGGCGCGCCGGTGCGGCTACAGGTGTTTTTGGATCGGTGCTCCGCAGAAATTTTTGCAGATGGAAAATGTCTGTCTGTAAATGTTTTTGACACAGCACCGCTGCGCCCCGTCAGTCTGATCCCGCAGGGCGGGACTCTGCCGCTGCAGCTGCTGCAGGTGTGGCAGCTGCAGCATGTGATGGAGCCGCAGACCTGATAAAAATTAAAAAAAACGGAACAAACGATGGAAACGGCGCCGCAAATTGGCACTCATAACGCTTGTGCATCCGGCAAAACTACGGGTGAAGGAAATCGAATCCGGTTTCCAAAACAAATTCAAGGAGATGCAAGAGTAGCCGAACACGCCGTAGGTATGACCGAGGATCGCGCGGTCTTTCGCGCTGAGTGTGCGAAAAAGCTGCTCTAGTTCCTCCGTGCAGACCTGCCGGTAAACAGCCTGTTCCGGCGTGAGAGCGTGCTGGTCGAGCAGCAGCCACGCAAGCGGATCATCGTCCGGATCGTCACCCGAAAGCGCAGAGATAGAAAGCGGTTTCGTCTTGCAGCCGATCAGCTGCGCAGCTTTTTCTGCGGAAACGCCAAGCGTCTGTGCAACTTCATCCGGAGAAAGGTTTTCCTCTTTGTGCAGCCGCTGTGCCTGCTTTACGCGCTGCATTTCGTCTTTTGGCAACGCCGCCGCACCGACGTTCGCCTCCAAATAGCGGTACATCTTCCCGCGCAGAAACGGATACAGATATGTGGTCAATTTTCCACGTTCCTCGCTATACTCCCCGGTGGAAAGGCGCTCACAAAGCTCCAGCGCACCTTCGGCGCACAGTTCATCCAGTATTTCCTTGTCTGCGCAGCCAAAGTTCTGCGCTGCATCCTTTGCAACAGAAGCGATGAAGCTCTGCATTTGCAGACATCATCAAAGAGCGTATAATTGCCGCTGCCCTCTATCGGATTGGCGATCCACTTGTGCCGAAATTC
>ENA-UOOD01003778-UOOD01003778.1-human-gut-metagenome-genome-assembly--contig:-CS67-NODE-3778-length-12265-cov-4.237346_pt1 | contig 12265 bp, 9 predicted proteins | sample MGYA00242464_ERZ724011 | MGnify/ENA metagenome assembly ERZ724011 | reverse complement strand
TCATGCCCTTGCCGACGATGTGGTTCGGCAGGCAGCCGAACGGCTGTGCACAGATGATATTCGGGTAGCCGCTTTCAATAAGCTCCATCATTTCCGCGGTCAAGAGCCAACCCTCGCCCATCTTGCAGCCGTAGCCGATGACGCCTGTGATGAGCTTTTTGAGGTGCGCATACGAGGACGGCACAGTGAAGCGGTTAGAAACAGTGTTCGCGTGCTCCACGGCGCGGATAACGTGGCTTTCGATGCCGACGAGGTAGTCAAAGAGGATCTTCACAACCCCAAACTTCGCCTTGCTGCCGCCGAAAAGCTTAATATCTTCCATGCGGTTATCGACTTTAAACAGCATGAAGCCAAGCAGACCCGGCACCATCGTTTCGCAGTTCTGGCTGAACAGGAACTCTTCCAGATCGTTGTTGCCGATGGGCGAATACTTGACGTAAATTTCGCCGACAACACCAACGCGCACTTTCTTTTCGCCGGTCACGGGCACGTTCGCAAAATCCTCCGCAATCTGCGGCAGGATCGTCTCCATCTCCTTTGCGGAGTAGCCCTTTTCCTTTGCGAACATATCGGTCAGCTTTTTCGTCCAATCGTCCACAAGCTTCCGGCTCGCGCCCGCCTCTTTCTCATACGGTCTCGTCTGGTTGTGCAGCAGCATCAAAAGGTCGCCGTACGCAAGCACGCCCAGCGCCTTGCGGATCATCGGCAGCGTCAGCTTGAAGCCGCTGTTTTTCTCGAGTCCGGACATGTTGAGCGAAATGACCGGAATATACGAAAGGCCGTCTTTTTCCAGCGCCTTTCTCAAAAGGTGAATGTAGTTCGAAGCACGGCAGCCGCCGCCCGTCTGGGTGATGATGAGCGCCGTTTTATGCAGATCATACTTGCCGCTGTGCAGCGCGTCCATCATCTGGCCGATGGTGAGCAGCGCCGGGTAGCAGGTATCGTTGTGGACATATTTCAGACCCTCGTCCACAATCTGACGGCCGCGCGTCTGGAGAATCTCCACGTTGTAGCCGTAAGAAGCGAACAGGTTTTCAAATAAACGGAAATGGATGGGCGCCATGTTCGGCGCAAGGATCGTATAACCCTCTTTTTTCATTTCCTTTGTAAATTCAACGCGATCGGTAAAAGCCATATTCGTGCACCTCCCTTACTGTAAATCCAGCGCCGCAAACAGGCTGCGGAGACGAATACGCACCGCGCCGAGGTTTGTGATCTCGTCGATCTTGAGCTGGGTGTAGATTTTGCCGCCGTCGTGCAGAATGCCGCGCACCTCGTCGGTCGTGATGGCGTCCACGCCGCAGCCGAACGAGACAAGCTGAATGAGGTTCACGCGCTTATCCGCACGGTCTACAACGTACTTTGCAGCCGCGTACAGACGGGAGTGATACGTCCACTGGTTGAGGACCTTCGTCGGGAATTTCTTCTCCTTGCACGCAACGGCGTCTTCCGTCACAACGACCGCGCCGCAGTCGCAGATGAGGCCGTCAATGCCGTGGTTGATCTCCGGGTCCACATGATACGGACGACCGGCCAGCACGATAACGGGCTTATGCTGTTCTTCGGCGAGCGCGAGGAATTTGTCGCCGATGGCACGCACGGCGCGCATGTAGAGGTCATACTCCGCATACGCCGCGTCGGATGCTTTCTTCACGTCTTTTTTCGTGAACGTACCGTTCGGGAAGTGGCGGCGTAAAATCTCGTACATCTTGCCGGGGAAGTCGTGTCTGCGGTGCAGGCCAACGTAATCGCCGATGAAGACGGTGTCCTTTAATTTCTGGATATTGGAGGAGATGACCTCCGGGTAATAGGCGACAACCGGGCAATTATAGTGATTATCACCGAGGTTTTCGTCAAAGTTATACGTCATGCAGGGGTAGAACACCGCGTCCACGCCCTCGTCAAGCAGCGCTTCCACGTGGCCGTGCATCAGCTTTGCCGGGAAGCACGCCGTATCGGACGGAATGGTGTGCTGACCCTTTAAATAGAGCTGGCGGTTCGACGCCGGTGACGTTTTCATATCGTAGCCGAGCGTTGTGAAGAACTTATACCAGAACGGCAAAAGCTCGTACATGTTGAGGCCCATCGGAATGCCGATGACCGGCTTGCCCGTGTCTTTGTATGTATAGCGCGCGAGCAGCTTGCGCTTTTCTTCAAACATGTTGTACTGCGCTTCGGTGGATTTCACGCCCGTCACCGGCTTTTCACAGCGGTTGCCGCTGATGAACTTACGTCCGCCGGAAAAGGTGTTCACCGTCAACTTGCAGCTGTTGGAGCAGCCGCGGCAGGTGATAGCCTTTACGCTGTGGGTGAATTCTTCGAGCGCTTCCTTGCTCAAAAGCGTCGAAAGCTCCGTCGCCTTACCCGCAGCCTGTGCTTTTTCGTGTGCATACAGTGCAGCACCGTATGCGCCCATCAGGCCCGCAATGGTCGGGCGGATGACATCGTGGCCGATCTCCTGCTCAAACGCGCGCAGCACGGCGTCGTTCAGGAACGTACCGCCCTGCACGACGATTTCCCGACCGATCGCTTTGGAATCGACCGCACGGATAACTTTATACAGCGCGTTCTTGACAACGCTGATGGAAAGACCCGCGGAGATGTTCTCCACCGTTGCGCCGTCCTTCTGCGCCTGCTTCACGGAGGAGTTCATGAACACCGTGCAGCGGGAGCCGAGGTCGACCGGGCGATCCGCAAACAGACCGAGTTTTGCAAAATCTTCGATGGAGTAACCCAGCGCACCCGCAAACGTCTGGAGGAACGAGCCGCAGCCGGAGGAACAAGCCTCGTTGAGGAAAATATCGTCGATGACGCCGTTTTCGACCTTGAAGCACTTGATGTCCTGACCGCCGATGTCGATGATGAAATCGACGTTCGGGTTGAACGCGCGCGCCGCGTAGAAATGCGCCATCGTCTCTACGATGCCGTAATCGACGGAAAACGCGTTTTTGATGATGTCTTCGCCGTAGCCGGTCGCCGCGCAGGCGCAGATCTTCGCCTGCGGGAAACGCGTGTAAACTTCAAGCAGGAATTCACGCATCAGCGGGACAGGGTTGCCGCTGTTCGACATATAGCGCGAACAAACAATATTGCCGTCCTTATCCGTCACAACGGCTTTAACGGTCGTGGAGCCCGCATCGATGCCGATATAAACCGGCTCGCCGTCCTCCAGTGTGTCGCGCACCTTAACGCCGGCGTTAAGGTGGCGCTTTGTGAATGCTTCGTAATCCGCCTTGTCTTTAAAAAGCGGCGGGCAGGCGCGGTATTCTTCCTTTGCCGTGTAATGCGCAATGCGGTTGATGATCTCCGCAAGCGTCGTCTCATTGCCGTCCGCCGCAAACGCCGCACCCAACGCGACGAAATACAGCGAATTTTCCGGGCAGATGCCCGTAATGCCGAGCGTCTTATCAAACGCCACGCGCAGCTCGCTTAAAAACGTCATCGGGCCGCCGAGGTATACGACCTTGCCCGCGATTTCTCTGCCCTGCGCAAGACCCGCAACGGTCTGGTTCACAACGGCGTAGAGAATGCTTGCCGCCACGTCTTTTTTCTGCGCGCCCTGATTTAAAAGCGGCTGAATATCGCTCTTTGCGAACACGCCGCAGCGGGAAGCAATGGTGTAGATCTTCTCATGCTCTTTCGAAAGTGTGTTGAGCGCATCCGGGGTGATGTTCAAAAGCGTCGCCATCTGGTCGATGAACGCGCCGGTGCCGCCCGCGCAGGATCCGTTCATACGCACCTCAAGGCCGGAGGCGTTATTGCCGTCCGTAAGGAACAAAATCTTCGCGTCCTCGCCGCCAAGTTCGATGACCGCATCCGTACCCGGCACAAGGCGGTTCACCGCAATGCGCGTCGCGTACACCTCCTGCACGAACTGAATGTCACTGCGCTCCGCAAGACCCATACCGGCCGAGCCGGAAATGCTCAAAAGCACCTTTTCTTTCGGAAACTGCTCTGCCACTTCACGCAGCATCTCAACGGATTTCTCCACGATGCGCGAAAGATGACGCTCATATTTTTTGAAAAGCACCTCGTTCTGCTCGTTCAGAACAACGCACTTTAAGGTCGTGGAACCAACGTCCAAACCGATTCTCATCATGTTGATTCATCCTTTCTGCGGTACCCTTTCCGCATCGTATACCGGTACCGCATAAATGCCGCCTGTTTCGGCAGCTCTTACATATCCGCAAAATTACCCAAATATACTTTTAATGATACCACAGGCGCGCGCGCAATTCAATACGCAGCACCGCGGCGAGATTGTAAAAAATTCGTGACATAGCGCGGTTTTTCTTGTGTGGGAAAGCCATTTTCCGCACGGGTTTTCCACTTTTTGTCTTGTCCGCGGCGACTATTTTAACGGCTTTTCGCATATAACTCACCGATGAGAAATGAGGAGGGTTTCCTATGTCAAACGGCAAAAGAAGGTATTTTCCGGGCGCCAACACCGGACGCGGATTCATCGGGCATTTTGAGGGCATCGTGCCGCCGTGGAGCGAGCCGCACTACACCTACGTTTTAAAGGGCGGCCCCGGGGTAGGAAAAAGCACATTGATGAAAAAATGCGCCGCCATCGCACGGGCAAACGGGTTTACCGTCGAAGAATTTCGCTGCGCAAGCGACCCCGAAAGCTTTGACGCCGTGCGTATCCCGCAGCGGCGGCTCGTCTTACTGGACGGCACCGCGCCGCACACCATAGACCCCGCCATGCCGGGGATCGACGGCGAAACGCTGGATCTCGGACGGTTTTTGCACAAAGAGGTCTTCAAACGCCGCCGCGAAGAGCTTTTTGTCCTTGCAGAAGAAAACCGCGCGCACTACAAAAACGCGTTCGCGTGCCTTTCCGCCGCAGGCAGCCTGCGCCGTGCCGCCGTAAGCGAAGCCGCAAGGTCTGCCGACCTTACCATGATCCGCACATTTTTAAAAGAGGGTTTCACACTGCCGAAGGAAGGCACACCGCGCACACTATTTTTAACGAGCCCCACGCCCGCCGGCGTTGCGGATTTCCGGGAAGCACAGGATGCCGAAAACACCGTGTACCTGCCCGGCGTTTTGGGCGCGGTGTTCTTAAATGAAGCCATGAAGCTCGTGCAGAATACGCAGACTGAAATTTTCCTGCATCCGCTCACGCCGGAAGCACCGCAGTGCGTGCGCATCGGCGACACCATGCTGTGTGCCGCGGACGATACCCGCAGCACATTAAACGAGTTCCTTTTGAGCCCGCTTTCGGACTTCATCCCGTTCGCCATGCAGGAGGCCGAGACCTTGACTGCGCAGGCCGTGGAGGAGCTCAGGCTCTGCAAGCGCACACATGACGCGATTGAAACCATCTACCGCCCGTTCGTTGACTACGACCATGTAGAGCGAGAAACGAACCGTCTGCTGGAAACCCTAAAGCTGTGATAGACAAAAACGAAAGCGAAAATCTGTGAATTCGGCGCATTGCAGTCGATACATAAACGTGTTAAACTGAACACAGCGAAGCGACGCAAAAGTTTTTGATCGACCTTTTTTCAAATGAAGGTCAAACCGAACCCATGGTTCGGTCGTGAAATCCAAAGGCAACGCCTTTGGTCGAACTCCGCAGAGTTCGAAACTCTTTTGCCTACCTAAAAATCAGGATGGGAACTTTAACAGTCCAGTGGACTGTTAAAGTGTGGGAGACCCAATTAGGGGGTCTTCCAAAGAATTTGCGGTGCAAATTCTTGAAAATCACAGAAAGCACTAAAAGTATTGAAAAGAAAGGAATTTAAACTCTATGCAGATTACATTTCTCGGTGCAAGCCACGGCGTGCCGGAGGCGAATCGCCGCTGCTCCTGCACCTTGATCGAAACGAACGGCCGATATTATTTCATCGATATGGGCGTTAACGCCATCGATGCCCTGCGCACACGCGGCATCGAGGTGGAGGACGTCAAGGGCATCTTCATCACGCATATGCACGGCGACCATACAAACGGGCTCATCTCATTCGTCGACCTTATCAGCTGGTATTTTAAAACCGCCGACCCCGAAATCTGCCTGCCGAACTTGGAGGGCGTTGAGGCCATCCGTGCATGGCTCAAAGCGAATCACTGCGAAATGCGCGACCTGCGCTTTAAAAAGGTCACGGACGGCACAATCTTCGACGACGGATATTTAAAAGTCACCGCCATTCCCACGCAGCATTGCCCGGATTCCCATTCTTTTTTCGTGGAAGCCGAGGGCAAAGCCGTGCTGTTCACGGGCGACTTAAAGCATCCCAACGTCGATTTCCCGAAAATCGCCAAGGAAAAGCCGACCGAATTTGTCATCTGCGAGGCCGCACACTTCCCGGCGACCGATTACGCGCCCGTTTTGGCCGCCTGTCCCACAAAGCAGGTGCTCGTCAACCACTACGCGCCGTGGAATATCCCGAACGTCATGCAGCTTGCGGAAACGCTCGCTCCTCTGCCCGTCAAATTCGTGAACGACGGCATGCAAATCACGCTTTAAATTCATACGCAAAAAGGTCTGCTCCGTTTTGGTGAGCAGACCTTTTCCTTTTACTTTTTGTTGACGGGATAAATACCCGACCAGCCGCAGTTGCCGTCTTTGTCTTTCAGCTCCACGCGCACGAACGTGTCCGTAGGCTGCACTTTATACGTCGCTTCGGTCACATTTTCGCCTACCGTCGCGCGGTCGCCCGCCCAAACGGTATCGGTGAAGAACACGACCTCCTGCACCGGCGAACTATGAGCCGTCAACGTCCCATATTCAAATACAACACGGAAATTCGGCCCCTGCGTCGCGTAGAAGCGGTTTGCACGGATAGCCGCCAAAACACCCTCGCGCGTCAATTCATCCGCCTGCACCATGATGTACGAACGCGTCTCGTCACCCGTGTAGTGATGCGCATCGTCCACCGCCATGCACGGCAAATAGTGCCCCAAAAGCGCCATTTCGTCGAAAAACATACCGGAATACGGACGGCAGTTCCACGGCAGGCCCGAAGTGGTGTTGTAAATCTCGCACCCGTCAATGCCGTACAGCTTTGCGACCTCCGAAGCGCGATCCAGCGACCACGCGGGGTGTGCCAAGATTGCAATGCCGTTCACGTTATGGATTTCATCGATGATCTTCTGCGCGGAAAGCCCCGGCGCGCGTTTTGTAAGCGCAGGCGCTTTCTCCATGCCGATGCCGACGATGTGGTAAATGCCCTCCTGCACGGTACTGCCCACGTCGAACTCCGTGCCGTTTAATAGGAGAAACTTTTCCTCCTGCCGCCCCTCACCGTGGAACCAGTGGTCGGTCAGCGCAAGGAAATCATAGTTTTTTGATTTGTATAATGCAATCGTTTCTTCCGGCGTATACGCGCCGTCCGAGTTCGTCGTATGGGTGTGCAGATTGCCCTTATACCAAATTTTGCCGAACGCATCCGTAAACATAGTCTTTCCCCCATCCTGCTTTTCGTCTCTTTGGGATTATCATAGCACGATGGCGAGGTGAGTGCAAGCTTTGTGCATGAAAAAAAGGCGGCAATGCCGCCCTTTCAGGGAACCCATAGTGCTTACGCTTTTTCCGCGCTCGGTGCTTCTATCAGCTTTGCTTTCTGCAAGGCAACGACAACGGCCGGGACCAGAATAAGCTGCACCACGATGCCCGGGATTGCGTTTAAGAGTGCGCCGGAGATGAACGCCGCAAATGTGAACGCGCCCGCGTCCGCCGCGATGCCGCTGAGAATCACCTTCACGATACCCCAGACAACTCTGCCCGCGACCATAGCGATCAAAAGGCTGCCGTACAGCGTGCCGACGGTCTGATTTTTGAACACCTCGCGGTACATGATGCCGCTTACAAGTCCGTATGTCAGCAGCTCAAACGCCATAGCGATGGCGACGTAGAACGGCGGCATGCCGAACATCACCATGCGCAGCAGCGGGGCGATAAAGCCCACAACCGCGCCCACCGGGCCGCCGCATACGAAGCCTGCAAGCAAAATCGGCAGGTGCATCGGACACAGCATTGCGCCGATCTGCGGGATCTGCCCGGTGAAGAACGGCAGTACTAACGCAAGCGCCAGAAAAAGTGCGCCGAGCACAAGGTTTTTAACGGAAAATTTGCTGTTTGTACGGTTCATTGAAATACCCTCCCAGATACAAAAAGACCACGAAGCATTCCGCCCATACCGAGCGAAAAGACCTTCGTGGTCTATTTTTAAAGTGGCTTTAAAATACTTTCAAACGGCGTTTCGCCGCGCGGTCTTTTGACCGTTACCGCTTCCTGCGGCTTTGCTGTCTACATTATAGCATAAGTTAATCTTAAAGTCAACTACCGAATTTCAATTTTGCCGAAACGAAATTACTTTTCCGCGCTAAGGATAACCGTAACGTCCGGGTGCAGCTGCAAAACGGAAGCCGGCACCTCCGGCGTAACCTTGCCGAAGCAAGCCTTTTCGACGATCTCCGCCTTATCCGGGCCTGCGATGAGAAGAATCTTCTTCGCCTTCATAATGGTGCCGATGCCCATGGTGATGGCCTGCGTCGGCACATCCTCGCGGCGCTCGAACAAACGGGAGTTCGCGTTGATGGTGCTCTCCGTCAGCTGTACGGTGTGCACTGTCGCCGGGAAGTTGTCCGTCGGCTCGTTAAAGCCGATATGCCCATTGTGGCCGATGCCGAGCAGCTGCAGATCGATGCCGCCGAGAGACTGAATAAAGCTCTCATAGCGCACAGCCTCCTCTTCAAGGTCACCTGCGTGGCCGTTCGGCACATGTGTGTTCGCCTTGTCGATATTCACGTGGTCAAAGAGGTGGTCGTTCATGAAATAGCGGTAGCTGTTCGGGTTCGTATCGTCCAGACCGCAGTATTCGTCGAGGTTTACGGTGCGCACTTCGGAAAAGTCCAGTATGCCGTCCTCATAACTCTTTACAAGATCTTTGTAGGCGCCAATCGGCGAAGAGCCTGTTGCAAGACCCAACACGCAGTTCGGCTTTAAAAGCACCTGGCCGCCGATGATGCCGGCTGCAATGGCGCTCATTTCTTCATAGGTTTTCGTTTTGATAATACGCATTTGAATATTCATCCTTTCAATACAATAAAGCGCCGGCCTTATGCCGTGCGCGTTTTTACCCAAAGAGTTTCTACCTACAACTATACCATAAAATTTACAAAAGTAAAGGCATTCCCGCAGAAAACCGCGAAGCGGTTCCCGGAAATGCCCCAATTTACTTTATGCCGTCTTTTTCACCGCTTTTTCCTTTTTCAGCGCCTCAAGCGGGATCTGCGCCAAAATGACCGCCGCAAACACCAAAACGCAGCCCAGAAGCTCGCGTCCGTTCATGCTTTGGCCGAGGACCAGCCAGCCGGAAAGCGCCGCAAACACAGATTCAAGGCTCATGATAAGGGACGCCACCGCAGGCGGGGTATCCTTCTGCCCCAAGATTTGCAGCGTGTACCCCACGCCGCTCGACATCAGGCCCGTGAAAAGCAGCGGCCCTGCACTGTTTAAAATGTCCGCAAACGTGAATGTCTCCGTAAACAGCGCCGCTGCCGTGCAAAGAACGCCGCAGACAAGAAACTGCACGCACGAAAGCGCCACGCCGTTCACCATCGGTGAGAAGTGGTCGATGATGAGGATATGTACGGAAAAGCCCAGCGCACACAAAATGACGAGCAGGTCGCCCGGCGCGATGGTGAAGCCCTCCTGCACGCTCAACAAATACGTGCCCGCCGCCGCAATAACAACGCTCACCCAAACCGTTGCGGGCACGCGTTTTTTAAGGAACAAACCGAGTATCGGCACAATCACGATGTAAAGCGCCGTCAGAAACCCGGCCTTGCCCACTGTCGTAAAGCTGATGCCGAACTGCTGCAAATTAGAGGCCACGGCAAGCGCCGAGCCGCACAGCACGCCGCCCACCCACAGGGTCTTGCGGCTCTGCTTTCTCTCTTCATCCGTCTGCGTTTTTTTCGGCGCTTTGTGCTGCATAAACAGCAGCACGGGCAAAAGCGCCAGCGCGGCAATGAAATTGCGTACGCCGTTAAACGCAAACGGGCCCAAATGGTCCATGCCGAGGCTCTGCGCTACAAACGCCGTGCCCCAAATAAGGGCGGTGATCGTCAGGAGCAAGGCTCCGCGAAATTGCTTCATGAAAATTCCCTTCAAGTCGTAGTTTTACACTTCGTTCGTCTCGCGCGTCAGGTTCTTCATCCAGTTATACCGGTTGATCTTCACCACGGCAACGAAGCATTTTAAGATCTGGTCGCATTTGAGGCACGCAAAAACCACCCAAGGCGGCGCACCGAGGTAAGACGCGATAATGGCAGACGGCAGCACCACGAGGAACACGAAGATCGTGTCGTTGCGGAAGACAAACGAAATGTCGCCGCCGGATTTAACAAGGCCGAACAGGCACGCCGCCTGATAGCACGTGCCGATAATCGTAACGGAAATGACATTGATGAACTCACGCGCATACGCCACGGCCGCATCGCTCGCGCCGTACAGCCCGATGAACGGGTCGCGCAGGAAGTGCACCGCAATGCCGGAAAGAATGCCGAGGCCAAGGAAAATGACCTGCGTCGTGCGGGAATACTCGCGAATTTTTTCCATACGTCCGGAGCCGACCGTCTTGCCGGTGATAATGCCCACCGCGCTCGAAAGGCCGTTCATTGCAATGTACATCATATTGTGCAACATATTCGCGATGCTCACCGCCGCAATGACGCCCGCGTCATAACGGCCGAGAATCATCGTCTGCCCCAGCATGTTCACCGACCATACGACCTGCCCTCCCATGATGGGCAGACCGTAGCGCAGGAAATCGCGCGTCAATTCGCCGCCGCGCTTTAAGAGGTCGGCAAAGCGAAGCTTCAGTTTTTTATCGATGCAGCGCACGTAAACGACCATCACAGCCGCTTCAATGATGCGCGAAAACAGCGTAGCCACCGCCGCACCGGTCACCCCGAGCGCCGGGAAGCCAAGCTTACCGAAAATCAAAATATAGTTGCAGATGACGTTCACAATGAGCGTCACAAATGACACGTAAAGACCGATCTTCGCCGTCTCCACCGCGCGCATCGTCGCCACCATCACCTGCGAAATGCAGAAGAAAATGTACGAAAGGCTCACCACGCGCACGTAAACCGTGCCCGATTCAATGACCGAAGCATCACTCGTGAACAGTGATACGATCTGCGACGGCAATAAAAACGCCGTCACCGTAATGACCAAACCGATGAGCAAAGCAAACCGCACACCGATGGCCGCAATGCGGCGGATGCTTTTTGTATCGCGTTTACCCCAATACTGCGCAGCCAAAATGAGGATAGCACCCTCAATGCCGCCGATGAACATTTGCAGCAGCGTCTGCAGCTGGCTGCCCACATACACGCCGGAAATCGCACTGTCGCCGAGCGTGCCGATCATCACGTTATCTGCAAGGCCGACCGCAAAGGTTACGGCGTTCTGCAGCGCAATCGGTATCGCGAGCGTGACGAGCGTTTTGTAAAAGCTCTTGTCTCTTGTGAAAAACATGTTTCCTCCCCCGGGGCCTGCGCCCCAAACTCAATACAATAGCGCGCAAAAGCGCATCTTGCTTCTGATTATAAAAAAAAGCGGAGAAAAAGTCAATACAAAAAAGGGCGGCAAAGCCGCCCTTTCAAGCTCTCAAATTTTACGCATCTTCGTGTATTGTCACGGTGCCCTCCGCCGTGCTCGTTTCCGATTCCGGCTCCGGCGTCGCCGTGGCTTCCGCACCGTCTGCGGCTTTTGCCTCCGCGGAATAGAGCACCGTCAGCGTCTCGGCATCTGCTTCGCCGGTCGCCGTAAGCCCGTTCGCTTTCTGGAACGCCTTTACGGCCTCCATCGTCACTTCTCCATACATGCCGGTGTATTCCACCGTCAGATAGCCAAGCTCCGCTAAGCGCTGCTGCATCGCGAACACATCGTCGCCCTCCGTGCCGGATTTGATCGCCGTGTATTCCGGCGCGGGCGAGGGGCTCGCCGTCGCTTCCGCTTCCGAAAGCTCGGAATCCAGCTCCAGCGCAGCGGAGTTTTCCTCCGTCAATTCGGGGTATGCAAGGCCCATCATGTCGATGCACGCGTTATACACCGTCTTGCCCTGCCAATTCATATAATTCGGGTCGACGGCGTAAACACGGCCGTTTTTTACCGCCGAAAGATTCGCGTACTGCGTGTCCTGCATGATCTGCCCGCGCACATCTTCTGAGCAGAAAATCATCGTCGGGTCGCTCAATCTCAAATCGTCAAACGTAAACGTGCCGCCCGTAAGGCCTTTAAAAA
>ENA-UOOD01003777-UOOD01003777.1-human-gut-metagenome-genome-assembly--contig:-CS67-NODE-3777-length-12266-cov-6.228892_pt1 | contig 12266 bp, 9 predicted proteins | sample MGYA00242464_ERZ724011 | MGnify/ENA metagenome assembly ERZ724011 | reverse complement strand
TGGGAGCAGTACTACAGAACATTTCTTGAGCGCTAGTTCAGTAATATTTTCAGGTATATTTTCTATATATCCATCAGTTAAATCCCCTGTTTTGAGCCACGGAATACTTCCATCTTCATAAAAATCTTTATTTGTGCGGGCTGGAGTTGCTCCAGCAGTCCAATAGCCGATTTCCCCCAACCTCACCCACTGCCAGCTGTCGGGGATGGCAAAGGGCTTTTCCTCCTCGGTGATGGGGGGGAGGGGCTTTTGTTTTTTGATCTTGCCTTCCTTGATCAATTGCTCTTTTTCGGCGCGGATGCGTTGCAGCAGGACGTCGGCGGGCTCGTCGTCGGGATCCTGGGGCACAAGTCGGCCCTGGATGGCGTGCTGGAGGAGGGCGTTTTTCAGTTGTTTGGCGTTCATGGGCTTTCCTTTGCAAAGAGTGGCAGGCGAGGAGCAGTTTTGGGGAGATAGGGGGAGCGCGAGGGGAGAAGGGAGACCTTTTTCCGCTGGGAAAAGGGCCCCTTTTTCCCTCGCTGCTCTCTAGCTCTCCTGCTGCTCCAGCGCGGCCAGGATGCGGGCCAGTTTGTCGTCCACCAGGGCGTTGAGACGTCGGCGTTCGCTCTGGTAACGGGCGATGAGCTCGGCGGGGGGCAGAATCTCCTCTTCCTCGTGGGGAAAGCCGCACAGATCGAGGTTAGCGTCATTGGCCAGGATGTCTTGTACCGCGTAGACGGCGGCGCGGGGCACGCCGTCTTCCTCAAGGGGTTTGCGGGCGTTCCACCAGGCTGTGACGGGCGCAAAGTGCTCCAGGCGCATGGGCTTGGTCTTGGAAAAGGCCTTGTAACCTTCGGGCAGGTCAATACGGTAAAACCAGGTCTCCTTGGTGGGACCGGTCTTGTCGAAGAACAGGATATTGGTGGCAATTGGAGTGTAGGGCGCAAAAACGCTCTTGGGCAGGCGGATGACGGTATGCAGATTGTATTCCGTCAGTAGCTTGTGCTTAAGGGCCAGTTTGGCGCCGTCTGCGCCGAACAGGAAACCGTCCGGCAGGATGACGGCGGCGCGGCCCTTGTCTTTGAGGCGGTGCATAATAAGGGCCATGAACAGATCGGCGGTCTCGCTGCTGCGCAATTCCAGGGGAAAGTTGGCCTTGATGCTTTCCAGCTCGCTGCCGCCGTAGGGGGGATTCATGAGGATGACGTCAAAAAGGTCGCTTTCCTGATAGTCCTGTACGGGGCGGGACAGGGAATTGCCGTGCATGATGACGGGATCGTCCAGGTCATGCAGCAGCATGTTGGTGACGCAAAGCAGGAAGGGCAGGGCTTTTTTCTCGCAGCCGTAGAGGGCGCTGTTGTACTGGCGGCGGTCTTCCACGGTTTTGATCTGGGGGGCCAGCTGGTTGAGGGCCGAGGTCAGGAAGCCGCCGGTGCCGCAGGCAAAGTCCGCGATGCGTTCGCCCAGTTTGGGGGCCAGCATGGCGGCCATGAAGTCCGTGACGGCGCGGGGGGTATAGAATTCGCCCGCGTTGCCAGCACTTTGCAGGTTTTTGAGGATGGTCTCGTAGATCTCGCCAAAGGCGTGGCGGCTGTTGAGGGAGCTTACGTCAATGGCGTCGATGACGTTGATGACCTGGCGCAGCAGCACGCCTTTTTTCATGAAGTTGTTGTTATCTTCAAAGGCGGCGCGCACGATGCGCTGGCGGCGGCTGCTGGTCTCGTCCAGGGGCAGGTCGCGCAGGCCGGGAAAAAGCTCGTTGTTGACGAAGTTCAGCAGGGCGTCGCCGGTCAGGGCCTTGCCGTCCTTTTTATCCACGGCCCAGCTGCGCCAGCGCAGTTTCTCGGGGATGATGGAGCGGTAGGCGCTGTCCATGAACTCCCATTCCTCTTCCTTGGCGTCATAGATCTTGAGGAAGAGCAGCCAGACGATCTGCTCGATGCGCTGGGCATCACCATTGATGCCTTCATCGTTGCGCATGATGTTTTGCAGACTTTTGACGAAGGTGGAAAGGGACATGCGGGGCTCCTTGGAAACGGGGAACGGTTAGGGGGCCGGAGCAGCGGGCGGAACGGGGCAGGGCTGCATCAGGCCACGGTGTAGAGCCTGCTGCGCAGCTCGTGCAGGGCCTGAAGGAACTGGTCCCGGCCGCCGAAACGCCGGGCCAGGTTCATGGGGCTGTCCATGGCGCTGAAAGGCTCCACCTGCAGGACGCGAAGGTCTTCCAGCTGGGTGATGCCGGAATCCTTGTACTTGTCCAGCAGGGCCTCGATGACGGCGCGGGCCTGATCGGAGTATTTGTGCAGATAACCGCCTTTGCGTACGTTGCGGACACGCTCCGCACGGGTCAGGGGCGGCTTGTCGAAGGCCACATGACAGATGAGGTCAAAGTCGTCAATAGTGGGGTCTCCGGCCGCCTCGCGAAGCTCGGAGAGCAGCACGCCCTGGTTTTCCAGCTCTTCCACGATGGTGGCCTTGCGCTCTTCCGCATCCCAGGCATGCAGAAAGGCATCCAGCGTTGCGTAGCGTTGCAGGATGTTGCGGCGGGAATAGTCCGTGATGCTCCCGGTGATGAGCTTGCCGTCCTTGTCATAGTATTGCACGCGCTCGTTGAGGACGCGCACTTCCACACCGTTGACGCGGGGGATCACCTTTTTCTGCTCGTCCCCCTTGCCCTTGCCGTCCGTAGATCCGGTATCCGGCATTGTCTTGCCGCCGGGCTGGCCGCCGTCATCATCCACGGGGATGGGGTCGCCGTCGAAGTCGGGATCGGAGAACAGGCGGCAGACGTTACGGAAGTCCATGATGGTGAAGTACCACTTGTCACAGTCCGGGCGCAGGCGCGTGCCCCGGCCGATGATCTGCTTGAACTCGCTGATGGAGTTGATGACGTTGTCCAGCACGATCAGGCGGCAGGTCTTGCAGTCCACCCCGGTGGTCATAAGGCGCGAAGTGGTGACAATGACGGGATACTTGCTCTTTACGCTGGTAAAGTTGTCCAGCTGCTTTTTGCCCACCGCGTTGTCGCCGGTGATGCGCATCACGTAGCGGGGATCCTGTTTGACGAACTCGCTGTTCTCGTTGACCAGAGCCTGGCGCATACGTTCGGCGTGGTCTATGCTGGCGCAAAAAACGATGGTCTTGGCAAAAGGATCGCGTTTTTTCAGGTACTGGCTGATGTGATGGGCCACGGTGGTCGTGCGCTCGTCGATGATGAGGTTACGGTCGAAGTCCGTGACCGTGTACTCGCGGTCCTCCACTTCGTTGCCGTAAACGTCCAGCTTGCCGGCTTCGGGCCGCCAGCCTTCAAGGTCCTTGTCCAGCTCCACGCGGACGACCGTGTACGGGGCCAGAAAACCGTCATCAATGCCCTGTTTGAGACTGTAGGTATAGATGGGCTCGCCGAAGTAGTCGCTATTGGAGATGTCTTCCGTTTCCTTGGGCGTGGCGGTCATGCCGATGTGCGTGGCGGTATGGAAATAGTCCAGGATCTTGCGCCAGCGGGAATTTTCACGCGCACTGCCCCGGTGGCATTCATCCACGATGATCAGATCAAAAAAGGTGGGGGCGAAGGCGCGGAAGGGCTCTTCGTTCTCGTCCCCGGCCAGCTGCTGGTACAGCGACAGGTATATTTCGTACGAGCTGTCCAGCTTTTTGTGCTCGACCTTGTGCATCTTGTCGCCGAAGGGGGCAAAGTCCTGGCTCATGGTCTGGTCCACAAGGACGTTGCGGTCGGCAAGGAAGAGGATGCGCTTTTTGCGGCCGGACTTCCACAGACGGTGGATGATTTGGAAGGCCGTATAGGTCTTGCCCGTCCCGGTGGCCATGACCAGCAGGATGCGCTGCTGCCCGCGCGCCACGGCCTCCACCGTGCGGTTGATGGCGATGCGCTGGTAGTAGCGGGGCGTGTTGACGTTGTCCGCAAAGTAGTACGGCTGTTGGATGAGCTCTTCTTCTTCCGGCGTATAGGCGCGTGCCTGACGGAATCGCTGCCAGAGATCTTCCGGTGAGGGGAATTCCTCCATGCTCAGGGTGCGTTCTTTTCCTGTCAGCAGGTCATGCTCAAGAAAATTTTTGCCGTTGGACGTATAGGCAAAAGGCACGTCCAGGGTCTGGGCATAGTCCAGAGCCTGATCCATGCCGTCCCCTGTCATGGTATCGTATTTTTTGGCCTCCACTATGGCCAGCGGCTGATTGCTGCTCCAGAACAGCAGGTAGTCCGCTTTTTTACCCGTGGCCCGCTTGGCTTTTCCGCCATGCACTTGGACGCGGCCATCTGTAAAATACAGTTCCATGCGGATCCGTTTCTTGTCCCAGCCCGCATTTTCAAGAGCAGGAGTGATATAGCGCAGTTTCGTCTCTTCCTCGCTCAGGGGAGCATTGTAGATATTCTGCATGGCGGCCTCGCAAAAAAATGAGTAGATAGACCACAGAATACCAGTAAATGTTTTTTTCTGAAAGACCGGACTTGCTCCGTACGATGGATTGTGACCGGAAAGCTCCACCGGTCGGAGAGGACTCCGCATTGCGGCCCGCCGTCAAAGCGGCTATCCTGCGAAAAGATGCGAAGAGCATCCTTTCCGCACTCCAGCAGTGAGGCCGCGTCATGAATCCCGTCACCGACATCCTTGCCCGCGCCGTGGTCCCCGAGCATTCCGCGCCCTTCATGCAGGCCGTTTCCGGGGGCCGGGTGCTGACGGTGGATAACTTCGTCTTTTACGCCGCCGAAGACTGGCTCATGGCCATCGCCTACCCCTTGCGGGATGGCGGCGAGTACAGCCACCAGCGTTTCGAGGCCGCCTTGTCCGGGGCCCTGCGCGAGACCGGGGCCACGGCCTGCTTTGCCGTGGGGCCCGACCTGCCGCCGCGTCTGGCGGACAACGTGCTGGAGCGGGACGAGTTCTACACGCTTCCGGCCGATGCGCCCGTGCCGCCGCGTCTGCGTTCGCCCGTGCGCAAGGCCCGGGAACGCCTGCGCATCGACGAGACGCGCGAGTTCGGTCCGCAGCATCGCCGCCTGTGGGCCGAGTTCATGGGCCGGGCCGTGCTGCGGGCCAACGTGCGCGAGCTCTTTGCCCGCACGCCGCAGATGCTGGCCGCCGAAGGCGCCGATGTTCGCCTGCTCAACGCCTGGGACGGCGACCGGCTGGTGGCCTGTCTGGTGCTGGATTACAGCACGCCCGCCTTCGTCAGCTATATCGTGGGCGCCCGCTCGCGCAGCCATCCCGTGCCCCACGCCGGGGACGCGCTCTTTGCCGTCATGCTGGAAAAGGCCCGTGCGGCGGGCTGTGATTTCGTCCAGCTGGGCCTAGGCGTCAACGAGGGCATCACCCGCTTCAAGCGCAAGTGGGGCGGAGCGCCGCAGCTTTCCTACGTCATGGCCCAGTGGCAGGAGCGACCGCGTGCGGACGTGCATAAAGTGGTGCTGGACGAGCTCATGCAGGCCCTGGTGGAGCGCAGCGACGAGGGTCTTTCCAAGCGCCAGATACTGGACAGGCTGCCCGACCAGCGCCCCTTTGCCATGCTCTGGGAGCTGGAGAAGCAGGGCCGCCGCTCCTGGATCTGCGGCACGGCGCATTTCTTCTGCTATTCCTTTGCCGACTCGTTCCGCCGCCTGTTCCGCAAGGTGGATACCGTCATCTTTGAAGGCCCGCTGGATGCCGAGAGCCTGGCGCAGGTGGAGGCCTGCGGCAAATCCCCCGATCCCGGGGCCGTGCCGCTGGACGGCCTGATGACCGAGGCCGAGATCCGGCGGCTGGAGCGCGTGGTCTGCGGCGTGCGCGGGCCGGTGGCGCGTTTTCTGAACTTGGAGTGGGAGGACGCGCCGGACGTGCGGGAACGCCTGCACACCACCCGGCACTGGGACGCCTTCTTCTCCCTCTGGACGGCCTTTCTGGAGCGGCAGGGCTGGCGCGATTCCGTGGATCTGGAGGCCTGGCATCTGGCCCGCGACATGGGCAAGACCGTGCTGGGCATGGAGACCATGGAAGAGCAGCTCCATTCGCTGGAAGTGGTGCCCGTGCCGCGCGTGCTGGATTTCTTCCGCCACTGCGGCCAGTGGCGCTCCTACATGAAGCGCAATATCTACCACTACTTGCGTGGCGAGCTGGAACCCATGATGGGCACCAGCACGGAATTCCCCACGCGCACGCAGCAGGTCATCGACTTCCGTGACCAGCGCTTCCGCGAGCGCATGCGGCCCTTCATCGAAAAGGGCGGGGTCGCGGTCTTCGTGGGCGCGGCCCACATGTTGCGCTTGCGCTGCATGCTCACCGAGGACGGCTTCACCGTGCGGCAGGTGCGGCCCACCTGGATCCACAGGATGCGCGCCCGCCTGCGTGGCGAGGACGATCTTTACCGCATCCCCGCTGACGGGGATCGCTGACAGCCGGGGGCGTCCCGTCGGTCCGTACCCCGTTGGGGACAGGCGTGGCCCGGGCGCTCCGCCACAAGGAGACCATCATGTTTTCACAGGGATTGCAGCATTTCACGGCCGAGGCCGTGGTCCCGGAACAGCTGCTGCACTATGTGACGGCCGTGGCCGGTTCCCGGCCGCTGGCCTGCGCCGGTTTTCCCGCCTATCTTCTGGAAGGGCATCTGGTGTTGGTGGCCTACGACGCGGCCATGCTGGAGACCTTTTCCGGAGGGCCGGATCTGGAAGCGGCCGCCGCCAGAGTGAAGGAGGCCACGGATGCCGCCGCCCGTCTGGAGGCCGTGAGCGTGCGCCAGAGCGCCGAGGCCACCACGGCGGAGGGCGTGCAGCTGCGTGTGGATGCCGCTGTGGATGCGGCCCTTGCCCTGCCGGAGGTGCGCCAGATCACCGTCCTGGCCCCGGTGCGCCCCACGCGTGCCCCGCAGGATGCCGGCACGGGCACGCCGGATGCCTACTGGGATCTTGAGCTGCCCCTGCTGCGCGAGGACGGCTCCCTGCCGTGGCAGAAGCTGCGCAACATGGAGCGCCGCGCCCTGCGCGAGGTGGAGGTGGTGCGCGAGGCCTGGCAGCCGGATCACGCCGCGCTGGTGCAGGACTTTTTGCGCCGCAAGCCCTTCGAGCCCGGCACGGTGCACATCTTCAGCCATCTGGAAAGCTATGTGGGCTCCCATCCCGACGTGCAGCTCTGGGCCGCCCGCCACCGGGAGGACAACAGCCTTCAGGCCTTCGCCGTGGGCGATTACGCCTCCCTGACCACGGCTTTCTATATGTTCGCCTTCCGGCGGCAGGGGGCCGTGCCCGGCTGCGCCGACGCCCTGCTGGCCGGGCTGGTCAGCGAGGCCGAGGCCCGCGGGCATATGCGTTTCTGTCTGGGGCTGGGCATCGATCCCGGCATCCGTTTCTTCAAGCGCAAGTGGCATGCCCGTCCGGCGCTGCCTTGTCTGGAGACCGGCTGGAGCACCCGCGCCACCACCTCGGGCGGCGGCTGGTTTGCCCGCCTGCGCCGCCTGCTGGGCGGAGAGGAGGCCGCATGAGCACGCCCGATCCCCTGAGCCCCAAGGCCCTGCCCGGGCCGGGACTGCGCCAGTGGCTGCGCGAGGCCTTCACCGGGCGGCCCACGCCCCTGCTTTGCATGCAGGTGGAGGTCTCGTCCGTTTGCGCCTGCCGCTGCACCTACTGCCCGCATACCACCAAAAAAGACGTTTGGCAGTCGCGCCTCATGAGCGCCGAGACCTTCGCCGCCCTCTGGCCGCTCATGCGCCAGTGCGGCCGCGTCCATCTGCAGGGCTGGGGCGAGCCCTTCCTGCATCCCCGCTTCATGGATTTCGTCAGCGTGGCCCGGCGGGCGGGCTGTGCCGTGTCCACCACCACCTGCGGCCAGCACATGGACGAGTCCCTGGCCGCCGCCATCGTGGACAGCGGCATGGACGTGGTGGCCTTTTCCCTGGCCGGTACCGACGAGGCCAGCAACGCCAGCCGCCAGGGCATCCCTTTCAGCCGGGTCTGCGAGGCCATCCGCTGCCTGCAGGAGGTGCGCCGCAAAAAGCAGGGCGTCCATCTGGAAGTGCATCTGGCCTATCTGCTCCTGCCTTCGCAGCTGGAAGCCGTGAAGCGTCTGCCCGAACTCATGGAAGAGCTGGACGTGCACTGTGCGGTGGTCAGCACCATGGATTACATCGCTTCGCCGGAGCTGGCCGTGGAGGCCTACAGCCCCGAAGAGGCGGACAAGGTGGCCGCAGCGGCCGCCGTGCTGGCGCCTGTGGCGGCCCGGGTGCGCCAGAGCGGCCGGGAGCTGTGGTACGCCCTGCCTGACCCCGAGGCCGTGGGCCGCGTGCGCAACGGCTGCCGGGAAAACGTGGACCGCACCATCTATGTGGACACGCAGGGAAATCTTTCGCCCTGTGTGTACGTCAACCTGCCCACCAGCGAGGATGACCCCAAGCGGCGGATCTTCGCCCGCGCCGAATACGGCCGCCCCGCCGGGGAGCTGGCCGAGCTGTGGCGCACCAGGGGCTTCAGGGATTTCCGCGCCGCTCTGGCAGGCCCCTGGCCCGACCTGCCCTGTGCGGGCTGCTCCAAGCGTTTCGAGAAGATCTGGTAGGGCTGGTGGAAGTTTTGGGATGAGGGGGGAAGGGAAACCTTTTTGGGGCAGATTGTAAATTGAAACGCAACACGGGGCTTGCGTAAAACAGGAAGACCCACAACAGTCAAGGTTGGAAAAAAACAAACCTCACAATGAGGAGACTGTTGTGGGTCATCACCAGCTTACACAAACACATCGGGAAATACTAGCCAGCCTCATTGCCGGGAATCTTTCCATTCGGAGAATAGCGGGGATCTTGGGCTACGCGCCTTCCAGCATCAGCAGGGAGCTGAAACGCAACAGCGGGAAAGACGGGAAATATCAGGCGGATATGGCGCAACGCAAGGCTGTCTGGCGGAACACGAAGGACAAAAAGGCTTCCAGGCGTACACCCGAGCTGGTGGCCTACGTCCAGGAAAAACTCCGGGAACGCTGGTCTCCCGAACAGATCGCGGGGCGCTTGCGTCTGCAGGCCGCCTGCCTCAACCTTCCCTTGATAAGTTTCAAGACTATTTACCGTTGGATACAGAAAGACAGCGATTCCAGCAAGGTACGGCCTTTCAAGGGGTATGGGAAATATCTTCGTCTGAAGCGGCCAGGAAAAGTCTTTTCCAGGCGCACCAAGTCCGCTGTTCGCTATCTGCCCGATTTGCCGGACATAGACGACCGCCCAGGCGCCAATATTTATGGTCACTGGGAATGCGATCTCATACATGGTCATCGGCATTCAGGCTATATCCTGACGGCTGTGGAACGCAAAAGCGGCTTTCTCATGGCTGCATTTTGCCGGACGCGAAACGTGGAGTGCGTCTCTTCCTGCCTGAAGGAGCTGTTTTCCTGCGTCCCCGCACGCTATCGGCATACCTTGACCTATGACAGGGGCAAGGAGTTCTTCGGCTTCCGGCAGGTCGATGAGGCCCTTCAGGTAAAAAGTTACTTCTGCCATCCGGGCTGTCCGGGGGAACGTGCGCTGAACGAACAGAGCAACGGCCTGTTGCGGCAGTTCTTTCCCCGAAGGAGGGATTTTTCCCGGCTGACCAATGAAGAGATAGCAAGGGCGGTGGCTCTCATAAACCACCGCCCAAGAAAGAAGTTCGGTTATCTTTCGACTGTCGAGCAGCTGCGGGAAAAGGGTATCCTGCTTGCGGTGCAATTCATTTGACAATCTGCCACAAAACGGTTTCCCTCTCCCCCTCGCGTCATCATCCCACAAAAAGCTATCGCCTATTTCAAGCCAAGATCGCGGAGCAGGTTGCTGACGGCCATGTGGCCCATGGTGGCCACGGCGCCGCTGGTGGAGGACGAGCAGTGGGAGCCCATGACCAAGTTGTCCAGGGCGTACCAGCGGGCATCCTGCGGCGGCTCCTGTTCGAAGACGTCCAGACCGGCGCCGTAGATGCGTTTCTGCTCCAGGGCCTCCAGCAGGGCGGGGCCGTCCACCAGCTCGCCGCGAGCGGTGTTAATGAGGATGGCGGTGGGCTTCATGAGGGCCAGACGCGGGGCATCCACCAGGTGGCGGGTGCTGTCGTCGAGGCTGGTGTGCAGGCTGATGAAGTCGGCTTCGCGGAAGATACGCTCCAGACCGGCGCGCTCCACATGGTTCCCGCTGGCCCAGGCGTCGTCCCAGACGATGTCGTGGCCCAGCACCTTCATGCCGAAGCCCGCGCCGCAGCGGCGGGCCACCCGCTTGCCGATGGCGCCCAGGCCGATGATGCCCACGGTCTTGCCGTACAGGTCGATGCCGGTGATCTTGCTCCAGTCCCGTTCACGGCAGCGGCGGTCGATGAGGGCCACCTTGCGGGCCACGCCCAGCATGAGGGCCAGGGCGTAGTCGGCCACGGCCTCGCTGTTGGCGCCCACGGTGCGGGAGACCTTGATGCCGCGGGCCTCGCAGGCGGCAAGGTCGATATTGTCCAGGCCCACGCCGTACTTGGCGATGGCCCGCAGACGGGGCGCGGCGGCCAGCACCGTGGCATCGACGGGGTCCACGCCCACGATCAGGCCGTCGCAGTCGGCCAGCTTTTCGCACATCCGGTCGGCGGAGAGGATGCCGCCGGTATCGTTGCGCACGACGTCCAGCCCCGCATCGCGGAGGATGTCGAAGAGTTCGGGATTGTTCTTGCCGAAGGATCGCGGGGTGGCGAGGACTTTCATGACGGGGCTCCTTGTAGGGAAAGGTGTGCGGCGGGGCAGGCGTTCCTTGCCCGCAGGATGCCCGGCGGAAAAGGGCCGGGCAGGCCGGGGAAGAGCCGTTCATGCCCTTCTGGATGCGCTGTGCGGGCCGGGCCGTTTTTGCGCGGGCGGCAGGGGCCTGCGTCCTGAACCTAGCCCAGCAGGCGGATTTGTCAACGCCGGACGCGGTCGCGGGCAGGTGCCCGTTTTCCTTTGCCTTGCGGGCGTCTGCCGTGTACAATGCGCGAAAAAATGCAACGCAGGTGACTATGAGCATTCTTCAGGACAATACTTCTTCCGCCGCCATGGAGCGGCTGGATTCCGTGGTCGACCGTCTTTGCCATCCCGAATCCCTGGACAAGGTCTGGCATTGTTCGGCCCGCGGCATGGCCATGCCTTCCCTGGACAGGCTGAACGAGATCATGGATCGCCTGCGGGCCGCCCTGTTCCCCGGCTATTTCGGGGCCGCGCGCGTCTGGCGGGAATCCATGCGCCATCACCTGGCCGCCAATCTGGACAGCGTCTACCGTCTGCTGGCCGAGCAGATCCAGCGCGGCATCTCCTTCTCCTGCAAGGGCGAGGGCGAAGGCTGCCAGAACTGTGAGCGCAACAGCCGCGAGCTGGCGCTGGCCTTCATGGACAAGCTGCCGGACATCCGCCACAAGCTGGCCGGGGATGCCCAGGCGGGCTACGAGGGCGACCCCGCGGCCACCAGCCCCGGCGAGACCATCTTCTGCTATCCCTCCATGTACACCATGGTGCATCACCGCATCGCCCATGAGCTGTACAGCCTCAAGGTGCCGCTGATCCCGCGCATCATCTCCGAGATGGCCCACTCCCGTACGGGCATCGACATCCATCCCGGGGCCACCATCGGCAACGACTTTTTCATCGACCACGGCACGGGCGTGGTCATCGGCGAGACCTGCATCATCGGCAACAGCTGCCGTCTTTACCAGGGCGTGACCCTGGGGGCGCTCTCCTTCCCCAAGAATGCCGACGGGACCCTGACCAAGGGCATCCCGCGCCATCCCATCCTGGAAGACAAGGTGACGGTCTACGCGGGCGCCACCATCCTGGGCCGCGTCACCGTGGGCCGGGGCGCGGTCATCGGCGGTAACGTCTGGATCACCGACGACGTACCTGCCGGGGCCAAGGTCACGCAGGAGCGTCCGTCATGAGGCCCGTGCGCAGGGGGCGCCTTTTCCTGCCGCTGCTCCTGCTGGCGGCGGTGATGCTGGCGGCCTGCCTGAGCGGCTGCGGCACGGAGGTCAAGGCCAAGGGACAGATGATCGGCGGCGTCTCCATGGGACGCGGCCTGTAACAGCGAGGTCGGGATCATGCGTACTCTGGTACAGGGTGGTCTTGTGGTGCGCCATGACGGCGTGCGCAGGGCCGATGTCTTGTTGGAGGACGAGCGTATCGTGGAAGTGGGCGAAGGCCTTTCCGCTTCCGGCGCCTGCGTGGTGGACGCCACGGACTGCTATGTGCTGCCCGGTGGGGTGGACGCCCAGGTGCGTCCCGCCGGTGCGGGGCTGGGCGGCCTGGCCCGGGCCGCGCTTCTGGGCGGTACCACCAGCCTGGGCGTGCTGCCGCCGT
>ENA-UOOD01003775-UOOD01003775.1-human-gut-metagenome-genome-assembly--contig:-CS67-NODE-3775-length-12270-cov-3.564142_pt1 | contig 12270 bp, 2 predicted proteins | sample MGYA00242464_ERZ724011 | MGnify/ENA metagenome assembly ERZ724011 | reverse complement strand
CGACCGACAAAACAGCCCGTCTGTTTTACGACAGAACGGGCCGTCTGTGACACTTTAATAATCCCTCCCAAAATAACAAGTACTGCCAATATTCCATAAAAAGGTGTATAAAACGGTTTTTCTCCGAAGAACCCCTCTGCTAGATGCCCTAAAATATGATAGACGCTTTGACTTGGTGTCTGAGAGGACCATGCAATTTTTCCAGACAGATATTCAATCTGAGCGGAAAAGAAAGGCTCTGTAATGATTTGATTCAAAATAAATGCGCATAAAAACCCTGCAATCAGCTTCCAAACCAGTGTCCATCCTATCTTTCGTTCAGACTCCTGCTGATACAACAATATGAAACAGGTAATCACGGCTGCAACATATAGGATTACAAATGACTGATAGGTTGAAAATATCCACACCATACATCCGATAGAAATTACTGAAAAGCCCTTGCTTCGTTTGAAAATTCCTATATAAGCTGTTCCGACCGCAACTGCACAAAGGACGTATGCCAAGGCATTTTCAAAAATTTGCAGTTCAAAATAAAACTGTTCTGCCATAATAGGGGATATAAAGCAAAAGATTCCAAATGCCGCACACAGCACTTTATTCTTACGACCAGCACGCCAAAACAGGTATCCAAATAGCACACTAGCCAGACAAATCAATAAGTAGCCAAATAAAATTTCTACATGAGGGTTAAACCATCGTAAGCCCAAAATATACTTGGTTAATATCGCTCCTTGTCGTCCCATATCCAACCAATTATAGTTTGAATATGGTTCGTTAATGAAGACCTCTGTGTCAATTCTCGGTGCGGTATTGAATACCCATGGCCACCATACCAATAAGAGCAGGATATTCCAGCCCAAAACTGACCATCGGTTCTGGGATAGATATTCTTTAAATTTTCGAAATTCTGTATGAAGCATTCTTCTCTCCTTAAGGCAATACCCATATCATTTTCACGACAACCAAAACACACCGATTTACTTTGTCATACTTATTTTCTTGGAAGCACTATTTTCAGGTTCTTTATGTTTTTAAGTCTTAATCTCTCTTTACGAATTTTTCCATTATCCCTTCTATTAAAGTTACTATTCAACGACCGCCTTTCCTTTAAGAAAAACGGCCGTTGAATCGTACATTTTATTTGCTACGCCCCTTTAGGCAATAGCATCTCTCAGCTTATTTATTCAGCAATTTTCGCTACTACAATCCATGTATGCGCGATCAGTTCCAGATTGCCATCCTTTCTGCCATATACATGAATCTGATATGCTCCAGCAGAGTGGTGCTGTTTCAGGTTTACCGTGTATCGCCAACTACCATCTGCCTGCTTTTCGGCATTGTACCATACCAAGTCGTCCTGTCCGTTCACTTCGCTCCATACTGGCAGATACACCTGGTCGTACGTCTCGGCATTCTTCACTGTGATCTGCATGGTATTAAAGTCAGAGGATACCACCGTCGTTACCGTCGGTGCTTTCTCCGCAGGCAGCTGCGCAACATTTACTGCTGTATGGGCAATCAACTCCTGATTTCCATTCTTTTTACCATACACATGAATCTGGTACCGTCCAACGGAATTGTGCTCCGCAAGGTTTACCATGTATGTCCAGCTGCCATCTGCCTGCTTTTCAGCATTGTACCATACCAAGTCGTCCTGTCCGTTCACTTCGCTCCATACCGGCAGATACACCTGGTCGTACGTCTCGGCATTCTTCACTGTAATCTGCATGGTAGTGAAGTCAGAGGAGACCTCCGCCGCTACCGTCGGTGTTTTCACATCTACGATTTTTGTCACCTGAATAGTCGTATGACCCGCCATACGAAGGGTATCCGAATCGCCTGTGCAAGCATACGCATGAATTTGGTAAACTCCGGTAGAATTGTGTTTTGTCAGATCCACAGAGTACTCCCACGTACCATTCGTCTGCTTTACTGCATCATACCAAACCAGATCGTCCTGTCCATTTTCTTCGCTCCATACCGCAAATTTCACCTTTGTATGTCCATGATTTGCCACATCTGTCATCTTCACAGACAGTACAGAGCCATCCTGCACAGCCGTTACAGTATGATCTCCGCCAGTCCAACCGGACTTGTCTACCGTTCCACAGCCATAATCACAATGAGCAATCTTTACTTCCGCGCCTACGCAGTTATCCGTGCTTGTGACATAGCTCGTAAATTTATGGGTCACATTTTGCACGATGTCAATTTTGGTTCCAGTAATAATATTCATTCCATCATACGCATGAATTTGATAACGTCCCAAATCTGTGTATACACACATTGGAACCTTGACAAGCCAACTTCCATCGTTTTGCTTTACACCATTGAACCACTTTAAGTCATCCTGCCCATTGTGCTGGCTCCACATAGCCACACGCCCATTTGAAAAGCTTTGTCCCTCAAACGGAGTAAGAACAGCAGTCAATATACCTCCATCATCACTCAAATGAATCTTGACAGAACGATACATCCGTCCATCGGCATAGAAATAATAACGAGAACTGTTGACATTCTGCCACCCTGTTGCCATTGCTCCGTAATCATCGGAATTCTCATTGGTATTAAAGTAATATGTATCATCACCAATATCGGTCATACCCAATGCCATCTGACCATTATTATAGTAATAAGTCTTTCCATTACTTTTCTTGATGAAGCCAGTATGTCCGCTGACTACCAAACCGTTATCAAATACAAACGGTACCTCGTCAACTATCTGCTCACCGTCATAGGCTACGCCGTTCGTGTCAAAGCAGTAGTTATCCTCGTCAATCAGGAACCAACCGGTCTGCGCCACACCTTTCAGGAAATACATCTTTCTGCCAGTGGACTCGTCTCTTGCCCAGCCAGTAAAGCTCCGCGTTACAGGATCAACTTTTTCATGGCATTCATTGCAAATCAGCTTTCCATTGCTGTAAACAGGGTTTTCCAAATTGTGTCCCCGATCTGCACAGTCACCTGCATCAGATTTCAACGTCAAGCTGTCCAGTAGCCTTTCGCTGCCATCTGTTAATACATCATAAACATTGATTTTCATCTGCGACTTATCCGTTTCCACACTCAGATAAACCGCGTTAAAGTCTGTCGTCGCCTGCGCAAAGACCTTATCATAGTCAAAGATATCTTTACTGCTGATCGGATAGGACTTCTCGCCGCTCGAGCCACAAATGTAGTAATACACTCCATCTTCCGCATCGACTTCGCCATTCTTCAAAGGATTCGTACGTGCAAAGGAGTGATCATGCCCGGAAAACACCACGTTGATTCCGGCTTTTTCTGCCGCTGCGGGGACATAAGCAGTCATCGGTGCGCTGCCGCCAGTGGCATTTGTATAATATGCAGGCTGATGGACCGTCAGGATCTTCCATGTTGCGTTACTCGCCTGTGCGTCCTGTACCAGCCAATCCATCGCTGTCTTCATGTCACTGACATCGCCACTGTAATTCACAACTGCCACATATACATCGCCGTAGGTTGTGGACCAGCAGCTGCCAGGAGTATGTACGGGCAGGTCAAAAATGCTGCCGACAATATCCGCATGGGCATCGCCCTCGAACTCATGGTTGCCCAGCACATGGATGACATCCGTATCCCCCAGATTTCCAGCACACAACAGATCGATGGTCTCGGCAGTCTCCGGATAACTGGTAGGCTTGTCTACCGCATCACCGGTCTGAATGCCAAAATCATACTGACCAACTTTCAGTTTATTAAAGATGTTTGTAATATTTGTGCGATCCTCTGCCTGAATATCTCCCAGCAAGAAGAATTTCTGTCCAGCATTTTCCGCTGCCCCGCCGTGGAATACAGCAGTCTGAGACCAGCTATCGCCGCTGCCCACCTGATATTCGTAGCTGGCATCCGCTTTCAAGCCTGTCACAGATACTTTATTGACATTCGCAGCCTGATAGCCATTGGTCACAAAGGTCCTCAGCACTGTCTCCGCCGTCAGAACAGTCCATTCCTCATTTCTCTGTTCACGGTAGCGCAAAAGCTGTGCATCTGTTTTCATAGGATCCGACAGCCAGGTAAGATTCTTCCGGTCTGTTCCACTGCCTGCGGAAGCATTAAACATCACCTGCGGCACCTCAATGTTTACAGGATCATAAGTATAAACATTGTAGCGCAAAGACATCTGACCATTTTCGGATTTTGCATAAATCCGTACCACGTCTGCGGTATTAAAAGCTTCCGAATGCAATACGCCGCCTTCATCAGTCTTTCCAAGCACTCTATCGCTGCCATCCACATAGATCACAGCGTTTGCCACACCATTTCCACTTAGATCTGTTACCTTCAGTTCCGCAGTCTGTCCCGTCAGCACCGGACCGCAGGTCACGGAAATTGCCGCGCCAACCGGCAGTGTCTTTGCCGGAACTGCAAATGTACTCATCTGTCTGTTCTGGTCATAGCAAACACCGGACTTAACTTCATAAAGGAAGCTCTCACTGGATGCCAATGTTGCAGGAACCTTTACCTTTAACTGAGCAATCAACGTTCCCGTAGTATTTCCTTCAGCTGTCAGCGTTACAGTATTTTCATTTGCCTGATAGGAGGATGTTCCTGTAAAGCCATCCGCATAGATGACTTCATAATCTGTGAACTGCCGTCCCAGCCGAATTACCGCGCTACAACTGCTGACGTCACCGTTCTCTGCCAGCAAGTTCAATGTAACTTCACCGCCGACTGCTGCTACGGTGTCAGATGTCGTGACACTTACCATGCTTGCAGTTTCACTGTCTACGACCGTGAAATAGCGCGTCTCTGAAGCATCGTTACCAAAACCGTCACGCAGGGACACTGTTACGGAATGGCTACCATTAGACAGCTTTAAACCGTACAAGTCGATATGTCCATCGCTTGCCGTCAGCACTGCCTGCTTCATATTTACTCCGTCCACATACAGCCGGACCGTATCCGCATCCACACCTGTTGCGTATTTTCCAGGCGCATCACTGAATTCCGCACGCAGATCCATTGTGCCACCGGAAATTACAGCGTCTTCCGCAAGCTCTTCATTATTTACCTGAATGGAGTCTACTGTCGGATTATCCACATCGTCAACATTTGTTCCGTAAACAAACTGAAAATTATCCAGATAAATGCAGCCAGCCGTTCTGCTTCCCATATGAATACCGGGAACATACATCAGACGGAACGTCTGATTCGGAAATGTTTTATACGGGCTTGGGGAATTAGTAATATCAGCCTCCAAATACTTCCAGCCGCTCCAATAAATTCCCGGCTTGCTTGCCCCGCTAACCACCCGGTTATCCTTAGGCTGCAAGGTAAAATCTACAGTTACTACCTTTCCGTTTGCGTCATATGCGTATCCACGCAGCCAAAATCCCGCATTTGTTCCATCATATTCCACGCCCACATCATCCGGTGCATATACCCAAACACCCAAAGCAGTAGGAGTTCCAGGAATATCCTCAGACTCCGGCAAACCAACATAAACGCCATCTGTTTTCGTTCCAGATACCTTGGTAAAGTCATAATTTAATTTTAAAGAGTGTGATCCAAAACGCACCGGTTCCCCATCGTCAATGCTGACGATTTCAAAAGATCCTGCCGTGTTCGCCTCGTTGCCAGAGAATGCACACTTCATCGCATTTTCATAGTATGTCTTCGCTGGAGTTATGCTGCCATCCCCATTCTCATGGTCTTCAAAATCCCATACGACTGTGGGCAGCATACCAATCACTGTTTTCACAGTGTCGTTTACGTCTCCATCGAAGGCAGATGCCGCTGTAATCGTGGCTGTTACACTGTATCCATCCGCAGATTTAAAGATATTCCCCATAAAGGTCCCCATCTTCGGATCCGACATCGTCCACACAATGTCGCCTGCCTTGATATTAACATCCCGATTTTGGTAGCGTACAACCAGACCCAAATCAGATTCCTGCTCAAAATCCAAGCTGATCTCGTCCGAATTAAAATAAATCGAATCCGGCTTCACAATCTCAACCGATGCTGTACCCACAACATTTTCGCCTTGCAGCAATTCTACATTGACTGTTCCGGTGCAGTCTTCATTCGCTATAAAATAGCCTGTTTCGTCAATTGTACCCATACCGGACGATTCTTCTGTCAGCTTCCATTCCAGACCATCCGGCAGTTCCGCCGCGCCGCCGCTGCGATCTACACCGACAGCTGTGAACTGTACCGAAGATCCAGGGGTATACAACTCATCCTGCGGCGTAATTGCGGCATGATCAAATACGCCATCCTGAGAATCTGTGGAAATGCACAGCACACCGGAACTGATGGTCCGCTCCTGCCCGTCAGAGGGTTTACTGAGCATCTTCAATTCTCCACCCTCTTCACGGGCTGCAAAAGTCGCAGAGCCGCCGCCATCCAGATACAAGGCTGTTACACAGCCGGCATCCTTCAAAACAGATGCCACCTCATAATAATCCATACCAATGGACCGCGGCGCCAAGCGTCCTTCCGCCATGAAAAATACAACGCTGCCATCCGCCCGGATGCCTACGCTATTGCGGGGATTCATTGCCCCATCGCTGGGCTGCTGGATCACGCCATTTTTCAGAAGGTAAAATGGTCCGGAAACTGCTTCCATGACATCATCTGTAGCGGTACCTGCATCCCGGATCACCGCAGTGCCATCCGTCAAAATTGCAAAATACGGTTCATAGGAGGTTTTGATCACATTTCCTTCCATAACCAGATAGCCTGTAGGTTCACCGGTACCCATATTGAAATAGTCGCCATTGGTTGCCATGACTACGGTGCCTTCCGGATCTGCGATGGTTCCATAATCCGCTGCCAGCTTCGTAGTCTCTTTCATGCTCCACTGACCATTTCGGATCATTTGGGCGTTGCCTACACGGTCTGCATTTGTGCTGCCCTTTGTATAGTATCCGTCATAAGCAACCTTCAGCTTCACATTTTTTGTGAGATCAATCTCCGTCATATAACCAATCGCCTGATGGTTGTCCTTATTTCGCATGACAATTTTGTCATATGTCACTCCATTGGCGATCGCATGGTGTGTTTGAGACACCGCCGTCAATCCCGCTGATGCAGATGCACTGCCCAGCGTATTCGCACTCTGTACCGCAAGCTGCGCTTCCGGCATTTCTTCCAAGTCCGCCTGTTCATCTCCCGCATCCACTTCAGGTTCTTCCGCATCCTGCTCAGGAATGGAAACGGTCTCACTTTCCTCCAGCTGTTCCGTGCTCTCGCTCTCCTCTTTGTCCGCAGCCAGCACCGTTGGAGCCGCACTCAGTATCAGCGAGAATGCCAATACTAATGAAAGTAATCTCTTTTTCATAAGTCTTCTCCATTCTTTCCTTATTTTCTCTGTGATTCTGATATTTTTGTCAATTCTCTCTGTTTCGCCTTCTTTTTATGTTTTCATGAAGCAATCCGATCAACATTTACTGCGGTATGTGCAAGCATTTGCAGTTCTCCATCTTTTCTGCCGTAAACATGAATCTGATATGCTCCGGCAGAGTGGTGCTTTGTTAAATCTACCGCATATGTCCAGTCACCATCCGTCTGCTGCACCGCAGCATACCATTCGATGTCATCCTGACCATTCTCCTCGCTCCATGTCGGCAGATATACCTGATCACAGTCACTGATATTTTTCGCAACCAGCTGCATCGTCCGGCAATCCGTCGAAACTTCCGCCGTAACATAAGGGGTATCCGGCAGAGCAATCTGCTCCACATCTGCCGTAGTTTGTGTCAACATTTGAAGCGCCCCATCTTTTTCACCATAAACATGAATCTGGTAAATCCCCGCAGAATGATGTGCTGTCAGGTCCACCGTACAGGTCCAGCTTCCATCTTTCTGCCGCATTGCGGCGCACCATTCAATATCATCCTGACCGTTCTCTTCGCTCCACACCGGAAAGTATACCTGATTGTAATCCCCGGTGTTCCGCACAGCCAACTGCATTGTTCGGCAGTCCGCTGAGACCTCCGCTACGGCATATAGCTCGTCCGCACGCGGCACACGCTCAACCTGTGCAGTGGTATGCGTCAACATTTGCAGAATCCCATCTTTTTCGCCATAAACATGGATCTGGTATTCTCCAGCAGACTGGTGTGATGTCAAATTCACTGTATATGTCCAAGTTCCGTCTGCCTGCCGCACTGCGTCATACCATACAAGATCGTCCTGACCGTCAACCTCGCTCCATACCGGCAGATACACATGGTCGTAGTCGCCTGCATTATTTACAATGATCCGCATGGTTCTGCAATCCTGCGAAACCCTCGCTGTTGCAAAAGTCGTCAATTTCGCCACATCGGCAGTTGTATGCGCAATCAGCTGAAGTTCCCCATTCTTTTTCCCATAGACATGAACCTGATAGGTTCCAACCGAATTGTGATTCGTGAGATCCACGGTATAAGCCCAAGTTCCATCCGCCTGCTTTTCCGCATCATACCACACAAGATCATCTTGACCATCGACCTCGCTCCACACCGGCAGAAGGATCTGATCGTAATCGCCTGCGTTTTTCACGAAAATCTTCATGGTTCTATAGTCTGGTGAAACTTCCACATTGGCAGAAGGCGATTCGACAAATTCTTTCCTTACATAAATGTTTAGACTCTGCTGAAAAGCCGTTGCTTTCCCAGCATTTCCACCCCAAATGTGAATGTCGTAAATTCCCGTGGAATGATGTTGACTCAAATCTACTTCACAATCCCAAACACCTTCTGCTTGTCTTATGGCTTTGTGCCAGATAATATCATCTCTTCCATTCACTTCGCTCCAAATCACAAACCATAAATCTTCACAGTCATCTGCACCCTTAAATGTGAGATTAAGCTTTCCTTCCTCCTCATCAATATAAACCGTGGTCTGTCTTAAGAACTGTAAGGTTTCTTCTAATGGAAAACTTTTTTCTCGTTTATCAAGCCAGTTTTTCAGATTTCTTGTTGCCTCCTGATAAGAAGCCGCAAAAAAGGTCCCTTTCCCACTGAATCCATTTATCAGAGCCTGCCACCGTGTGTAATTCATATTTGCGGAACTCTGTAACAATTCATGCAGAGTATCCGTTTTGACGCCCATATCCTTAAATACCGATTCGTTATACTCATACAGTTTTTTTAGCGCATCCTGCACCACTGGTATAGATAGCAATCGCTGATAAACAATGTGGCTACAGATGTGCATTTTTTTATAACTTTCTATATCGTTCAGGTCATTTCCCATACAAGTATCAAAATCCCAAACCGGACCTAAATGCAGTACATCACTGTCACCGTCTTTATACCAGTAAAAACTGGTTGTGGCAGATTCGCGGTTCAAAGTGTATTCATTCACAAGGTAGTATTGCAGAAAAGAATCCACATCGATGTATTGGGACAGTGCATCCAATGTGATATCTCCATCCGGAGTCACCGACAGATAATTCATAAATTCATTCAGAGCATCGTCAAACTCCTGCACAGCTTCCTGAATGACGCTCTGATCATTCTCTGTCACCGATTCCTTCAATACAAAATGTCGTCCCGTTCCATCATTCTGAATCCAGATATCCTCATCCGCATAAAACGCTTCATCCTGTTCCATAAGAACGCCTTTGGGATCTTTTAAATCCACACGACTGCTTCCAATCTCTACCTTTTCACATACCAGATACGTTCCGCGATAATCACCATTGATCCACAGGTCTACATAAGCACTATCCGGCACATAAGGCATTCCCAACTGATCTGCCAAATGAAACGCCAACTGGTTTCGCATCATACTGTCATCGGAAGCATTCGCCAGAAGAACCCACTTTTTTGCCTTTGCCATGCCAAGGACGCTGGTTTTCTTATCAAATTTTAACTGATACCCCTTTTTCTCATAGCAAGCCCAAGAGGAATTTCCACGTCCCTTGAAAGTTGCATCCTCCACATATAAATTATTTTTGCTATTTGCAATATCCGTTACAGTAACCCGTGTTCCATCATACTTCACATCCTTATCCTGATGGACCTCATCCAAAGTCACACCGTTCAGTTCAATTTGCATACTCGGAAGCATCGACTGCATCACTGTGATTTTCTCTGTTTCTCCTCCGGCAAGCTGCAATGTAACGCTGTCTCCACTTTCGGCAAAGGCATTGCGCAATGTATTTGTCTGCTGATCCACTGTACCCTTATCCGTAGAAGAAACCTCGCCCCTAAGTTCCACGTCCAGGTCTGGAATACTTACATTATTTGTAAGAAACAGATACCATTGTGTATCTTCCTCATCATAATAGCCATGAATCACATTCCCCTGTTCATCCGTTGCAGCACAGGAAAATGTATCGTCCGCATAAGCCGTCATTACACACAATACTACGGCTATCCACATCAAAAGTCCTTTTATCAGCTTTCGCTTCATCACTTTTCCCTCTCGCTTTCTCTTTTGATCGAAAAGTCTTCCCGATCCAATGTCAAATTTGGATTATAATACGGATCACCTGCCTCAAGTTCCTTCTTCCAACGCTCCTGGAACCTATGGACCTCACCTTCAAACCGTTTCTGTTTCTCCGGGGTATCCTCAAGCCCACGACTCTTGGACTCATAGTGATACAGTTCTGCATACGGTGTCCACACAATCAAATAACCGACTTTTCGTATCCGCATACACAAATCCACATCGTTAAAGGCAACTGCAAATGATGCATCTAAACCGTTGACTTCCTCCCAGACATGGCGGGGTATCATCACGCAGGCAGCTGTGACAGCAGATAAATTCTGGGCAATCGTTGCCCTGGACATATATCCATAACTGCCGCGCGGCAGATACTTATGTGCATGACCTGCCACACCGCCAATTCCCAGAATGACACCGGCATGTTGAATTGTGTCATCTGGGTAGTAGAGCATCGCCCCCACAGCACCCACATCGGACCGTTGTGCAAACATCAGCATTTCCTCAATCCAGTCTGGTGTAATCACTTCAATATCGTTGTTCAGAAGAATCAGATAATCCCCTGTAGCTGCCTGTTGAACTCCAAAATTGTTAATCTCCGAGTAGTTAAAGATTCCTTTCCATGTTGCAATATGAATCCGGGGATCATTCTTCAACTCTTCATAGTAAGCAAAGGTGTTCCGCTCTACGCTGTTATTCTCGACAATGATAATCTCATAATTTTTATAAGTAGTCTTTGTCAAAATAGAGTCTATGCAGGTACGTAGCGTAACCACATGGTCCATATTGGGAATAACAATCGAAATCTTCGGCACTCCCGAAATTTCATAACGAATGCGGTAAGTGGATGGAATTTTCGCATCTTCTACTTTTCCATTCAAGTCGATCCTTTTCAGATGTTCCTGCAAAGCGCTGCGTGCTGCTGCAAGCGTATATGGCTTTGCTCCAATGGATTCCGCAACCGAATTTTTGTGCGCCCGCCAATAATAAAGAATCTCCGGGATATGAACAATCTTATGTGCATACTCTGTCAACCGCAGAACCATGTCATAATCTTGGCTCCCATCAAACTCAGACCGAAACGCTCCCGCTTCTTTCAATAATTTTTTCTGAAACACGGTAAAATGACAGATGTAGTTATAACTGCGCAGTGTATCCGGTGCATAGTCCGGCTTGAAATGCGGGCAAAAGGCATCTTTCGGTGTTTCATGGAATGTATTTTCATCCGTATAAATAAAGTCTGCCCCCTGCTCGCAGACAGCGCACATCACCTCATGCAATGCTGCCGGATGAAGCAGGTCATCATGGTCAAACAGTCCAATATAATCTCCCTCTGCCATTTCCAGACAGGCATTGGTATTTCCAGAAATTCCAAGGTTTTTTTCTAATTTTTGATATTTGATGCGATGGTCATGCTTTATATACTGACGACAAATCTTTTCTACATCCCGATGTTCACTGTCACTGCCATCTGCCATACACAGTTCCCAATCCGCATACGTCTGGTCCAGCACAGATTGAATCATTTCCCGCAAAAACTTCTCCGGTGTATTAAACAAAGGTACCACGATGCTGAATTTGACCTGCTTCGGAAAATGTTCCTGCCGCTGCTTCTCCAACTCCTCTTCTGTAAATAATGGCTTGTTTCCAACGGATACATAATCCTGCCGGTTTTTCCGCCAGTCCATCACCTTTTTCCAGGTATACCCCCATCCGTGTTCATGCAGACATCCGAATCCCTTCCGAACCAGTTGAACAAAAACCATTTCTCTAAAGGGACGTTCTATTGCGTTTACAATCACCCGCAGCGGCTTTGTCACCCTCCAAAAGAACGCGGTAGAAATTTCCTGATAGTCCTTCTGCACC
>ENA-UOOD01003774-UOOD01003774.1-human-gut-metagenome-genome-assembly--contig:-CS67-NODE-3774-length-12270-cov-3.791404_pt1 | contig 12270 bp, 10 predicted proteins | sample MGYA00242464_ERZ724011 | MGnify/ENA metagenome assembly ERZ724011 | reverse complement strand
AAGGATCAAAATTCCTCTCGTGTAATCGATTATCCTTCTATCCGCCCTCTTGAAACACTCGTTTCGAAAGATAGCAGGCTCGTTTCCGCACTCTTCTAGCAGGGTTTCAAAAAATGCGAAGAAGGAATCAATGGTTGAAACTCGAAACGTTTTAGTAATGGAGTCCTGATCGTCCTTGCGATAGCAATACGGGGCACCATCTAACGCAGCAACGCAATCGGCAACCTTGCAGATATCCGTGTTAAAGAGTATGTCTTCACTTCTTATCGCGCGAAATCTAATTCCATTAGCCTCGATAAGCTGGCGACTATATAAATTCGGACATGCCGACACAGGAACGGGATCTTCCCTGAGCTTATTCGGAAGCGCGCCATAAAATGATCTTCGAAGCTCAAATATTTCCTTATCGCCGCAAAGGGTCCTTCCAGCAAAAGGATGGCTAGACCACTTTTGGGAATTCCCATGCACGACACGCTTCAGATTCGAGAAAACGACCTGCGCCTGGGTCTCCTTTGCCGCGCGATAAAGCCGCTCGTACATGTCTTCCTCGACCCAGTCGTCGGAATCGACAAAGCCGACATATTCTCCTGTCGCTATCGCTAGCCCACTGTTCCTTGCCGGCCCTAATCCACCGTTCTCCCTATGAACAACCTTCACACGCTCATCAAGTCGTGCATATTGCTCTGCAATCTCACCGCAGGCATCTGGGGACCCATCGTCCACTAAAAGAATCTCGATATTATTAATCGTCTGCTTTAAAAGGCTATCGACACAGCACCGAAGAAACCTCTCGGTGTTGTACATTGGAACGATGACGCTTACCGCTGGTTTATTGCTCATATACATCTAACCCCTACGTATCTCGGAAACAACGAATAGCCCAACGCAAAGCGAAAGCGCCCAAAGAACGGCTGGATAAGTAACCGCTGTATTGTTATACATGCAATTAATCAAGAAAAGAATGCACATTGCATTGGAAAAACCGCCACTAGCGGCAAAGTCCTTTCGAACAATATTCCCCCTGCGAGCAATCAACATGATGCCTAAAAGCGCAACTGGCATCACGAATAAGACGGTGCCAATATAGCCCAATTGAATAAAGACCATAGCGGAAGTGAGAAAATGATAGTTGAGCCACCCATACAAGCTAAAGAAGGGCGAGCAGAAGAAGGGCATCGATGATTGGCTGGCGCTTCCAAACCCAAACCCAAACATCATCGTGAATAGATCTCCATTGAAAAACTGCTCGCTTATCTGAGAAAAGGCATTGAGACGAGAAATGCCATAGCCTGTCTCTATATTCGAATTATCCGCCTCCGTCATAAGCGCATCAAAATCAACCAATGTTTCGTATTGAAACGGGTTTATTGCTGCAAAAACAGACAATGCCACAGCAATGAGGAGAACGATTGCTGCCACTGAGACGATTGTCTTGCGCGATAGTCGTGCATACAGGATAGATATGGCCACAATGAGGGCAAATTCCACGAAGAAGAACTTCAACTCGGCAACGGCGGCAATTAGCAATGCCGACAAAACAGTCAGCAGCAGCCCCGAAAGCCGCCCCTCTTTAGCAAGATAGAGGTTAAGCCCCCATGCCACCACAATACAGAGGTACACGTTGAGAATTCCATTGCAACCTCTTTCGACTCCGAAGATACCGCCGATATTATCTTGGAAAAGCCCTAATACGTAATACTGTATCAAAACGAAGATGACGTTTGGCACCTGCATTTTGTAGACGAACCCCATGAAAGCCCTAATATAGTCTTTGTCCCAAAAAATACGAAAGAGATAAATCCAGACGAACAAGCGACTGAAGGATATCGCCTGCCAGATTATGTATTGTGGCGCAATAGTATTTATGATTCCCGACAAAGGAGCCATAACCGCAAATAAGGCGACAGGCACGTTGAAAAACGGCTCATTGCCGACGCGTTTTCCGATAAGACGAGCATTCGAGAGAAGGATGCAGAGGTTGACGATATCAAAAACATACGTGAAAGCACTTGGAATTAGACCAATGTTCGAGAGGAAATTAACAACAAACAACAGCACAAACTCGATTGCCAAGAAATCCGCCATGTTGAACCTATGCACAAGTATGGCGCCCAAACCAGAGGTAGAAAGCCCTCTATTCTCATGCATTTGTTTAGGGGTCATTGGGTAAGACATTTATCTGCAACCTGTAATCGAATCGAAAAGAAATTCCTCTTTATTCCGCAGCAATTGCGCAGCGCTATCCGCAAACGACATCGAGTACCTCCCGTTTCCATGTCGCGACGTCGTAATTAACACGGTCCTCGTAGCTGTTTCGCTTCAGCCGCGCAAGCAGACCACGGTCCTCGATGACACTACGCATCGCCTCAACAAGAGAGCCGACATTGCGGGGTCTAACTATCAACCCGTCAACACCATTGCCGACGCATTCCGGGTTGAACCCAGCGTCGCTCACGATGTTGGCCACGCCAGCAAACTTGCACTCAATGTTGGAGCCGCTCATGCCCTCGCGCCACGAGGACGAGGACACAGCAGCATCATACATGTTCAGCTCGGCACACACGTCACCCGTCGCGGCGTCGAAAGCGCCCTTGTACGTCATGTTCGGAACGTCGCTCAAAAGACGCTCAAACTCATTCTGGAAGCCATCGACGACCGTCCCGTACACGGCGATGTCAAACTTGTCAGCAAGGCCCTCCGAGTTAAGCGTCCTCGCGGCTGCCGCTAACGTATCAATGCCCTTCTCGGGCCGCACCTGGGCGAAGTACACGAAGTGCACCGTGTCGCCTACGGCGCGCGGCGCGCGCGCCCTGTCCCCCTTTCGGAAGTTGGGCAAGTAGCGAGAGTTGCGGCACCCCACGGTCTCAAAATCCGCCATCAGCGAGCGGCTCTCAGCAAAAATGCACCGGGCGGCTTGATATTTCCAGACTTGCCCCGGATTCTCCCCAAGGTAATCGGCCAGCTCGCGTCCCATCATGAACACGGTCACATTGCCCAAAAACTCGCGCCCCCTGAGCTTCGCGATAATGCCCAGCATCGTGCTCTGGCGCGAGTTGCTACCGATTCCAAGCGCTATCCTGTCTGCACCCCGAACCGCCCTAGCAAGCGCGATGGCCAAGCTAGGAAGCGCAATCGGTCTGCGCTTGAAGTCGTACAGGTCAAAGGTCTTCGCGTCACGCGAAGAGAAGATCTCGTCGCGAAGCAGCGAGTCCTTGATAGTCACGCCACCGTACGGTGGCGGAAACTCCCCTATAAATAGTAGTTTATTGCTCAATGTCCAACCTCTGTATCAGGAGGGTTCTTTTGCCCCTCGGGGTGAGCTGTAAGGCGTCCACGCGTCTCAGCTCGCACTTCATGTTGCCCATAAACTTTGATCCGAGGCTACGCAGAAGCGCATCTTTCTCCGTATCATCCAGCTCGTTAGTAGCTATATAGTCCATACGCAGCCTACCGGGCTCATCCTGTACGAATTGGAACGAAAGAAGACTCGAGGCGCTCTCGCCGAGGTCACACAGCGATGCAGTGCTGATGTGCTCCCCGTTTCTTCCCACAACAGGGACATTTCTATGACCCCTAATCGCGTAGCCGCCTGCGCGGGGCTCAACGGCATCGTCGATTGTGTAGCGAAGAAGCGGCATACGCCTGTTGATGAAGCCAGTGCCGACGATATGCCCGTCGACAATCTCCGTGAGACCGTACAGCCTGTTGAACTTGTACACGGGCGTATTGCCGTCCCATTCCACCTGTTCGCCAAACACCGTCCTCTCGGTGGAGCCGTATGATATCCTCACCGGGCAACCAAACGCCTCCTCGAACTGGCGCAGCTGATAGGGATGGACGTTTTCCGACTGCAGGAACACGCCCTTGGGCTTCTTACGCAGCCTCACACCAGCCTGGATCAGTAGCTGCGCGAAGAAACTCACCGATGAAGTCAACCCGCGCAGATAGTCAGGCGCAAACGCATCAAGCCTACGCACGGCCTCCTCGAGGTTCCCCTCGTTGAGCAGCTTGGTGTTGCACCTAACCATGCGGTAGAGCGGGCTAGTAGTGACGAGGGTCGAGCCGTCACCTCCAAAGTAGGCAAGCTTACTTCTGCGGAAGTCGTACCCCAACGTCCCGTAGAAATGCATCGCAAAAGCGTTCTCGCGGTAGAAGCACTCGTCGGAATTCATAACGACAAGACGCCGACCCGTCGACCCACCCGTCTCGGCCGCATACGAGCCTTCACCGGGGATAGGAACGCTTATCTCATCATAGTTCATGAGCACCTGCTCCTTATCGAGCAGGGGCAGCGTGGCAAACGAATCGAAATTGACCGTCTCAGGACAGACGCCCGCTTCGTCGAACCTCCTCTTGTAGAAGGGGCTCGCGGCGTAGCAGTACGCGCACAGGTCGCGCAGCTTGCCGAGCTGGAGCTCAGCAAGCTGGTCCTCATCCATGACTTCGGCAGCCTCCAACTCATGCGTCTGGGAGAGGAATATTTTGTTGCCTACGAGACCTTGGTGAATGGGGGCCGCAAGCACGTCTTTCACAACCTCGGGCATTGCCTCGTATATCTTCTTGAGCTTGTTGGTGTCCATGGTGTCCGCCTCAACTCCCGCGGTACGCGGCGGACGGCAAATCGGACAAGCGGGCAGACGGCGATAACGGGGCTTCCCTGCAGGACGGCCCGCCCAGGAGACGCTGGTCCTCGCATTGCGAGAAACCGTGGCAAGAGAAGTTTGAACCGCTGCAGCGGCACTCACTTAGAGCCCCCCCCCGATCGATTACAGCCCAAAGAGCCTTACCCCTGTTGGACGTCTTGACTTTGTCGACATAGCGTATCTCCACATCAAGCAGGCCTTCGGTCCTGCGACGGATATACTGCATCACGTTCTCCTCCTGAGATTCCGAGAGACCACCGGGCGCTACGAGGTGCAATTCCGCCCTTCCGGCCTCGGTTTGATGATACTGGTATGCCGTGATTCCCGCCAGCTCGTCTACATGAAGCGTCATGGCACCCTTAAAGATGCGAGCCCCATTTTTTCCAACGAGAAACACGTCCGATTTCTTATGTCCGACTAAATGACGCGTACCGTCCGCCGCCACCTCGACGACGTCGTCGGTCGCATAACGAATGAGCGGCATCTTCCTGCTCGTGAATCCCGTACAGACAACCCTGAACTCGTCCTCCGTGCCTTCCATGGGAACGAGTTCGGTGTACCCGTACAAATCGTTAAATCGTACAAAGTCGTCTCCGACCTCTGCCTTGACGGCATGTTCTGTATGGCCGTAGTCAGAGCTCGAGGTACACCCAAGGTACGCGTTAACGAAGTCACGCTTGTCGGGCTCATAGTTCTCCGCATAGTAAAAGACGTGGCTCACTGGCATGTGCAATCCCTCAGTCTCCATAGCCTTCACAAGCTGAAAAATTGCCGAGGGGTATCCTGCCAGGAATGTGGCGCCGAATTTCTTAATGTCGTGGACAATTCCTTCGGCGCTCACTTCCCGATACAACCTAAAGGGAGATATGACAATCTCGTTCTTCAACGGCGAGAAGTAGTAGTTCATCTGCTTGTTGTGCCCCCAGAAAGCCGCTGTCTTACTGGTTCGGGGGTCGAAGCCGTGCTTCGCGTACCCATAGCAGGCGAAAGCCCGCTCACGGTACACGGAGTCCTTGTCGAGCAAAACCCTGAGCGCCTGGCCACTACTACCGCCGGTGAACGTCTCGAAATAGCTCAAGCCTGCATCGGTCGAGTAGAGGGCATCACCGGCCGCTATCGCATCCGACTTCTCCAAGAGCGGGAGCTTCGCGAGCTCGGCCTCGATGTCACTCGCCAAGAGGTCGACACTAAACTCGTCGAAGAGGGCCTTGTAGTAGGGGACGTAACTATACGCGTATTCAAGCTGGGCGCGAAGCGCCATAAGTTGGAACTCGTGCCTCTCCTCTGCCGGCATCGCCTCGTAACGTTCCAGCTCTTCCCAGGTTTCCCTATAGATACGGTTGTCCACCATCGCGCGGACAAAGAGGGGCGCAAAGGCGGATTTCACCCCCGTCGGAATCTTCTCGTACAACTTTTTAAGCGCGTCTCCGCTCATTGCACACCCCGCAATATCGTAATGGTCGTCACAAGCCCGCTTTTGAAGGACGCACGGACCTCGGTTCCTTGGGCAAGAATGCCATAGGCGGGCGAATAGTCGAACGATGCCGACTTTAGGGACGCACTCGCCTCAATGTGCACCAAAGCCCCCGATTGCAGGTGGAAATCAGTGGGCCCATCACCTGCTTTAACCCCCGCAAAGGGAAGGTGCCAGGAAGTCATCGCATCTCGATTGTCGTCTACCTCATCAGTTATTACAACATTGGCACCTCGAACCTCCACCGTACGGCGGGTGCACACAGGCGAATAACCGTCGTGCTCGGCCGACATGGTAATGCAGCCTTCACATTCCTCGAGTGCGAATCCTGAAACGTTCGCCTTGCGCCCCCACAGGAATGGACCGAGCGCCTCGGACTGGTCCCTGCCGCCCACGCACATCGTATTGTGGACGCATGTAGAGCGGAACTTATCTCGCATCCTGCGGTCACCGTTGTAGATAAAGGTGCCAGGATCGATGAGCACAGGCTCACCGTCGACATACAGCTGAACGCTCAGCGCGTCGGCATGTCCATGGGCCGCAAGCCGACCGAAGCCAAGCGGGCCGTGGTCGAATGCGAGCACACCATGTCCTTCGTCGAAGCGGACTATGGTCACCCCGCCATCGGGAAAGCTCTCAACGGATGCGTTTTGAGTAAACGGGAGAGCATTGGCAGATTGGAGTCTCCGCTTGCCGTACAACCAGCCGACTGTCTCGCAGCAGCGAACGTCCTCCACCCAGCGGCAATCCGATTCGAGCTCCAAAGCGACCAGCGCAAGAACGTAGTCCGGGTAGCAGGGCTTCTCGGGCCCGAGACAAAGGATGACGCCCTCGTCGTCGTCGCCGAACTCGACGTACTTGCCGCTGCCGACGCTGCATGCGCGTGCATAGCGCGCCATGGAGTGCAGACGCTCCACGAGAGACGCCGGCAGAGCCTTCCCGATCGTTCGCAGCACGTGCGAAACCAGACAGAGCGCCTCCATGACGAACAGCTGGTAGTGTAGCGCCTGTTCCTTGTTCACGCCATCTAGGTAGGTCTGATGGGCAACTTCCGATTCAAGCAGCGCCAAAGCTTCGTCGAGCCACTCGTGCTCGCCGAGCACTGTGGCCGCGACAGCAACGCCAGCCGCCTCAACGATTGTGTGGTTGTTCGCCGAGGAATGGCGGGAGTAGTGCTGCCGCACATGCGCGGCCATAACCCATGCGCCGACGCACAGGCGCCTCCTCAGCCCATCGGTGGCTTCATCGTCAGCAGCCTCAAGAAACGCAGCCGTCACGAGCCAGTTTATGAGCCTGATGGACTCCTCCATAGGGCTAGCCCACTCAGGACCCCACATGAAGGGGTTGTGTTCGTTCCAATCATCGAACAAATCGGAAAGCTCGGAAAAAAAATCATCCGTGCCCGTAACGAAGTAGGACTTCGCCAGGAGGGCAAACTGATGGTGCCTGTTCAACTCCCAGTTGGTGCGGATGTCACCAGGCGCGCCCTCGTCGCCGAAGGCGTAGTCCGCCGCAAAGCGCATCGGCCAGTCGCCGGGCGACTGGAACGCAGCGTGCCAGCGCTTCCGATATTCGGAATACCGGTACCCGCCCAAAAGCTCTATGTCCGCCCCAACGCTGAACTCGCCATTCGTGAAATCGATCCCGAGTCGCGAGAGATTCGCCTTTGGCACGCGTCCGTAGGCGCCGACAGCATAAACAGGCTCCATCTTGGAGAAAGCCCGGCGCTCATACGCGGAAAGGCGCTTCTGACCGAAGCGCCACGCAACCTCTCCCGCGCTCATGGCCCGGAGTCTCTGGATGTACCAAGAAAGTCCCACTAGACGCCCATCCTCCCGCGCAGCACATCCGCGATGCGCTCGCTGGCGTGCCCGTCGCCGTAAGGGTTCGACGCATGGGACATGGCCGCATACTCGACCTCGTCGGAAAGCAGTCGGCTAAACTCGCAATAGATTGTCTCCTCCTCGGTTCCGACGAGCTTCAGGGTGCCAGCAGCCACGCCCTAGGGGCTCTCGGTGGTGTCACGCATCACCAGCACTGGCTTGCCCAGGCTCGGGGCCTCCTCCTGGATGCCACCCGAGTCCGTAAGGATGAGATGGCTCGCCGCCAGGAAGTTGTGAAAGTCCAGCACCTCCAACGGGTCGATGATGCGCAGCCCATCGAAGCCATCCAGCTCCTCATGGGCCGCCTTCCTCACGAGTGGGTTCATGTGTATAGGGTAGATGGCCTTGGTGTCGGGATGCTCCTCCATCACACGTCGGATTGCGCGGAACATACGGTGCATAGGCTCGCCAAGGTTCTCACGACGATGCGCTGTAATCAAAATCAGGCGACTGTCACTGGCCCACTCTAACTCCGGATGATTATAGTCTTCGCGCACCGTGGTGCGCAGGGCGTCGATGCCTGTGTTGCCGGTCACCCAAATCTTCTCGGCGCGCTTGCCCTCGTCGAGCAGGTTCTGCCTGCTTGCCTCGGTGGGCGCGAAGTAGTATTCGCTGACGATATCCACGGCCTGACGATTGAACTCCTCGGGCCACGGACTGTAGATGTCGTGAGTGCGTAGGCCTGCCTCCACATGCCCCACAGGAATCTGTAGGTAGAAGCAGGCAAGTGCCGCGGCAAAGCTTGTAGACGTGTCGCCGTGTACGAGTACCACGTCAGGCCCCTCCTCCTCGAGAACGGCCTTCAGTTTCAATAGCACGTCACACGTGACATCGAACAGCGTCTGCCCCGGCCTCATGATTGCCAAGTCATGGTCGGGCGCCACGCCAAAGACGCGCAGGACTTGGTCAAGCATCTCGCGGTGCTGACCTGTCACAGTCACAACCGTCTGAAACTCGTCGGGGCGGCTCTTGAGCTCATTCACGAGCGGACACATCTTAATTGCCTCCGGACGCGTCCCGAAGACGAGCATCACTTTCTTCAAACCTGCTTCTCCCTACATCTCTATAATGATTTACAGCTTATAGACGTTCTCACCATCACCACACACGTTGCGCGGATCGATGAGGATGCGGTCGCCGAACGCTTCGGGTTTGCCCTTGATCTGGGAATGGCCCACCATCACTATCACCATCTCCAGGCCGTCCAGGAATTCCTCCATGGAGTGCACCTGGCCCGGAACCTCGTCGCGCTCAACCCACGGGTCGTACACCTTCACGGCGCCACCGCACAGGTGCTCCTCCATGGACTCAAGCATCTGCAACGTCGGGCTCTCGCGCACGTCGTCAACGTCCTCCTTGTAGGTCAGGCCGTAGATGCCCACCTTGGAGGCGTCCTTGATCCCGCGCTCTGCCATAACCTCGTGGGCACGATGCAGCACATACTCAGGCATGCCCGCGTTGGTCTGAAGCGCCAGACGGATGAAGTTTGCCGTTTCGGGGTAGTCGCCCACCAGGAACCATGGGTCGACGGGGATGCAGTGGCCGCCCACGCCGGGACCGGGCTGCAGAATGTTCACGCGCGGGTGCTTGTTGGAGATGCGAATGACCTCCGCCACGTCCATGCCGCCGATACGGCAGATCTTAGCAAGCTCGTTGGAGAATGCGATGTTAATTGCGCGGAAGGTGTTCTCGACGACTTTGGTCATCTCAGCGGTACGGATGTCGGTCACACTGATTTCGCCCTGACAGAAGGTTGCGTAAATTTTAGCAACCTCCTCGCCCACCTCAGGGTCGTCCGCACCAATCGTACGGTTGTTGTGCAGCAGCTCGTAAACCATGTTTCCGGGGATGATGCGCTCCGGGGCGTGCACGAGCTTAACATCCTCACGCTCGGCCTCAATGAGCAGCGGGCGCACAAAGCGATCCACCGTGTTGGGCGAAATAGTCGACTCGATTACGAGCACGGCGCCCTTCGGGGCGACCTCGAGCACCGTCTTGCAGGCAGCAATCACATAGCAGGGGTCGATCTTCTTGTCCAGCTTATCGTAGGGCGTCGGCACGCTCACGATGTAGGTATCGCACACCTGATACTCGGTCGTGAATTTGATGCCAGATTTCAACGCGTCGGCGAACAGCTCGTCAAGCCCCTCCTCCTTGAAGGTGGTATGCCCGGCATTCAGAGTTGCCACAAGTTCCTCGTTGTAGTCAGTTCCCACGACCTCCACGCCGTGCGTGGCCATCATGAGCGCGGTGGGCAGTCCGATATAACCGAGACCGATAACGTTAACCATTCTTTATTCGCCTTTCCTTGAGAACTTATATCGGTATGTAAGGGCAACAAACTTTGCGTTACCCACAATGTAGCGCTTCCAAAGCCTACCAGGCTCCTGTATAAACCGGTAGAACCATTCCAAGCCGTGATCCTGCATCCACTTTGGCGCGCGATCGGTCACCCCAGCCACCACGTCGAAACTGCCGCCAACGCCCATCACGAAAGGAATTCCTATTTGATTAAGGTATTTGTGCACCCAATACTCTTTCTTAGGAGAGCTGAACGCGACAAACATCATGTCCGCCCCAGATGCAGCCATGTCCGCCACAATCTGCGGCTCGTCGGCCTCAGTGAAGTAGCCATTGCGATAACCGACTACCTGAATGCCGGGATAACGCTCCTCGAAAATCGCCCTGACCCTCGAGACAACTTCCTCCTTCGCGCCGAAGAGGTAAACCTTGTAGCCTTTCTCAGCGGACAGCTCCACCAGGCGCTGGAACAAGTCAATGCCCGTCACACGCTCGCTCAGGGGCACGCCCAGCTTCTTGGCAGCCCACACGATGGAAGCGCCGTCGGCGTTGATGAGCGGGCAGGCGTTAACAATCTCGGCCAGCTTCGGGTCGGCCTCCATAAGGTTCACCTTCGAGGCGTTCACCACCACATGTTGGGTGGGCACGCCGGCAGCAATAATCTTCTCAACCTCGGCAATCGTCTCGTCGAGCGAGAGAGCATTAACGTATGTGTTGAGAATGGGATAGCGCCTGGATGCTTTTATAGTTTTTTGAGGATTCAACAATTGCCTAACTTCCCTGTGCCGTAAGCACGACGCCCACGGTCTGAACAATCAGCTTCAAATCGCTCCATGCGGAGCACTTCTTGATGTAAAGCAGGTCAAGGTCGACCCACTCGTCGAATGTGATGGAGTCACGGTTGCGACGCGTCTGCCAATAGCAGGTGAGGCCGGGCTTGACCAGCAACCTTTGGCGCTGGTAGTCGTCGTAAGTCGCGACCTCAGCCGGCAATGCGGGACGCGGACCCACGATGCTCATATCCGCGCGTAGAACATTGATGAACTGCGGCAGCTCGTCGAGCGACAATTTGCGCAGCCACTTGCCAACGCGGGTGATGCGTGGGTCCTCGGCAATCTTGAACACCGGGCCAGTCTTCTCGTTGAGCTCCCTGAGCTCGGCGAGCCTGTCCTCGGCATCCACGCACATGCTGCGGAACTTCAGCATCCGGAAGGTTCTGCCGTCCTTGCCCACTCGCTCCTGGCTGAAGAACACGGGGCCCTTCGGATCGTCGACCTTGATGAGGATCGCGATGATAGCGTACAGCCAGCAAAACACAACGAGCACCGCCGCACTGAAAACGATGTCGAACGCACGTTTAAGAAAGCGGTACGCCACCCTGTCCTCGATGCCGGTAACCGGCACACTCCCAAGCTCCTCCTTGAGGCGCCTGGCGCGCTCGGAGCTTTCGGCTGAGCCCCTGACGCCATTGATGTCATACGCGAAACCACTACGAACAGTTTTGCGCTCCAAAGCATCGCTGCTCGCCGTCACTCGGCTGGCTTCAGTTGACGACGACACTATGCGCACGCCTCCTTAAAAACGGGTATTGCAAGAAATTGTCCTTCCGTGCTGCTAAAGCGTTTACAATCGAACTCAGAGATGCGGCGCATCCGCAGGCCGCTCACGAAACAGCTCACGACCTGCGAAAACACCTTTCCTTTGTTCGTGCTAGATTTGGCGGGAAGCGCGAACGCACCCATAGATTTCTCAGAGAACTCCAGGCGCGTTTTTAATATGCGCAAAGGGATATCCGATCGCAGTACATTGATGAACTGGGGAAACTCGTCGAGCGACAGCTTGCGCAGCCACTTGCCCACGCGAGTGATGCGCGGATCCGCGGCGATCTTGAATACTGGGCCGCTTTTCTCGTTAAGCTCCCTGAGCTCGGCGAGCCTGTCCTCGGCATCCACGCACATGCTGCGGAACT
>ENA-UOOD01003755-UOOD01003755.1-human-gut-metagenome-genome-assembly--contig:-CS67-NODE-3755-length-12306-cov-5.365684_pt1 | contig 12306 bp, 9 predicted proteins | sample MGYA00242464_ERZ724011 | MGnify/ENA metagenome assembly ERZ724011 | reverse complement strand
CGCATTTCGGGAAATAACAACACCGCCGTTGCCGGCAACGGGAACCAAGTTACAACTAACGATATTGCGGGTTTGATTGAACTGCAAAAAGGCTATCAAGAAATGATAAAAGAAAAGGATAGCCAAATAGCCCGACTTATATCTGTAATTGAAAAGCTAAGCGAAAAATAAAGCATTGCAGTACGTTTGCGCTATGTAATAGTATGGCTTTTCATAGTACGCTTATAGGAAACGGGCAGAAATGCCCCAAATTTCAACGCAAGTATATATAGCTATACTTTCTACCGCCCAACGTACAAAAGTGCCTAAAATCAAAAATTCGATAAAAATAACTGTGCATAATGGAACCGGAAACAATCGAAATAAAAGTATCCGAATACTACGACCAACCCAAATATTACGGGGACATGCCGGAAGCGGTGTTTAATGCCTTGGAAGCGGCGTTTATTTCCGGCGCGGAAACTGCCATAGTGCCAAAGACGGCGTTCGAAATGATGTTAAATAGCTTTGAAAATGGGCGTAAAGAAGCCTAAGATAATAACCCCTATCGAAGATGGCGTAAACCGCCGTTTCTTCCAAGCGATAGAAGCCCTTGTTTCATTGGGCCGTTTGTCCGCTTTGGAATCCTTTTGCAAGGAAGCCGGGTTAAGTGCTTCCCGCTATCGGGAAACCCGATTTACTTACGGAGTAACCCCAAGGCCCGGTAAAGTTTCCCGCTATAAGTCTATACAAATAGAAGCCCTTTATTATTTGGTAGCCAAGTATTCCGTTTCTTCCGATTGGTTATTAACCGGCCGGGGTAATATGTTTTCAAAATGAAGCGGACTATTAAATTTAATCTATTCCCCAAAAAGGTAGGGGGTGTATTGGTAGAGTGTCGCCCTATTCGTATGCGTGTTTGCTATGCCGGGTATCGGGTAGACTTTCGGGTAGGGTATAGTATTGAACCGGAAAAATGGAATGAAGAGGAAGGCCGCGTTATCTCCAATACAAAAAACCGGTTCCGACAAACGGCCGGCGAAATAAATAAGGCTATTACGGCTTACGAAGAACAAATAGAAGCCATATTTACCCGGTTCGAACTGCTGGAAAAGCGGGTACCGACACCGGGCGAACTTAAAACGGCTTTCGATGAAGCTACCGGGAAGATAACCCCGGCGACTGAAACGGAAGAAAACGGCCAGCCATTCTATAAAGCCTACGCCGAATTTATGGAAACTATGGGCCGTTTGAATGATTGGACGAAAGCGACTTATACGAAGTTTAATAGCCTGCGTAAGCACTTGGAAGCGTTTAACAAGAACCTTACATTTGACGAAATAAACGAAGATACCCTACAAAAGTTTATTACAAGCCTTCATAAAGCCGACCTTCGTAATACTACCATATCTAAAAATATGTCCTTTCTTCGGTGGTTCCTGCGCTGGGCGCACCATAAAGGATATAACCCAAGCAACGTACACGAAACATTTAAGCCGAAGTTCAAAGGGGCCGACGGAAACGCAAAGGAAATTATATACTTGGAATGGGAAGAACTGTTTAACCTGTATTCCTTCAAATTCCCGCCGTCCCGGTCTTCGCTGGAAGCCGTGCGCGATGTGTTTTGTTTCTGCTGCTTTACCGGTCTTCGCTATTCCGACGTGGCAAAATTGCGCCGAAGCGACGTAAAGAAGGATTATATAAGCGTGGTTACTCAAAAGACCGTAGACGGCCTTATTATCGAATTGAATAAGTATAGCCGGGCTATACTGAAAAAGTACGAGAATATAGGTTTGCCGAACGATAAGGCCCTACCGGTCATAAGTAACGTAAAAATGAACGAACACCTTAAAGTAATGGGGGAAATGGCTGGTATCGACGAACCTACAAGGGTCGTATATTTCAAGGGGAATGTTCGGTACGAAGAAGTATTACCGAAATACGCCCTTCTTACCACCCATTGCGGCCGGCGTACTTTTATCATAAACGCGCTTAGGCTTGGGGTTCCGGCCGAGGTCATTATGAAGTGGACGGGGCACAGCGACTACAAAGCGATGAAGCCCTATATTAAAATTGTCGATAAATTGAAGGTCGCCGAAATGGATAAATTTAACAAGTTCCCGATACCCCGAAAGAAGGGGAAATAAGCCGAACCCAAAAAGGAACCCAAATACGCCTTAACTAATCGGTAACGTATGGTTCCTTATGTTACCAACAATCGGGCTAAAACGCTGACATTTCGGAAACTTGGTAACGTATGGTAGTTCGTTGTTCGCATGGTATTACAGCCCAGCCAACCGTAAGGAGTTCAAGACCGCTTTCATGATTTTCTCCGGTCTGGCGGTGTATGCCGCCAAGCCGAATACTATGTCGACAGCTGCGCCGCAGCGCCGCCGAATCTGGAGGCAAGTCGTCCGTTATAGTCTGCGTTCGGCAGCTGCCGTCATACTGATGATCGGAGCCGCGTATACGGGTAAAACGCTTTATCGGAATGCGTTGTCGCAGCAGAATATGTCGATTGTCGTTCCTGCCGGACAGCAGATGTCTCTCACGCTTCCGGACAATTCACAGGTACAGCTCAATTCGGGTACTCGACTGGAATATCCGGTCGTCTTCGGCAAGACCCGCAGCGTGAAACTCTCCGGTGAGGCGTTGTTTGATGTTGCACCGGACAGGAAGCATCCGTTCATTGTCCAGACCTTCGCGTCGGATATCCGGGTACTCGGAACGAAATTCAACGTGCTGGCCGATGCCGAGCGTGGTGAATTTACCACCACGCTGATCGAGGGACAAGTACAGGTGACAAACCGCGCTAATTCTAATGAGCGAATCACCATGTATCCGCACGATGTCGTCTCACTCTCTAACGGGCGCCTGTATAAAGAACGTGCCGAAGATTTTGCAGAACTCTGCTGGACGGAAGGGTTAGTTCATCTGAAGAGGATGCCATTCGACGAGTTGATGGCCAAGTTCGAGCGGGTGTTCAATGTCGAAATACGCATCGAATGCGAGCGGATGCCGCAGATTAACGTGATGAGCGGAGAAGTCCGCATTTCGGACGGTGTAGATTATGCGCTCCAGATTTTACAGCAGGTATCTACCGGCTTTAGTTATACTCGTGATGAAAAAACGAACGTGATTGTAATTAAATAATAATGTGATTGTAATTGAATTTCGTGCAAGCACTCATGTTTCACTAAAAACTCTAAAATAACTATGAAGAAATGACCGCGTGACTTAATACACTAAAGCGTTGACTATAATAAAGAAAGGTCTGCGAAATCGCCTATTCGCAGACCAGCGATAATAGTCAGCAAAATACTAATCGAGAAAACTATTATCTAAATTTACAAAAGTATGAAAAAAACAGTATTCCACAAAATCAGAAGACTGTTTCGATTTACTTTACTTGTTTGTCTGAGCCTCGGCATATTATCAGCCAAGGCACAGACGGCCCGAGTGACGCTTAAAGTACAGAATGCGTCGCTTGGACAGGTTATGGACGAGATCAAGAACCAGACCAGATATCTTTTCATCAATCAGGATGTCAAGGATCTCAATAACCACAAAGTAAGTCTGAATGTTTCGGATAAAGCTATTGCCGAGGTGTTAGATCAGATTTTTACCCCTTTCAATATCGGTTATCGCATCGAAAAAACAAGCATTATTATTTTCAACCGACCGAAATCCACATCCAGCTCAGTTCTGATCGGAGGTAAGGTCAGCGATGTCGGCGGCGCACCGATTATCGGCGCCACGGTGCTGGTCAAAGGTACGACGAATGGTGTTTCGACCGATGCCGACGGTCGTTTTACGCTAACGATCGCTTCACCTGCCACTGCACAGCTCGAAATAAACTACTTGGGCTACGAACCTCAAACTTTAGCTGTCGGCAACCGCACCTCTTTTGAGATTACACTGGCGGAATCGGCTTCGGAAATCGAATCGGTAGTCGTTACTGCCTTAGGTATCAAACGTGAAGAGAAGGCGTTGAGTTACAATGTACAACAAGTTGAAGCTGAAGACATCACGACTGTCAAGGACGCCAACTTCATGAACTCGCTGACGGGTAAGGTTGCCGGTGTTACGATCAACGCTTCGTCGTCAGGTGTTGGCGGTGCATCGAAAGTCGTGCTGCGCGGTAATAAATCCATTTCGCAGTCGTCGAATGCCCTCTATGTGATCGACGGTATTCCGATGTATAACTTCGGCGGTGGAGGCGGTACGGAATTCGATTCGAAGGGTGCTACCGAAGCCATCGCGGACATCAATCCCGAGGATATCGAATCCATCTCGGTGCTGACAGGTGCAGCAGCCGCGGCTCTTTACGGCTCGAATGCTGCCAACGGTGCTGTGATGATCACCACGAAAAAGGGACAGGCTGGAGCTTTGAAAGTGACGCTTTCGAGCAATACGGAGTTTCTGAACCCGTTCGTTCAGCCGGAGTTCCAGAACCGCTATGGCACGGGACTAAACGGTCTTCAGTCCGGGTCGGCCATTTACAGCTGGGGCGAGAAATTGGCACCTGCGGCGCGTCTGGGATATATGCCGGATGATTTTTTCGAGACAGGACACGTCTACACCAACGCCGTGACGGTATCGGGCGGTACGGACAAGAACCAGACTTACTTTTCGGCAGCCTCGGTCAATTCGGACGGTATCATTCCCAATAATGAATACGACCGTTACAATTTCACATTTCGTAATACGTCCTATTTCCTGAAAGACAAGCTGCGTCTGGATGCCTCGGCCAGCTACATCTACCAGCAGGATCAGAACATGACCAATCAGGGTGTCTACTCCAACCCGCTGGTTCCTGCTTATCTTTTTCCCCGCGGGACGAACTTCGACTCCTATCGTATTTTCGAGCGTTACAATCCCGCCTCTAAACTTATGGAACAGTTCTGGTCGGACGACCTTGAAGGCGGTGACCTGCGTATGCAAAATCCTTATTGGATTGCCTACCGCAACCTGCGCAACACCGATAAGAAGCGTTACATGCTGTCGTTCTCGGCCTCCTATGACATTCTTCCGTGGTTGAACGTTGCTGGCCGTGTGCGCATCGACAATGCGAACTCGCTCTATACGCAGAAACTTTATGCTTCGTCGAATACGACGATTACCGACGGCGGTAAGAACGGTCACTATACCGAACAGCGCGAATACGATACGCAGACTTATGCTGACATTATGGTGAACATCAACAAGACCTTCGGAGACGATTGGTCGCTGCAAGCCAACGTCGGCGCTTCGATCAACAACGTCAAAATCGACCAATTGTCGTACCGCGGCCCGATTCAGGAAAACGGATTGCCGAACGTGTTCAATGTTTTCGACCTCGACGATTCGAAGAAGCGCGCCGAAAAATACGGCTGGCAGGAACAGACGCAGTCGATATTCGCCTCGGTGGAGGTGGGTTGGAAACAGATGCTCTACCTGACGGTTACGGGCCGTAACGACTGGGCTTCGCAGTTGGCCAACTCCCCGCAATCGTCGTTCTTTTACCCGTCGGTGGGTCTTTCGTGGGTGCCGACCTCACTTTGGGATATGGGCAATGCGCTGACCTATCTGAAGATTCGCGGTTCGATCGCTTCGGTAGGTATGCCTTTTCCGCGTCACCTGACCGTTCCGACCTACGAGTACGACGCAACGAATAAAGTTTGGACAGCCAAAACGCACTATCCGATCGGCGATCTTTATCCCGAACGCACCCGCACTTATGAGTTGGGCCTCGACGCGCGGCTGTGGAAGCATCTCAGTTTGTCGGCTTCGTGGTATTGGGCCGATACCTACAACCAGACGTTCGACCCGCAGATTTCTGTATCATCGGGTTATTCGACGATCTATCTCCAGACGGGCCACGTCCGCAATACGGGTGTCGAAGCGTCGCTCGGCTATCAGAACCAATGGCGCGATTTCGGTTGGTCTACGAACTTTACCTTCTCGTGGAACAAGAACGAGATCGTGGAACTGGTTCACAACTATGTGCATCCCGAGACCGGCGAACTCATCACCAAAGAGCGACTGGAGATCAAGGGGCTGGGTAAGGCCAAATATATCCTTAAACCGGGCGGAACACTGGGTGACCTCTATACCAATTCCGATTTGGTCTATAACGACGACGGGTATATCGAAGTGGACAAGAACGGCAACGTAGCCGTCAAGGACGACTATATGGATGACATTTATCTCGGTTCGGTATTTCCTAAATTCAACCTCGCATGGCGTAATGATTTCAACTATAAGGGTATCAATCTCGGCGTACTGTTCACGGCCCGCATCGGCGGTATCTGTTATTCGGCTACGCAAGCCAATATGGATTTGTACGGCGTGTCGGAGGCCTCGGCCGCAGCCCGCGATGCCGGTGGCGTGATGATTAACGGCCGTGACATGATCGACGCACAGAAATGGTATCAAGTAATCGGTTCGCAATCGGGATTACCGCAGTATTACACTTATTCCGCCACGAATGTCCGCTTACAGGAGCTCTCGCTGGGTTACACGCTCCCTTCGAAATGGTTCCGCGACAAGATGCGTATGACCGTTTCGTTCGTAGGCCGTAACCTGTGGATGATCTACTGCAAGGCGCCGTTCGACCCCGAAGCCGTAGCTTCGACAGGCATGAACTATCAGGGTATCGACTACTTTATGATGCCTTCGATGCGTAATCTGGGCTTCAATGTGAAATTCCAATTCTAAAGAACAGCAAAACCATGAAAAAGACAAACAACAAAATGCAGCTACTGCTGCTTTCGGTGGTGCTGCTCGGTACGACTGCCTGTACGGGCGATTTCGCGGACATCAATCGTAATCCGAATGAAGTGACCGACGAACAGTTGCAGGCTAACAACTATAAGATCGGTACGAACCTCAAGACCCTTCAGGGCCTGGTCGTTCCGACGGAAGAGCACCGGTTTCAATTCGTCGAGAGCATCGTCGGATGCCCTTACGCTGGCTACAACGGTAAGACCGTCGATACCTGGCAGGCGACATTCGAAAACTACAATCCCTCGGCTGACTGGCGGAAAGTTCCGTTCGTGGATATGATCTCCGATACCTATCCGGCCTATCGTGCGATTATCAACGGTACGGAGGACGTAGTGGCGCAGGCATTGGCCAAATTGTTCCGCATTGCCATCATGCAGCGCGTCACGGATAGCTACGGCCCGATTCCCTATACGCAGGTCATGGCCAGTAAGACCGAATCGCTGGAGGTAGCCTACGATACACAGGAAGAGGTCTACACGGCGATGTTTACAGAATTAGACGACGTGATCGCTTCGCTTCAGGACAACCTTTCACTACCCTCGGATGCCTTCGGCCGTTACGACGGTGTTTATTCGGGTAATATCTCGCAGTGGCTCAAATTCGCCAATTCGCTCAAGTTACGTATGGCCATGCGTCTAACGGAGGTTAAGCCCGATCTGGCGAAGTCGAAAGCTGCCGAAGCCATTGCCGCCGGGGTCATCACGACCAACGCAGACAATGCCATGATGCACACCTCGGACAACCGAACGACGCTCATTTACAACGACTGGGGCGACCATCGTATTGGTGCCGACATCATCAATTACATGAACGGCTACAACGATCCGCGCCGCGAGAAGATGTTTACGACTGTAACCCTTGTGGAGAACGGACAAGAAATACAGGGATATGCGGGTATTCGCATTGGTATCAACGTGACGAGTAAGGCGCAGGCCGTGTCGTCCTACTCGAACATGCGCGTTACGGGTACGGATCCCTATCTGTGGATGAACGCCGCTGAAGCGACGTTCCTACGTGCCGAATACGAACTGCGCTGGGGCTCGGCCGAAACTGCCGGAACACTCTATGAGCAGGCTGTCACGCTCTCGTTCGAGGAGCGTGGTGCCGATAACGTGAAGGGCTATCTTTCCGATGCGACAAGTACTCCGGCAGCCTACAAAGATCCGTTGAACAAGCACTCCATGGCTTCTCCGCAGAGCACGATCACCGTGGCATGGAACGCCGCGGCGGATTTCGAAACCAACCTCGAACGGATCATTACCCAGAAATGGATTGCCATTTTCCCGCTGGGAACCGAGGCGTGGACAGAACACCGCCGTACGGGTTATCCCCGTCTGCTGCCAGCCGTGGTGGATAACAGCGGTGGCGCCGTGAACGTGGCGCTGGGCGCACGCCGTCTGCCTTATCCGGTCGAAGAGTACACCGAGAACCCGACGAACCTGCAAGCCGCCGTTTCCGCACTGAACGGTGAGTCGGTAAACGGAGCGGGCGATACGCAGGGAACCCGAGTATGGTGGGATCGCAAAAACTTAAATTAGTATGGATATGAAACGAAATAAATTGATCGGGCTTCTCTCCTTATGCCTGCTGGCCGCGACGTTCGCTTCGTGTGAAGACTGGAACGAAACGGAAGCCGTCAAACAAAAAGTCGAACGCCCGGAGGATCAAAATCCGGAATTGTGGGCGGAATATACGGCGGCGTTGCGCGACTACAAGCAGTCGGAACATTTTATCGTCTACGCCCGTCTGTTCAACTCTCCCCAGCCGGGTACCAGTGAAAAGGATTTCATGCGTTGCCTGCCCGACTCGCTCGATATCGTGTCGCTGACCAATGCCGACAACTTCTCGAAGCACGATGCGGAAGATATGGCGGCGATGCGTGAGAAAGGTACGAAAGTGCTCTATCTGGTCGATTATGCAGGCCGCAGCGGGGAACTGACCGAGGAAACAAAACTCGGTGCTTACCTCGATAAAGTTATCGCCGCGGTCAAGAAGAATGGACTGGACGGTTACTCGTTTACGGGTATCCCCAATGCGGGCGACGCAGCGACCGCAACGGCGGCTGCACTTATCGTCGAACGACTTTCCGCGGCAAAGACCGAAGGACAACTGCTCGTTTTCGAAGGTAATCCGCTTTTCTTGACGGAGGACGCTTTGTCGAAGGTCGATTATGTCGTGCTCGACACCGAGGCTACGGAGAATGTGACCGACCTGAAGATGCAGGTACTCAACGCTACGGGGTATGCCGGCGTTCCGGCTACGAAGTTGCTGCTGGCCGCTGCCGCAGGCGCTCCTCTCTATGACGAGAATGTCGAGGAACATGCCGCTATCACGGAAATGGCCGAGCGGGTTGTATCGCTCGGGCCGCTGGCCGGACTGGGAACCTACGACATTTATAATGACTATTATGATCTGGACATGAACTATAAACTTGTTCGCAATGCCATCCAGACGTTGAACCCCTCAAAATAGTGAGCAATGAGAAGAATTAATAAATACTTATGGCTGATCGCTTCGGCCGCTTTCTGCTCCTGTCAGTCCTATGATGCCGACGACCACAAGTTCGGTAATGTGGTCTACCTCGACGTGGCGGAAACGACTGACGTGCAGACGGCAACGATCAAAAACACGCTCGATGAACTCGATCGGACATTCTCCGCAACGCTGGCTTATCCGTCCGGTAGCGACGTCACGGTCTCCATTGCAGTCGATCCATCGCTTGTCGATACCTACAACGCCCGTCACAACACCTCGTGGCCGATGCTCGATGCGAAATACTATTCGCTTTCCGACGAGCGGGTAACCATCCCGGCCGGCAAGACCGCTTCGGATGCCGTGACGCTCCATCTGCAGGAGTTGCTGGGCGAGGGCGAAGACCAGACAGGTGCGCTGACCCTCGATGCTACCTATCTGCTGCCCGTGACGATCACGAATGCGTCCGTTCCGACGCTGGACAGTTCTTCGACCGTCTGGTATGTTATCAAACGATCGTCGAACATCACTACGGCAGCGCAGCTTACCGACAACTGGATCAATTTCCCGACACTCGACAAGGATACGGAGCAGGCGATGGCCCTCAACAACTTGACGGCCGTGACCTACGAGGCGTTGATCTATATCGACAAGTTCGCCACCTCGGCTCTGAACTCGGCCGGTGTCGCCAACCCCGTCAGCATCTCCACCATCATGGGTGTCGAGGACTACCTGCTTCTGCGTATCGGCGACACGAATTTCGAGCGCCAGCAGCTGCAGTTCGACGGTTCGGGCAGCGGTTCGGCCTTCGGTAAGTTCCCGGGGCGTGATGCCGGCAAGATCCTGAACGAAGGCGTATGGTACCATATCGCATGCACTTATGACCAGGCGACGCGCACGGTACGGATTTTCGTCAATGGCGAGTTGCAGAGCGAGGGCAAGGATATGGGGCTTGCGTCGATGAGCGACGACACGCGCATCAATCTGGCCATGCGTGCTTTCTACGATCGTTACCTCAATAATCCGACGCCGGAGAACGAAGAAAAATACGGCGGTTGGGCCGATGCCCGCCAGTTCTTCATCAGCTATTCCTACGACGCCTACCGCCCGCTGAACGGCAAAATCGCCGAGGCCCGTGTCTGGTCGGTAGCCCGCACGCAAGAGCAGATTTGGGAGAACATGTACGAAATCGCCGATCCCGAAAGCGACCCGACGCTCGTCGGTTATTGGAAGTTCAACGAGGGAGCCGGCAATACGATCAAGGACTATTCGCGCTACCATAACGACGGAGAAGCCGAGTACGATCTGGTATGGCCCGACGGTGTGGAGATTCCGAAAATTAACGAAACGGAGGAGTAAACTATGAAAACAAGGATAAATAATGTAAAGAAGGGAGTAGTGACGCTTCTTTTCGCGGCGGTCATCGCGGGCCTTACGGCCTGCGAGACCGATCCCGTGAAATCGCAGCGCGGAGAACTTCCCGACAAAGATTTGTTGGAGAATACCTATGTCAAAATCCGCAGCATCAAATCCCCGACTGAATTTGCCGTCGTCAATCTGTCGGAGGGAACAACAGTAACAGAAGATCGAATTTACTGCCGGCTGACCCGCCCGGCAGAGAGAGCGATGACTATCACGGCTGCCGTGGACGAATCGCTGGTCGAAGCCTGTAACGAGGAGTACGGTACGGATTTACTCCCGTTCCCGGCAGGGAATGTTACCATTGCCGGTAACGGTACGATTGCCGTAGCGGCGGGAGAGCGTATCTCCGACAAAATTCAGGTATCGTTCAAGTCGGACGGACTGGCTGCCGGAACATACCTGCTGCCGATTGCGATCTCATCGAATGATGCGGCTCTTACGGACGGAGGCAAGGCGGTCTATTACGGCGTGAAAGTCCGCGGGATTGATATAGGCGACTACGAACTGGATACGGAATACTTGAACGTATTCTATCTGAACACGACCGAATACCAGCCGCTGTTGGCCGACATTTGGATATTGCAGAAAACCGAAGCCATGCCGCCGTTCAATACGCTCTGGGAGCGGACTTACGGCAATATCGTCAATCTGCGCATCGTGCAGATAGGTTACGAGGCCGATACGGAGCGTGCCTTGTTAGTGCTTAACTCTGACATACGCTATGTGCTGGAACATGCAGACAAGTATATCCGTCCGTTGCAGGACAAGGGGCGCAAGGTCTGTCTTTCGCTGGAGGGAAATGGCTCGGGACTCGGATTCTGCAACCTGACCGACAGCCAGATCGCCGACTTCACGGCGCAGGTGAAAGCCTGTCTGGAGCTGTATGATCTGGATGGCGTGAATTTCTTCGACCGCAATGCCGGTTACGGCCAGGTGGAAGGAATGCCGGAGATGAACACGACTTCCTATCCCAAGCTGATAAAGGCCATGCGCGAAGCCATGCCCGACAAACTGCTGACGCTGGCCGATTACGAAGAGCCGACCGAATATTTCGGGGACACCGAGGCGACGGGCGGCATCGAGGTCGGACAGTACCTCGATTATGCATGGTCGGGATATATGTCGGAGAGCGAGGATATCCAGTTGCTCGACCCGTGGGAAGTAATCGACCTCACACCGGGCGATGCGGCCGATTTGGGCATGATGCTCCCGACGACGAACCATCCGCGCCGGCCGATCGCCGGGGTACCGTCTGAGAATTTCGGATACTTCGCTGTGCCGTGGTATCCGGCGGCAAGCGATTTCCTGATGACGGCACAAGGTTTTATGAATGTGGCCATCTGGGATATGATGGGCTATGCGCCGAACAATACGATCGTATGGGCCGACCTTATCTCCAATCAACAAAATGCATATGAATCGTCTTGGAACGCGGTTCCGAGTATGTTATGGGCCGTATTCGGCGATGAAGCTATGGATGGAACGTATATGTATAATGTCTTCGTAAATTACGGGTGGGGAGCTTTGAACTACGGAGATCTGGCGAAAGACTGGTAAAAACGATAAAATACGGATTTGCATCGTGCAATCCCAAATTACAATCACCATTTTAAAATAATCCCTATGTTTACAATCAGGGTAAGCCGCGATGATAGCGGATAAATG
>ENA-UOOD01003752-UOOD01003752.1-human-gut-metagenome-genome-assembly--contig:-CS67-NODE-3752-length-12312-cov-4.089908_pt1 | contig 12312 bp, 3 predicted proteins | sample MGYA00242464_ERZ724011 | MGnify/ENA metagenome assembly ERZ724011 | reverse complement strand
GACGAAAGAGTCCTTGAACTCCTGCTCGGTTATGGCGTCCAACCTAAATAGATTGTATTTTATAAGTAACTGGGTTACGTCAAATATCAGGATGTTAAGATCAATATCACCCTTCAACTCATTAAGAAGATCACGCATCATGAACTTGATAGCATCAGTATCAAGCTCCAGCTTCTCGGCTTCCCTCATCAACTTCTTAATGATGCCATTGTACTCGATTATGATATTAGCATTATCATCATCAGTAGGCAGAAGAATATCCATCGTACATTCTATACCTATCTTATCACTAAGTCTTTTATTGAACTCCGTCATATAATCGAAAGCCTGACTTCTGCTTAAAGCGTATGTATGGTCAAGCAACTGCCTTTGTCTGTTATTGACAAAATAATGACTGGTATATAACATCATCAAGACCTTCACTCGCTGGATGCGTAAGTCTTGCATAATTTTCCGGTGTAAAAAAGCATCTAATTGCATAATATAAAGAGTCCCCACCGGGGCCATCACACACCCGACAGGGACCAACTTTTAAATATCTTACTCGTCAGGTGATGGACTGACGCCGCGAAGATAAGTCAAGATATTTAATTTAGCAAGGATTTTCCGCCTCATTTTCTCCGGATACTACGTTACCGTCGGAAACCAAAGACTTGTCCTCGGCAGCCTTCGCAGGCGAGGCGAACTCCGATGGCAGATCCGGCAGGTCAGGGAACGAGACTTCCGTCTCCTCCTTGGATACCTTGTTCTCCTTGATACTCATCCTAAACTTAGGAGCTATGAAAGGATCGTTGTTAAGATCGATGTTGATCGTAACGTCATTCATCAAAATATCCTCCTTAGTTCTGGAATCACCTATCCATCCTCTTACGTCAGCGGTCATAGGCATCCTGCTAGCCGCTTCCTTGACAGCTTTAAGCCGGTTCTTGATAACATCCACGCCTCCCGCCAGCGGAATCATATATGTCTTATTATCCAACCCTGATCTGGCTATAGCGTTATTAAGATCCATTATATCATCAATACTTACGCCTCCGCCTAGACCCTCCGTAATCCTATCAGCCATCGATCCGATCATGGATGAGAATGACGATATATCCTGATTTTTCAATCTTACGGGGTACAGGTAATTTCTTCCATTTCCTGTCTTTATAGCTACGACCGGGATACGTGAATCTTTATAGTCACCATACTTGTCCCTGACGATAGCCGTACAGAACGGGAATATATTATACTTAATATCATCCCTCATCGTAACCTCCCCATTCTCTATATATCCTACGCTCTCGACTTTACCAACCGTCTCGTTGGTAAAATCATTCTCGGATACCATCAACGTACCATTATCATCACTTACGCTAAAATTAGGTCTTCCCGGCAAAACACTGGTAACTGTACCTACGAACGGTATATCAATCTCGCCAATAACAGATCCTATATTATCCCTATATAACTCAAAGGCCCTACTCCTTAAATCAGCGTTACTTCCTTTTGAATCCGGGTCATTGGCTTTCAGTACCGAGACGAAATTGCCGTCGCTATCCACGATCTTAATAACCATATTATCAACCAGCTCTCGGTAAGCCGACTTAGTCTCATCAGAATTAGGGTCAACGGCGTTAAGGCTATTGTATTTATCATACAATTCCTTGGTATATGGATCTGACATATCCATCTTAAACCTTACGATATTATCCTTACGGAGATTAGCTACGGCTTCCTGATTCACCGACTCGTTGTTAGATCCAAACGTATCACCCGTATAATAAGGGACAATAGATCCATCCTGCCCCTTGCGATACACCATGAACCAGATGGAGGTCGACAAGGCGGTTTGCCGCCCCAATATGACACCGGTAGCGTTCTCGAAAGCCTGAGCGTCATCCTCGCTAATCATCCATCTTGAGTGGTTATCTGACTCTATAACAGTAAATATGTCGGTTCCGTTGGTGAAATCCATCACCCTTCCATTATCAGTATCAGTGGCATCAGATCTTTTAAGCCCAAGACTGTCCATAAACCTGTCAAGTCTCATTCCGCCAACTTCATAATACATAACCCCACCGATCTCTCTCTTCTGAGCCATCAACACCACCGGATTCTGGGCGGCGTTAACTTCCGTCCTGCCGGTGGATGTCCCGGGTTCGCTCTCTGTGAGGACATCACCCATAGGTATGGATTTATCGTAATCCTTGACAGCTATACTTCCGTTATCATACAACCTCATCCATTCCACGAATTGAAGAAGAGGCCCATCGGAATAATTATTGATAATATCAATAGCCTCATTAAGCTTATCCTGATCAATCTCATTGCCATTGTCAGCCTCATTCATAAGATCATTATAAGTCTTTATAGCTTCTTTGATCTGATCCTGATCAAGACCATTGATATTCATATCTACAATATCATCAACAGCGTCCTTGATATTATCATAAATATTATCATGGATCTTCAATCTATCTATTATCGATCTAGCCTTATTGATCCTTGAAATAGGATTATCCCCAAACCCGTTAACTAGACTATCGACACGAGGCTTGTTATTATCATATATCTGTCTCTCCCTAGGAGATAAGACATCCTCATTACCGTTCCATATCTTTATAGCTATATTATTGATTCTATCGTCAGAAGGATTTATGATATCCTCATCATCAGGAACCCTCTCGACTATATTACCTTCATCGGCCTTAATCTCGTTCTCCATAGATCTGGCTATCATATGATTATATGTCTTGAACATAAATGCCTCATCCTCCCCTATAAGACCATCTTGGTAAGCCTTGTCTATAGCTTGGTCGTTGGCGTAAAGATCATTGGCATCAGGATTATCAGTATTCCTGAAATCATACTTGCTATCATCCTCCTCATAAGTCTTACCCCATACGTTCGATAATATCTTCATGAACCCGCGCTCCTGCGCCCGGATGAATCTTCTGTCACGCATACGACGAAGAGACTCGTTTATATTCTTATAAGCCACAAGATTATGACGATACTCACTAAGCAATGCCATAGCCTCCTTATAATTATCAACCCCACGGATAGATACGACGTTCTCAAAATCAGCTATAGTATCATAAGCCGCCATAAGATCAGCGGCACTGATCCTTGAATCATTTCTATTTAAGAACAACTTAGATATATCAGCCTCTGAGTTAATTAACGTAGTTAATTTCCTCTCCAATGCGATCCTATCCTCTGTTAATTTAAGAAGCCTATCATTCTCCTTGACCAACTTAGCCTTATCAGATTCAAGAGCGTCCTTCGACGCGACACTTTGTTGAAGCCTCAAGATATTCTTCTCCATCCTCTGTATATCATCCGTAAGCTTCCTGAGTTCTTCAAGATCCCTGCTCGAATCAGGATTAAGACGAGAATATATATCAAGAGCGGGGCCTATATCCGTATTGTATATCCTTCTTAACTGATTGGCAATATCGTTCAAATTATCCTTCGCCTCAAGGCCATTATAAGCCATATTGGAGATATAGGCGTTAAACGACCTATTGGATATACCATCGGTAAGGGAGTCGGCGAATCTGTTGGCCATAATGAAATTATCCACCTTCTTATTAAACTCGTTGACAAGATCGGCTTTATACTCATTGACCTGCTCATCCGTCATATTCATATCGGACGCTATATCACTATTAGGTATAGATTCGACTACCGTCCTGAAATTCTCCTTGGTATCATCCAACATCCCCATCTCCGAATCATAACGGAGACGATTGAATACGGCGTCACTAAAATCCTTGTTTATGATCCTACCATCACTCTCGTACGATGTGTCTACGCCAGATAATTGAGCGTTAAGAGCCATACTGCCACGAATAGCACGGACAGCAGCCTCGGTCAAGGCGCCGGCATTGGCGTTGTAGGCCTCCACCATCCCCTCGTTCCGGGACATGTCTTGGCTCCATTCCTTTATACCTCCAAAGGTCTTTCCACCCATAACCGATCCGATAATCATACCGATGCCGATCTCCTTCCAGCCCTGATTAGATCCGTAAGTCTCCTTGAACCCGTTCTTTATAGCCTCCATATAACCTATATTCTGGCGAATAGCCATGGGATTGTATCTTGATTCCACCCAATCCTCCGCGGACTTGCTGGACACACCTTGAAGACCTTCCTCGAACAAACCCTCAGATACCGGTCGCTTGATGATATTAAACGTATTACCAGCTATTTTCTGCCATTTCTTTGGTGTTATAGCCCTTAGTGCACCGTTATCCATTCTCTCGGCTCCTACGCCAAATATATTGCGTTTTATGAACTTATCCACGCCCAGATCCATGCCGAACATATCGCCGAACATAGCTATGTTAGACAATGTAAGAATACCGATATTAGCGGCAAATATAGTATTGGCGGCATCGACGTTGTCATTTCTGAACCTCATAAGCTCCTCATACGAGGCTTCTCTACCATAAGCGTTTCTGTAAGCCTGCTTGAAGTTTTCCTCAGATTCCATCAATCCGCTTCTTGACTCTACCGAAGCCTCCCAAAGCGTTGACGTACCAATAAAGGTCAGGTTGTCCAACCCCTTACCTATGCCTCGTCCTATGCGGGCGGCCCTTAGCATGGAGTTAAACCCGCTCTTCGTGGCGGAAGCGGCTCTACCTAATCCAGCGACAGTCGCTCCTACCCTAGCCCCCATACGGGCAGCATTCATAAGACCAGCTCCAGCGAAGGCGTAAGATGACAAAACGGCTCCAGCCGTAAATGCCGCACCAGATAGAAGATCATTCGTCCAGAAATTTGTAGTGAGCATGCTTTTAAGGAACCCGGCATCTCTCTCCTCCTTGCTGTAATAATGATTAAGCGTATAATCACCTCGCTTATCCATATCATCCAACCAATCGGCAAAGCCGTTATCAGATATGGCGGATAACGTCCCTTTTGTAACAAGTTCCTTTAATCCGTATATAGACTGACCTACGCCCCCTATACCATACAATGTGGACTTATAGATGAATTTACCCAATCCTCTATAAGTCTTCTCCCAACCGCTTTGGTTCTTTGACAGACGATCATCATTATCCACGTTATTGATATAACTCTCGTATTTTGGAATCCATTCACCTGTTGACAGCCTATACCTTGAATCACGAAGGTTGATCCTACTTCCAGTTATATCATAATTACCCTTAGGGATACCCGTCTCGTTTATCATCTGAAAAAGCGGATTCCTTGCTTTTACATCATCATGATAAGATGTCTCTACGGAATTTTTTATACCCTCTACTAATGATGGAATACTTCTGCTTCCCTCTCTAGACAAAACATCATTATCCATATCCGATGAACTGCGCATGCCAACATGTATAGGGATAGAAGAAATATTTTCCTTAGAAGGCATGGGAGATGGAATTGATGGAGTAGGGACATAGTATCCCTGACTCTTCATCACATTCCCTATATCGTTATTATTATTGCTCATTTTTTCCATCTATTTTATCCATAGTCTCTTTATCCAACACCGAAAGAATATTGCTAAGATCAGAGTGCTGCTCATTAATATCTCTACCCTTAACAATAACGTCTTTATTGATAGCCTCAACCACGGCTTGGGTAAGATACATCTGAGGACACATATTTATAATCTTCATGATATTATCAGCATAATCAGTATTATATTCCAACACCTTTAGAGGTGTCCCGGTCCTAGCCTGCCCGTGAAAATAAACGCCAACCTCAACACCTCCAGGAAAGCCCTTGGCTTTAATATCATACGATTTGTAATTTCTTAAAACCGTATTAATAATCCTAATAGCTCTTTTATTAAGCTCTGATGTAGCTAGTTCATTGTTCTGAATATTGTACTTATCAACCATCCTAGAAGCCTCCTCAGCCGCATTCTCGATAGTAGCGAAAGCGCCAAGTGAATTAGCTTGCGCCCATTTCTGATAAGGCCTATTGGTCGTGGCAGAAAAAGATACAGGGATGATCTTAGATTCGTAATCTTCAGATCTTACATTCCTTTCCCTTTCGTACAAACTATACCCCATACTATCCAATTCCTCTTTAGTAACTTGAACCGTAGCAATATTTTTTCCGCCAGCCATAGCTACCAAATCAAATGTATTGGGATTATCCGTAGGACGAGCATACAATATGTAATTATTAAGTCTGCTATCTTTATCCTTATTCAAGAAACCAGCTCTTGACAAAAGCAGACTCTCTAATTTAGCATGCATACGCCTATCTTCTTTAGAGGCATTGGTAGAATTAGAGAACGACCATGATCTTGGAGCAAACTCGTCATATCTTCTTTCATAGACCATATTAGAATCCTGAATAGCATTAGCTATATTACGACCTATATTAGATGAAGACAATTCTCTTCTAAGCGTAGGACCGTCAGCTCTAGACATATTCTTACCTAAGATCTTGATCATTTTATCCCTACTAGTCATATCGACATTATCGCTATTCATTACCGGATTGTCTACACGACTATAAGTTTTAGCTATATCATTTATATCCTCCAGAGTGAAATTTTCTCCTGAATATCTATTTAACAAATTTATATAAGATCTCATCAGCTCCGTATTAGCTATAGATCTATCCGCATAGTTGATGTTCTCGCTTATCAATCCAGCTATAGCGGAAACCTTTAAAGCATCTTCTGGTGAATACTCTTTCCCTCCAATAATAGCTCCATTCTTACCAACATCCCTCGCATTAACCATACCATTGTCAGTATATGTATCAATACCTCCAGTAACATAGTCCTGATCCCTTACAGCATCATTAAGGATATTTTCCGTAGCGACATCAAAGGCATTTGTAAGATAATCAACTTCCTCATCCATGATCTTACCATACCTATTCCTATTATCATTCGCTGCCATAAGAGCCTCGTATTTATTCACCATATTTGGGGTTGATGATAATACAGAACTTGACGCACCGCCATTATTAGTGATCCATGCCATAATATTCTCGCTATTAACACCACCAGGATATATAGAAGGATTGTTTTGTATATCGTTCTCTATGCCTCGTAGATCAACAGGATTTATGGATGATATTAAATCCTTCTCACCTGTCGATATATTATTCTCATTCTGAATATATTGATTGTCAAATATATTCTCAGGAGTAACATTAGGCTGAACCTTTTCCAGCTCAATCATAACACCTGTAGGGATATTAGAGCTATTACCAGCTTCCTTGGACATTACTTCCCTAAGCTTAAGATTCTGATCTATCTCCTTTGATTTCTGCCTCCACGAGAACTCTCTCTCCTTGAAATCAAGATCTCTCATCTTAAAGTAATAATCATCAGCGATGTAGTTCTCAGATGAGTTGTTATACGACCATCTAGCGGATACACCATCAAGAAATTCATTACGTACAATAAACTCCCCCGCTCTAGCCGGATTCATATTATTGCCAATAAAGGAAGTAGCCTCCTCCACTAACGCACGGCGCTGTTCCCGGACCTCCTGTAGTGACGCCTCAATAGCCGCCTTAGCGGAAGGGCTGGCCTCGGCCCCTTTGAGTTTGGCTAAGAGTGCGCTCTCCTCAGCGTCAAAACCGGAAACATATTTATTAACGAACTGATCAGTAGTCATGCCACTAAACATACCGGGATTAGTGGCAGCCAAATACTGACCCTCTATCTGCATCTGAGCCTTAGCGTTCTGGGATATAGATCTAGCGGCTATCGCTCTAATCTGAGATCGACTCATCTCATCAACAGTAATGTCTCTCATCCTACCAGTAGGCTTGCCATCCACTACCTCAGGAACAGAAAACTTCTTTCCCTTATTAAGACTGACGAAATCCTTCATCATCTTATTCATCTCCTCATTGTAATCCGTATAAGGAGTGTAATGAATAGGATTCATCCTTGTACCAACCTGACCATCATTAACCCATTCATAAAACGGCATTAAGGCCACAGTCTCATTTATGGCACTATATTGCTTAGGATTATTAAGCTTCATATCTTCGATCTTCTGAGAGAAAGACCTATACTCCCTAGTACCGGCGATAGCGTTCAATACACGGGTATCTAAAGCCTCTCCAAGACGGGCTTGTATGCTTCTGGCTATACCGTCAGAAGCTAGATTGGATTTACGATACACGTTATTCACATCCTGTATCAATCCATTTAACCTATTCTGAAGATATTCCCTATCCTGAGGTTTTATAATATCAGAATTGATGATATAATCAGCATACTCGTTTATGGCCTGCCGATTGGTATCTATCTTCTGCTGCATGTATCCCATACCCTGCATCATGACATCCATGTTGTAGGGTGATACGTACTTACCGTAATTCCTTAATATACTGTATTGTGAAGCCATTATTTATCCCTTTTTGCCTTTAGTTACTTCCTGAGCAGGATATAATCTCCTGTAACTTAATATATCTCCTTGAGGGTCTGCGATCAACTGGCCATTGGGACCAATCTTAACATCCCCAAATATAGATCTTAATGTATTCATGGTCGTAGCCGTGTTCCACTTCTGCTGGATCTCGTCATTCACGCTATCAAAATATCTAGCCCAATTCTCGTCATTAATAGCCAATCCCTGCAATATCCGTTGCTGATAAGCTTGACGTTGCGCTATGTTCTTGTCATAAGTATTCGCCCATGATTGAGAATTGACATTATCAGCCCAAGTTCTTTGAGCGACATTGCCCTGCTCTACCTCGTTAATATACCTACCTATATTAGAACTCATGATAGCCTGTAGGTTAGATGATAAAGCTCCTCTTTGAGAATCCGGGACATTACCCATCTGATCCAATTGTGATTGGAAAGCACGATTGGCTTCAACCATATACTGATCCGCTGATCTCAATACCGGATCCACGGTAGGAGCGTAATGCCTTTCCAGACCTTCCGTTGTCACGGATCCCGGAGTCATCCTGAACACCTCAGGAAAATCAAGACCACCACCTACTATATTTCTTCCTCCCCTATTGTTATCCGACTTACCTGTATTTGTATTGGTATTCGTCTTAGGAAGGGTACTAGCATCGATAAGCTCAGGCATATCCAGCTTAACATCAGGATTCTCCACATCACCTATATCCATAGGACCGGGAGCCACCTTATGAGGGTCAAGTATAAAATCAAGACCTTCCATTCCTTTCATGGATCTCAATGCCTGCATCTTAAGCATATCCTCCCCAAGTATCTTATTAACGACATCCTTGTTCTTGTCAGAGAATAGTTGGCTAAAATGGGTGATACCGGCATCATTAAGAGCCTTATGTTGTTCCTCTGTAACGACATCCAAACCGATCATAGGACGAGATGTGGTAAACAAGCCTAATTTATTATCTCTCATCCTATCATGATATGCGGCTTTCTTGTCTTCCGGGTAATTACCTTGACTATCCTCACCACCAAAGGAAACGAGCGTCGTGTAATCCCGAAGCGCCTCGGCGTTGGCGATGATCGGGTTCTCTGCCGTAGCCAAGCCCATCCAGCTACTTGTCTGACCGTAGATAGCGTCTTGCAATGCCCTAGCCCTAGCGCCCTCTGAAGCTCCCATATAAGCATCGTAAGCGACCGGATTGAATGTCTTATAATAATTCAACCTCTCATCCGTATTAATGCCTCCATAAGAGCCATCGGCCCCTTGGCGCTGATAACCGAAATAGTTAGGATCATTGTTGAACCTATTCTCGATCGGACGGAAAGTTAATTTACGACCGAACAAAGACGTGCCTCCTATCTCCATCTTTTGACGAATACCAGCCACTTTATTAAGCAACTCTTTCTTAGCCTCGGCTATATCCTCCTCCGTAAGACCGTATTCTTTCATGGATCTGGATATGATGTTATCTATCTCACCACCCTTGGCGAAATACGTATCCTCATCCTTCTTCATCTTCCGGTCTTCCTGTTCCTTGTATATAACATTAGCGAAATCCGTAAATCTTCCCTCTAAGCCATTAACGGTATCGTTACTATCATTTATAGCCTTAGATAATATGGAGGCGTTTAAACGCCTTGTATTCTCGTCATCTATCTTATCGTTTTTCTTCAGCTTCTCCAGCGCCTTTTTCTGATCATCGTAAGCCGATTTAAGACCGATCTTAGCCTTATACCTATCCATTAACGTGGCGTACGTATCCTTTGGTGTAGCCTTAATACCATACGTATCCCTAATGTATTTAGCGAAATCCGACTCTATGGTGGTATCATCGGTGATAACCTTCGTACCTTCCTCCAAGAAAACGGGGGTTCCACCATCGGCGTGCTTCTGCCCCATAGCCTCCATCGGCGCCTCCCCGGGCTGCGTCACGTACTCACCTTTCTCGATCTCCACATTGGCTTGATCTTCCATTGACTTAGGTAACGGATACAGGTACTCACCGGTAAGGCTTCCGCTATCGAACCTATTATTAGGTCCTAGATAAACACCCCCACCATCCTTGTACTGCATCTGGGATTGCCTTCTTTGTCTGGCCTCACGCTCCTGAGCTAACCTGATATTGGTACGAGTACCTTTCTCTGACGCTATCCCAGAAACCACGTTACGAGCCAACCCCATGATACCACTAATTCCTGAGGCTATGGTGGTTATCGTATTAGCTGTTTTAGCCCCGGTGGATAAATATCCATATCCCTCGCTTCTCATACGACCTATACCACGACCCATCTGAGTTAACCTAGATCCTATATCATCAGCACCATAGTAAGGGATAGTGGTAAAATCAAAAACATCCGTACTACCAGACTTATCAACCTTCTTATTACTGTCAACCAAAGCGCTCAAATCACTTGTATCAATGGTATTAATATCAGGCTGCTGAATATCAAATCCTATCCGGGTAGACGAAACCAAAGGTTCCACTCCAAGACCCTGAAGACCAACAATATTACCAGGCATGACAGGATCAACTTCCCCAGCATCTTGATATTTAGGTATCTTCCTTTTAATTACATACTTTCCCATATATCAAATTATTTCGTTCTGATACAAAGATAGTTTAAAAAAAATACAGACTCACCATTTGACAATGATGAGTCTCTTTAATACTAATCCTTTAAAGACATAACAGGATTACCCCATTTCTTTTTCCACTCATGACCAAGATAATCTATAAGTTTATCATAAGTATCTAGGTGATTATATACCATTTTACACTAAAATCGTAAAATGATATATATCTATACGGGAATCCGTACCGGGTTCCACCAAAACCCTCTACCTTCTGGTAAGTTACTTACATCGAAGGCTTCTTTTGCCGATTTTCTGATGATATTAAATGCAGCGTTGATATCGGCGTTAATAATATTGCCGGAAGATGTCTTGAACAATCCTCGTTTGATACGTCTTCCAGCATATTCCTCATGCTTGCAAATCTGCTCGTTATCCAAGAAACTACATTTTGAGGTATAGGATTCCTCAACGATCTTAACATTGATTCCCTCAAGTGTAGCCTTATATGATATCATTGAGATAAACATATTAAAAGGAATAGAAACAAAGTTCTGATTATTCCGCTTTCCGATATTGATCTCTTGTTTCCAGCATCTGTTATGACCAATTATGATCGTATTAATGCCATTAGAAACTACGTGATTAACCAATACCCTACTGGCTTTATGCAGATAATCCTTGATCTTGTTATTCCTTTTGTTGGTTAACGATCTTATTTGTCTTGATACTTGTTTATTGTCTTTTAATCTTGATTTTAAATATGCTAGTCTTTTATTATAATACTGGTTGATAGATTTTAGAGGCTTACCGTTGATGATAAAGCAGGAACCGGTATTTGATACACAAGATGCTAAATTGTTAAGTCCAAGATCAATACCAAGGTAATTACCGTTATCATACATAAGATCTTTCTCTTTCTTGTTATATACGATTTCAAGTATAATATATCCATTCTTAGGGACGAACCTGAGTTGTTGGATATTTTGCTTGTTGGTTCTCGTGGTGAAAGAGAATTGCTTTGGCAACTTAATAATACCTTGTTTTATCCATTTCTGAGAAAAGGCTGTTGTTGGGAAAACGGCCATAAACATCCCGTCTTTATCAAGATACTTAGGTATTCTTACTTTCTCAGAATACTCACCTCTGCTTTTCTTGTTAAGAAGATTGAAGAAGGACTTGAAATTCTGATCGACCATCATCAATACCTGTTGGGCTACTGGTGATGGTAAGGCACGATAGTCAACGTCATCTTCTGTTCTTAACTTCTTTTCAAGAGAGTAGTAGTTGAGGTATTTATACTTAACGGTATTATCATCCTTGTATTGGAAATAGTGTTGCCTAACAACATACAATCCTTTGTTGTATAAGTTTTTACACTTAT
>ENA-UOOD01003745-UOOD01003745.1-human-gut-metagenome-genome-assembly--contig:-CS67-NODE-3745-length-12325-cov-10.515322_pt1 | contig 12325 bp, 7 predicted proteins | sample MGYA00242464_ERZ724011 | MGnify/ENA metagenome assembly ERZ724011 | reverse complement strand
ACAGCTTCGGGTCGCCGCTCTCGGTGGGGAAGGCCATGGGGAAGATCTCGTCGCCGGAGTTGGTCAGGCCGGCGTCGTTGTTGTCGGTGTTCATCTGCTGTGCGATGTTCCAGCAGAAAGCCATCTGCAGGGTGCCGTTGCGGAACAGGGTGATCTCCTCGCCGCCGTTGATGGAGGGATCAAAGTTGACGCCCTTTGCATCGTACAGAGCCTGAATGGCCTTGATGTTCTCGGCAGAGTCGGCAGTGTACTTGGTGTGGGCTGCATCGGTAAAGGTGCCGCCGTACATGTTGTTGATGATGGCGCGGGTGCCCTGGTCGCCGCCCTGGCCGCTGCAGTAGATGGCTGCCACGTTCTCGTAGCCTGCGTTGTACAGAGCGTCCACAGTGTTCAGGAAGCCCTCGGTGCTCCAGGTGTGCTTGTCGGTGTCGATGTACTTGTCAGCGCCCACTTCCTTGACCTTGGTCATGTTCACGGCCATGCAGTGTGCGGTCATGCACAGGGGATACTCGTAGTAGTCACCGGCATCGTTCTTGCAGGCAGACTCAACGGACTCGTAGATGTCCTTCTTGGCGTCGTCGGTCCACAGATCGTTCAGCGGAGCCATAACGCCCTTTGCGCCCCAGTTGGCCACCAGACGCTCGGGACCTTCCATGATCAGGTCGGGTGCGCTGCCGCCCTCGATGGCGGTGTTCACCTGGTCGTCGCCGTTGGTGTAGTCCAGGTACTCCACGGTGACCTTGATGTCGGGGTACTTTGCGTTGAAGCTGGAGATCAGGCCCTGAACGGTGTCGTCATTGCCCCAGCCGCCGATGGGGTAGGTCCACAGCTTGATGCTGGCTGCGCCGCCTGCAGTCTCAGAAGCTGCCGTGCTTGCGGCGGTGGAGGAAGCGGCGGTAGAAGTGGAAGCGGAAGAACCACCGCAGGCAGCCAGAGCACCGGCTGCACCCAGAACGCCAGCGGCCTTCAGGAACGAACGGCGGGAAATACAGTTTTTCATAATGGTTTTCTCCTTCGCATTCAATGCTTCACATTGTGGCGGCCTGCCGTGCCAGCAGCCGCTCTTGATGGCTCTATTATAGAAAAATATTTTCATTTTGTCCATTTGCGCTTTTCATAAGTTTTCAGAATGGGACTGTACATCTTGCACAAAAATGTGGGATATATGTTAAAATGTCAAGAATTTACCATTTTGTAACCAAAAAAATATTACAAAATGGTACAAACCCATCAAAACAGCAGTGAAAAATAATTTCGAAAAATGAAACCATTTTGAAACACTTTTTCACAAAGAGGGCCGTTTTTCTGCCAAAACTGGAAACTCTGCACAGAAGCCGGGCACAAAATGTGGGCAATGCGTCTCTTGCGAAGCGCAGGCAATTCTTTTATACTTTTTATAGAAGGTAAAGAACCCGGGCGGCGGGCGATTTGGGGCTGCCGCACCGGAAAAAGGGGAAAAGGAAAAATGGCAACGAATTTTTGGGAACTGCTGCAGCAGCATCAGAGCGACCTGACAAAATCGGGCCGTACCGTGGCGGATTATCTGCTGCAGCATCCGTCGGAAGCGCAGTATCTGTCCATCTCGTCGCTGGCGCGGGAGTGCCGGGTGGCGGAGGCGACGGTGTTCCGCTTCTGCCGGTCGCTGGGGTTTGAGGGCTACCACGAGATGCGCATCGCGCTGGCGCAGGCCAACGCCACCGGTGCGCTGGTCAACCAGCGGGAGCCGGACCCGGACGCGGACACTGCCACCCTGTGCGAGCACGCCAGCGCGCTGTTCATGACTGCCATCAACGGCACCCAGAACAGCCTTTCGCCGGAGGCAGTGGACGCGGCGGTGGCCCTGCTGCACAAGGCCCGGCAGGTGTTCTGCCTGGGCCAGGGCGGCAGCATGTTGATCGCAAACGATATCTGCGCCCGGTTCGCGGGCATCTCCACGAAGTTTCGCACGGCAGGCGACAGCCACCTGCAGCTCATCACGGCCAGCCTGATGACGCCGGAGGATGTGGTGCTGTTCGTCTCCTATTCCGGCGCCACCCGCGATATGCTGGAGACTCTGCGCGTGGCCAAAGCGGCGGGTGCGAAGATCATTCTGCTGACCCACTATGAGGACTCGCCCGGCGCAAAGCTGGCGGACATCGTGCTGCAGTGCGGCGCGCAGGAGAGCCCGCTGGACTCCGGCAGCATCCCCATCAAGGTGGCGGTGCTGTATGTGGCCGAAGTGCTGGTGCTGCGCTATATGCTGGACGACCCGGCCAACGCCAACGCGGCGCAGGACCGCACCAACGAAGCCCTGGCCGTCAAGATGCTCTGAGCAGCGCGCAGGCTTGCCGCTTCTTAAAAAACGAAAACGTCCCCGGGATGCAGCTGCCAACGCGGCGCATCCCGGGGACGTTGTTTGTTTTGGGAAAGACGGGGGAAAGGAGACCGCCCTGCTGCCAACGAAAAAAGCCCGCAAGCATCCACTTGCGGGCTTTTTATGCCGGTGGTGGGGGTCGAACCCACACGATGTTGCCACCAAGGGATTTTGAGTCCCCCTCGTCTGCCATTCCGACACACCGGCCAATGACTGAACAAAGTTATTATACAGGATTCGCCGGGTAAAATCAAGTGCGGATTTTGCCGCACGGGCGGGTGCGGAAGACTCCGTATTTTGCGTCTTTTTGCACCGCGGGACGACGCATTTGAAAAAGCAAAACAAAAAAACATGCAGACAACGTGGATTTTGTAAAAATGGGAGCCCGGCGGGCGTGCCCGGGCGAGGAGGCGCAAAGATTGACGCAGATAAAATGAAAATGGTATCATGATAGGGAAAATTCCGCAGCGGAAAACAGGGGAGAAAAAATGGCAAAGGAACAGACTGCGACCCGGGAACAGGTCGAAGAAGAAATGCGTCAGCTGCGCAAGGTGTTCAGCTCGGTGCGGCTGATCCCGGCGGAGAATGTGCAGGGCAGGAAGGGCCGCAGGCCCTGCTATGCGCACTGGAAGCGGGACCGCCCGTGCGAAAACTGCGTGGCCCAGCGTGTACTGCTGGAAAAAAGCCGCAAAAGCAAGCTGGAATATATGGGCAGAAACCTGTATGAGGTGACGGCCAGCTACATCGAGGTGGACGGAAAGCCCTGCGTGTTGGAGCTTTCCCAGAAGATGGACCGCAGCCTGCTGCTGGGCCCGAACGACAGCGAACGGTTCATCACTGCCATTACCAGCGAGCGGGAGCGCGCCTACCGCGACCAGAGCACCGGCGCGTACAACCGCCAATACTATAATGAAAACTACCACGGCCGTGCCATGACGGCGGGCATCGTCATGCTGGATCTGGATGACATGATGCTTGCCACGGATGTCTACGGCCGCCGCGCCGGAGAAGCCGTGCTGGAAACGGCGGTCAATGTCATCCGCCGCAGCCTGGAAGAAAAGGACCGCATCATCCGCTTTGACGGCGATATGCTTTTGCTGCTTCTGCCGGACATCGGACAGGAGGACTTCAGCCAGAAGCTGGAGCAGATCCGTCTGCAGCTCAACACGACCAGCGTGCCGGGGCGCTCCTACCTGCACATGTCGGCAAGCATCGGCGGCGTCTGGGTGGAAAACGCGGATCTGGACGACGGGGTAGAGCGTGCGGAACAGCTGATGAACTATGCACGCATCCAGAAGAACCGGACGATGGTCGAGCAGCAGCCCCAGCAGGCGGCCGCCGTGCTGCCGCACTGCCGCCAGAGCGCGCTGATCGTGGACGATTCAAGCATAAACCGCATGATCCTGTGCCAAATGCTGGGAGACCAGTTCGACACGGCCCAGGCGGGCAGCGGCGAGGAATGCATGCGCCTGCTGGAGGGGAACCCCACCGGTGTTTCCGTTGTGCTGCTGGACATCTACATGCCCGGCATGGATGGGTTTGAGGTGCTGGAAGCCATGAACAAGCGGGAACTGCTGGACGATATCCCGGTGATCGTGGTCTCGACGGAGGATGCCAAGAGCGCGATGCACCGGGCCCTGCTTCTGGGTGCGGCAGATTACATCGTCCGCCCCTTTGATACAGATGTGGTGTACCAGCGTGTGGTCAACACCATCCACATGCGCGCAAAGCACCGCCGCCTGAGCGCCATGGTGGCAGGGCAGGTGTATGCGACCGAAAAGCGCAGCGAGATGATGACCGCCATCCTGAGCCGGGCCATGGAACGGCTCGGCGGCGAGAACCGGGATCATGCCCGGCACATCCGCATCCTGACCCAGATGCTGCTGGCGCAGCTGGTCCGGGCGGACGATGCCCACCCGCTGACCCGTGAGCAGTGCCAGATCATCGGCATGGCGGCGGTGCTCCACGACATCGGCAAGATGGAGCTTGCCGATCTGCGCCCGAACGGCTGTGATGCCGGCACGCCGGAGGATGCGGCGCGGATGCAGCAGCACACCCTGCTGGGTGCACAGATGATGGAGGAACTGGAAGCCTACCGCGACGAGTATTTCGTCCAGACGGCATACCAGATCTGCCGCTGGCACCACGAGCGGTACGACGGCTCCGGCTACCCGGACGGCCTTTCCGGTGAGCAGATCCCCCTTGCAGCTCAGGTGGTGGGCCTGGCGGATGCCTATGAGACCCTCGTCTGCAGCAGCCCGGAGGTGCCGTGCGGCACAGCGGTGAAGATGCTGTGCGAGGGTGCGTGCGGGGCTTTCAGCCCAGTGCTGCTGGGCTGCCTGCAGAAGATCGCGCCGGAGATAGACGAAGCTCTGCGCGACCCGCGGGAAGCACCGTGAGCGGAGAAAATGATACAGACGGAGGGCAGGCCGCAGCGGTCCGCCCTCCTTTTTTGCGCGGCGAGATGTGAAAAGACAAGTCCGGTCCTTGCCCGGGGGCACGGCCTGTGGTACACTGAAGAAAACTGTGCCTGCACCGGGCACAAAACAGGAGGGACCCACCTTTGAAACATCTGCATCGGTTCGCGCGGCAGGCGGCGGCACTTGTGCTGGCGCTCGTGCTCTGCCTCACACTTGCGGCACCGTCGGCGCTGGCGGCCACCACCATCGGCGGGGCGGACACCACGCTGATCCCCGCCGAGGAGGAAAACTGCCTGAGCTGGCTGTTCGGCTCCGGCGATACCATCACCATGCCGTATCTGAACATCAAGGGGCAGGGACTGCGGCGCAACGTGACGCTGGACCTTGTGGATTGTCTGGTGGGCATCACCTACACGGAGCTGGGCTCCATTGGCAGCTATGTCAGCGCCAGCGCGGCCCAGCAGGCCTGGAAGGCGCAGGCGGTGGCCGTCCACTCTTATCTGGAGTACCAGAAGCAGTACGGCTCCTCGGCCAACGCCCTCATCTACACCCCGGTGGACCAGATCCCCTCCGCGGCGCGGGAGGCCATCCGCAAGGCGGTGGAGCCGGTCAAGAACGAGATCCTCACCTACAACGGCAGCGTCTGCGACGCGGTGTGGTCGGCCAGTGCAGGCTACAACACCCAGACCGGCATCTACGGCACCTGTTCCAGTCTGGACGCCTGGGGCACCGATGTGCCCTATCTGCAGAGCGTGGAGAGCCCCTATGAGGAGCAGTACCACAACAAGCTGCGCCGGGTCATCGGCAAGGATTATACCTATACAGAATATAACGACAGCCGCACCGGCGAGCCCTACGTCAGCGCCGACACCACCCACAAGAGCCTGGGCGGCTTCGTGCAGTACAACACCTTTGTCTCCAACGGGAACAGATACCGCTACATCGGCCAGTTCGTTTCCTCGCGCTACTGCTTCGATTTCGGCGCGGACGAAAGCGGCACCCCCTGCATGACCTACTATGGCTACGGCCACGGCGTGGGCATGAGCCAGTGCGGCGCAGTGGGCTATGCGCAGGAGCAGGGCATGAACTACAAAAAGATCCTGCAGCATTACTACCCGGGCACCGGCATCTCCACCAGCGGTTCCGGCGGCGGCTTCTTCAGCTGGCTGCACAGCCTGTTCCACTGGTAAGCAGTGCCAGCAAAAAGAATTGCAGGCAAAACCTTCTCAAATCCGGCTGGATTTGGTATACTATACAATGTTTGTGATTTTGTGAGAGATCATTGAAGATAAAACCCCATAGGAGCAGAGAGCAGAATGGATCAGGAAAAGGAAAACAGACAACAGGCAGAGCGCAGCCGTGAGCTGGCGCAGCGCATCATGCGGGAGCTGACCCCCGCCGGGGTGCAGGTGCTGGGCGGCAGCGGTTCGCTGGAAAAGGCACTGGAAAAGATCGGTGCCCGGATGACGCAGCAGGCCGAGGGCGGCGCGCTGCTGGTGGCGGAGGACCCGGAGTGGACCGAGCTGCCCGCCGTGCAGTGCGATCAGGTGCTGCTGGTGTGCGCAGACAGCGCAGTGCTGGCCGGCTGTGCGCAGCAGCTGGCAGGGCAGGGCTTTGCCCGGGATTTTGGGTGGAAAATGCGCGGCAAGGCCCAGCAGACGGCTCTGTTCCGCCGCAGCCCGGCGGCGCAGGACCCGCAGGAAATGATGCTGGATTATGAGCGGGCGCTGGACGACCTGCGGGAGCGGATGCTGCAGGCCGAGCGCACCGAGGCTGAGCAGGCCGCCCAGCTGGAACGCCTGCGCAGCGATCTTTCGCTGAGCCGCAGCCACGAGCAGAATCTGGAAAAAACGCTGAACAGCGTGGTGAACTCCAGCTTCTGGAAGGGCACCTGGCCGCTGCGCTATCTCGTCAGCAAGTGCCGCAGCTTGGCCCACACCCTGCCGCCGCTGGTCTTTCTGGGTGAGCTGCGCCGGGTGGGCATCTCCGGCGTGCGGGCGCAGGCAAAGGCCAAAAAGGAATACGCAAAGCTGTTCCCGGGCAAGACCATGCGGGCCGACCGTTTTGCCAGCGCCGAACTGCTGGTGAAGCAGGCGGCCAGCCAGCCCGCCGCGCCGTGCATCAGCATCGTGGTGCCGCTGTACAATACGCCTCAGCAGTTCCTGGTGGAGCTGCTGGATTCGGTGCAGAACCAGACCTATCAGAACTGGGAGCTGTGCCTTGTGGACGCCGGACAGGATGAGACCGTGGGTCAGACCGTGCAGGCACGTGCCGCTGCGGACCCTCGTATCCGCTACCAGAAACTGGAGAAAAACGACGGCATTGCGGGCAACACCAACCAGGGCTTTGCGCTGGCCACGGGCGAGTTCATCGCCCTGCTGGACCACGACGACATCCTGCACCCCTGTGCGCTGTGGTATGTGGCACAGGCCATCGCCGAGCAGGGGGCCGACTTCGTCTACACCGACGAGGTCACCTTTGAGGGCGACATCGACCATCGGACCGTTTACCACTTCAAGCCGGATTACATGCTGGACAACCTCCGCTCCAACAACTATATCTGCCACCTGAGCGTGTTCAGCGCAAAGCTGCTGGCGGCAGTGGGCGGCGACGAGCGGGCGGAGTTCAACGGCAGCCAGGACTACGACCTTTACCTGCGCCTGACCGAAAAGGCACACAAGATCGTGCATATCCCGCACCTGCTGTATTATTGGCGCTCCAGCCCCACCAGCGTGGCCAGCAATATCTCGGCCAAGACCTACTGTCTGGAAGCAGCCGTCAAGGCCCTGTATGCCCACTATGAACGGGTAGGCGTGCCGGTGGACGCCGTGACCATGATCCCGGACACCCCGGGCTTCTACAAGACGGATTACACCATCACGAAGCCCGGCCGGGTGAGCATCCTCATCCCCAGCTGCGACCATTCCTCGGATCTGCGCACCTGTGTGGAATCCATCTACCGCAAGAGCACCTACGAGGATTTTGAGATCATCGTCATCGAGAACAACAGCAAAGAAAAGGCCACCTTCCGCTGCTATGAACAGCTGCAGAAGGAGCACAAAAACCTCAAGGTGATCACCTGGCAGGGCACCGGCTTCAACTACAGCGCCCTGAACAACTTCGGCGCCAAGTACGCCACCGGCGAATATCTGCTGCTGCTCAACAATGACACCGAGGTCATTTCTTCGCGCTGGATCGAAGAAATGGTCATGTATGCCCAGCAGCAGCGCGTGGGCTGCGTGGGCGCAAAGCTGCTTTACCCGGACAACACCATCCAGCACGCGGGCATCGGCTTCGGCTTTTTGACGCTGGCGGCCCACATGCACAAGAACTTCCCGGTGGGCCACCCCGGCTACATGGGCCGTCTGGTCTACGCACACGATGTGTATGCCGTCACCGCTGCCTGCCTGATGGTGCGCAAGGAAATTTATGACGCTGTCCACGGCCTGGACGAGAGCTTTGCCGTGGCCTTCAACGATGTGGATTTCTGCGTGCGCGTGCGGGAGGCCGGCTACACCAACGTGTTTACCCCCTTTGCCCAGCTGTACCACTACGAGAGCAAGAGCCGGGGTCTCGACGAGGACCCGGTCAAGCGCAAGCGCTTCGTCTCGGAGGTGGAGCGCTTCCAGAAGCGGTGGGCAAAGCAGCTGGCCGCAGGCGACCCCTGCATGAACCCGAACTTTGACCTGATGAAAGAGGACTTCAGCTTTGATATCAAGCCGCTGGAGTAAAACCCTCTCAGTCTGCTGCGCAGACAGCTCTCCCGAAGGGCGAGCCTTATGAGGGATTTTTGATTGAAAAGAGGAACCGCAGTGGAGCTTTCTGCCTGCATTGTAGTCTATAACGGCGCGGAAGAAGCGCTGAAAGCGGCCCAGACCGTGCTGGAATGCACCCGCCGCCACCCGCTGACCCTGTATCTGGTGGACAACGCCAGCCCGGATGGCAGCGGCGACCGCCTTGCCAAAGCGGCAAAGAACGGCACTTTGCACATCCGCGAAAACCAGAAGGTGGAGGTGCTCTGCCGCACCGAGAACGGCGGCTTTGGCACCGGGCACAATACGGTGCTCAGCCTGCTGCAGAGCAAAGTGCACTTTATCCTGAACCCGGATATCCAGCTGACCGCGGATACCCTGAGCGACCTTGCCGACTGGATGGCGGCGCACCCGGACGCCGTCATGGCCCGCCCGGCACTGACCTTCCCGGACGGACAGCCCCAGATGCTGCCGCTGCGCCGGTGCAATGTGCGGGCCATGGCCTATCGCCAGCTGCCCTGCCTGAAGTTCTGGGCCAAATACAACGAGCGTTATCTCATGGCAGATAAGGACCTGACAAAGCCCACCGAGATCGAGTTCTGCACCGGCAGCTTCTCGGCGGTGGACACGGCCGTGTTCAAGGCTGTGGGCGGTTTTGATGAACGCTACTTCATGTATGTGGAGGACGCCGACCTCACCCAGAAGATGCGCACCAAAGGCAAGGTGTATCTTGTGCCCCAGTATACGGCCATCCACGCCTGGCACCGTGCTGCCCACCGCAGCCTGAAGCCTTTTTTGTGGCAGCTGCGCAGCCTGATGCGCTACTTTTCCAAATGGGGCTTTGCGTGGTAAGATAAAAAATTTTTGCAACGGCTTTTCCGGAAATTTTGCCGGAAGGGCCGTTCTTTCTTGCTTTTTATGTGAATTGATAGTAAAATAAAGTGAGCTGTTATCTCCTTTTGCAGGAGAGGACAGTGCTGAACAAGTTGACAGCGGACGCAGCTCCGCTTTGAATCCATACGCAGTCTGGCCGGTACGCCGCCCGGGCTGCGTACAGCTGCACAACTTTTTACAAAAGATTAAAGGAGTGCACAAAAATGAAAGGTATCATTCTCGCCGGCGGTGCCGGCACCCGGCTTTACCCGCTGACCATGGTCACCAGCAAACAGCTGCTGCCGGTCTACGACAAGCCGATGATCTACTATCCGCTGTCCACCCTTATGCTGGCGGGCATTCAGGATATCCTGATCATCTCTACCCCTACCGATACGCCCCGCTTCGAGGCGCTGCTGGGCGATGGCAGCCAGTACGGCATCCATCTGCAGTATAAGGTGCAGCCCTCTCCGGACGGTCTGGCACAGGCCTTTATTCTGGGCGAAGAGTTCATTGGCGACGACTGCTGCGCCATGATCTTAGGCGATAACATTTTCTACGGCAACGGCTTCTCCAAGCTGCTCAAGAGCGCCGTGGCCAACGCAGAGAACAAGGGCCGCTGCACCGTGTTCGGCTACTATGTGCAGGACCCCGAGCGCTTTGGCATCGTGGAGTTCGACAAGGACGGCAAGGTGCTCAGCGTGGAGGAAAAGCCCCAGCATCCCAAGTCCAACTACGCCATCACCGGCCTGTACTTCTACAACAAGGAAGTGGTGCAGATGGCAAAGCAGGTCAAGCCCTCTGCCCGCGGCGAGCTGGAGATCACCACCCTGAACGACATGTACCTGAAAAAGGACGAGCTGGATGTGCAGCTGCTGGGCCGCGGCTTTGCCTGGCTGGACACCGGCACCATGGACAGTCTGGTGGAAGCCGCCGACTTCGTGCGCATGATCGAGAAGCGTCAGGGCATCAAGATCAGCGCGCCGGAGGAGATCGCCTTCAAGTATGGCTGGATCGACCGCGACACCCTGCTGGAAAGCGCCGAGCGCTACGGCAAGAGCCCCTACGGCCAGCACCTGAAGAACGTGGCCGACGGCAAACTGCGCTACTGAGAAGAGAGGCACATTGGTATGAAGATCATTGTTACCGGATGCAGGGGCCAGCTGGGCACCGAGATCCTCAAGCAGCTGCGCGAAGGCCGCAGCGAGATCGGCCCCATCCCCGAAAAGCTGCAGAGCGCCACGGTCATCGCCGTGGACCTGCCGGACCTGGACATCTCCAACTATAAGATGGTGGATGAGTTCATCCGCCGCAACCGCCCGGATGTCATCATCAACTGCGCAGCCTACACCAATGTGGACGGGTGCGAAGTGAACCATGACGCCGCCTTCAAGGCGAACGCCATCGGCCCGCGCAATCTGGCCCAGGCGGCCGAGAAGATCGGTGCCCGTCTGGTGCATGTCTCCACCGACTACGTCTTCTCCGGTAGGGAGAACGGCGGCATCCCGCAGGACGAAGCCACCCTGCCCGGCCCCATCAGCGCCTATGGCTCCACCAAGCTCATGGGTGAGAAGTATGTGGAGCAGTTCTGCCACCGCCACTTCATCGTGCGCACTGCGTGGCTTTACAGCTACTACGGCAAGAACTTCGTCAAGACCATCGTGAATGCCGGTAAGAAGTTCGGCAAGCTGGAAGTGGTCAACGACCAGTGCGGCAACCCTACCAATGCGGTGGATCTGGCCCACGAGATCCTGCAGCTGTGCGTGACCCACGAGTACGGCCTGTACCACTGCACCGGCGAGGGCGTGTGCTCCTGGTACGATTTCGCGTCCGAGATCATCCGTCTGTCCGGCGTGGATGCTACCGTTGCCCCCTGCACCAGCGAGGAGTACAAGGCAAAGCACCCGGACAGCGCCGACCGCCCCAAGTGGAGCGCACTGGATAACCGGATGCTGCGCTGCACTGTGGGCAACGACGTGCGCGACTGGAAGGACGCGCTGGCCTGCTTCTTCGCCCATTGGGATGGCGACAACGGGATGAAAGATTAAAGCAATAAGATGAATAGGCTCGCCCTCTCAGGCCGCTTCGCGTCCAGCTCCCCCGAAGGGGGAGCCAAGGACGTTTCGGCTACAGCTCTTGCCTCTCCCTTTGAAAGATTCTCCCCGCGCCGGGGAGAAATGTCACCGCAGGTGATAAAGAGGGAAACAAGGTGGCAGCGCGTGAGCGCTGACGGAGAGGGCGTGGACACTGACAATTACTAGAGGACTTTATTATTATGAAAACCTATCTGATCACCGGCTGTGCCGGTTTTATTGGTTCCAACTTTGTGCATTATATGCTCAAGAAGTACCCGGAGATCCTGCTGGTCAACCTGGATAAGCTGACCTACGCGGGCAATCTGGAGAACCTGAAGGACGTCGAGGGCGATCCCCGCCACGTCTTCGTGCAGGGCGACATCTGCGACAAGGAGCTGGTCGAGAGCCTGTTTGCAAAGTACGATTTCGATTACGTCATCAACTTTGCCGCCGAGAGCCACGTGGACCGTTCCATCAAGAACCCGGAAATCTTTGTGCAGAGCAACGTGATGGGCACCGTCAACCTGCTGCAGCGCGCCAAGGAAGCCTGGTACGATGCCGACGCCAAGACCTGGAAGGAAGGCAAGAAGTACCTGCAGGTGTCCACCGATGAGGTGTACGGTGCTCTGGGTGCCGAGGGCTTCTTCATGGAGACTACTCCGCTGTGCCCCCACAGCCCCTATTCTTCCTCCAAGGCCAGCGCGGATATGTTCGTTATGGCGTTCCACGACACCTACGGCATGCCGGTCAATATCACCCGCTGCTCCAACAACTACGGCCCCTACCAGTTCCCGGAAAAGCTGATCCCCCTGATGATCAACAACGTCAAGCACCACAAGCAGCTGCCCGTCT
>ENA-UOOD01003731-UOOD01003731.1-human-gut-metagenome-genome-assembly--contig:-CS67-NODE-3731-length-12355-cov-4.185447_pt1 | contig 12355 bp, 9 predicted proteins | sample MGYA00242464_ERZ724011 | MGnify/ENA metagenome assembly ERZ724011 | reverse complement strand
TGCTTTATCAGCATCTGGTCAACCAGTGCGTCCACAAGTACGCCGGTTTCGGTGTACTCCTCGGTGAACACCTTGCCGTTTTCACGCAGTTTCGCGGTGAATCCCGCCTTGTCGTAGGGAAGCAGCAGCTTCATGCGCTTCGCGGTCTCCGGAAGGTTCGCGGCGACGACCTGCAGCAGCCTGTCGATCCCCTGCGCCTTCTTCGCGCTTATCTTCACCGTGGAATCGTCCTCCGGGATATTCTCGGTCAGCAGGTCGCACTTGTTGAGCACGGTGACTACCGGTATCTCGGCGGCGCCGAGGTCGGCGAGGGTCTTCAGCGTTACGTCCGCTTTCTCGGCGGCTTCCGGGTCGGATACGTCGCAGACGTGGATTATGATGTCCGCGCAGGCGGCCTCCTCAAGCGTGGATTTGAACGCCTCCACCAGATGGTGCGGCAGACGGCGGATAAGTCCTACGGTATCGACGAGCAGCAGACTCCTTCCGTCGGGAAGCTCTATAGCCCGGGAGGTCGGGTCGAGGGTGGCGAACAGCTTATCCTCCGCGAGGACGTCCGCACCGGTCAGCAGGTTCAGCAGCGTGGATTTCCCCGCGTTGGTGTAGCCTACGATGGCTCCGACCTGCACGCTGTCCTTTTTGCGGCGGTCACGGGCGTAGCCGCGGCGCTCCTCCAGCTCCTTCAGCTCCGCTGACAGCTTGTCGATACGCCTGCGGATATGGCGGCGGTCGGTTTCAAGCTGGGTCTCGCCGGGACCTCGCGTGCCGATTCCTCCGCCGAGCCTCGACAGGGAAGCGCCTATTCCCATGAGCCGCGGCAGGCGGTATTTCAGCTGCGCAAGCTCGACCTGCAGCTTGCCCTCACGGGAGACCGCGCGGCCTGCGAAGATATCCAGTATCAGCATGGTGCGGTCGATTACACGGACGTCGGTTTCGTCCTCAACGTTTCGTATCTGCGACGCGGTAAGCTCGCAGTCGAATATAAGAAGCTCCGCGCCAAGGGAGCCGCAAAGCTCCTTCACCTCGGCGAGTTTTCCCTCGCCTATGACGGTGGCAGGCTCGTAGGCTTCGCGCTTTTGAAGAACTCTTGCAAGCTCCTCCGCTCCGGCGGTCTTTGCAAGCTCTGAGAGCTCGTCCATCGAGCTTTCGGCGTCGTACTCGCCGGTGTCCGCACCGATGAGTATTGCCCTTGTAAGGTGTTTTTCTTCCATAATTACTCCTTCTCATGTTACTCCGGGATTCGGAGTAAGTTTCCCGGTCTGCGCGTGAGTGCGCGGACGTAAGTAATTACACACATATCGGTATTATAACAATATTTTTCCGATATGTCAAGTACAAAATCAACCGCCCTGTCGCGGTGATATAAACGGGCGAAAGTCCGGAAAAGAAAGGCTGATCGCTTTGAAATTCCAAAGATATGACGTTATCATCGTCGGCACCGGTATCTCCGGTATCTACGCCGCGCTGAACCTCGCACCGGATCTGAAGATCCTCATGCTGAGCAAAAGAGAGCTTACGCTCTGCAATTCCGCGCTTGCCCAGGGAGGCGTTGCGGCTGTTATGGACAAGGAAAATGACAGCTACGAGCTTCATATAAAGGATACCCTCGTCGCAGGACACTACAAGAACAATCTCGACAACGTAAAGATACTCGTCGAGCAGGGACCCACCGATGTTATGCGCCTGAAGGAGAAGTACGGCGTTGAGTTCGACCTCAAGCAGGACGGCAGCATCGAGCTTACCCGCGAGGGCGGACACTCCCGCCGCCGTATCGCCCACCACAAGGATACAACCGGCTTCGAGATCGAAACCAACCTGATAAAGCAGGTGCAGGAGCTTAAAAACGTGACCGTAGTCAACTGGTCTGTGCTCTGCCGCCTTGAGAAGCAGGACGGAATGTTCTTCGCGGACGTCCTCGCCCACAACGACGAGCCGGGAAAGCAGGAGCATCAGTACTACTGCGCTGACGCGGTTATCCTGGCGACCGGCGGTATCGGCAGAGTCTACGACTACACCACGAACTCCGCGATCGCCACCGGCGATGGAATTCAGCTCGCGTACAACCTCGGCGCTGAGATAAAGAACCTGAGCTACGTGCAGTTCCACCCGACGGCGTTCGCCGACCGCAAGAACCGTGAGTGCTTCCTTGTTTCCGAGGCTGTCCGCGGCGAGGGCGCGTACCTGCTGAACTGCCACAAGGAGCGCTTCATGCAGAAGTACGAGCCGGAGCGCAAGGAGCTTGCTCCCCGCGACGTGGTTTCCGAGTGCATGATGAAGGAGCAGGCGGAGACCGGTTCCGACGAGTTCTGGCTGGATATTTCATACAAGGATCCCGAGTTCGTCAAGGGACACTTCCCGATGATCTACAGCAAGGTGCTTGAGAAGGGCTACGACATGACCAAGGAGCCGTTCCCGGTTTACCCCTGCCAGCACTATCTGATGGGCGGTATCAACGTCGACGGCAAGGGCGCTACGAATATCCCCGGTCTGTACGCTGCGGGCGAGTGCTCCCACACCGGCGTACACGGAAAGAACCGTCTAGCGAGCAACTCCCTGCTGGAGGCGCTGGTGTTCTCCCGTCTTATCGCCGAGGACATCACGAAGAACCGCCGCGAGGACGACCGCGAGTGCGTTGAGTACCCGATGAGCTCCCCGGAGGGCAAGCCGCTTCCGCACGGTATCCGCACCGAGATACGCCACATCATGCAGAAGGCGTACTTCATCAAGCCGAACTACGAGGAGGCTGAGAAGGGTCTCGCGCGTATCAAGGAGCTGAAGGATCAGGTCTACAACGGCGGCTACGAGATCACGTCCGATTTCGTTGAAACGAAGTCGCTGGTGACTGTTGCGTACATAATTCTCACCGAGGTACTTGAAAGGAAGGACAAGGAATGATACTCTTACCGTTTTACGTTGACGATATAATCAAGACTGCGCTGACCGAGGACATCAACTACATCGACAGCACCGCTGACCTGCTTATCCCGGAGGACAGCATTTCATCGGCGTATTTCATGTCCAAGGCGGACGGCGTTCTGTGCGGACTCGAAGTAGCGCTGCGGGTATTCACGATACTCGACCCGGAAATGAAGATCGAGTGCCGCTTTAAGGACGGCGACAAGGTGAAGTACGGCGATATCATCGCGGAATTCACCGGACACACCCGCCTCATGCTGAAGGCTGAGCGCACATCTCTGAATCTGCTCCAGCACATGAGCGGAATTTCGAGCTACACCAACAAGTGCGTCGAGCTTGTGAAGGGAACCAACGCCAGCATTGCGGATACCCGCAAGACTCTCCCGGGACTGCGCCCTCTCCAGAAGTACGCGGTAACGGTCGGCGGCGGCCGCAACCACCGCTACAACCTTACAGACGCGGCAATGCTCAAGGATAACCACATCGACGCATACGGAGGTATCACCGCGGCTGTGAACGCGCTCCGCCAGAAGGCAGGACATATGCTCCAGATCGAGGTCGAAACGAGAAACCTCGAGGAGGTTCAGGAGGCAGTGGACTGCGGCGTGAACGTAATAATGCTGGACAACATGGACTGCCCGACGATGGCGAAGGCAGTGAAGCTGGTAAACGGCAGGGCAAAGCTGGAGGCAAGCGGCAACGTCACAATGGAGAATATCCGCGAGGTCGCAGAGTCCGGTGTTGATATAATCTCCCTCGGCGCTCTGACCCACAGCGTCAAGGCGTTCGACATTTCAATGAAGTGGAAAAAGTAACAAAGTGATATAGCGGCACGTAAATCCCCGGGGCGCGTAAGCGCTCCGGGGATTTTCTATTACATACAAAAAGGGCTGCCCTTGCGGACAGCCCCGAATTGCATTAAGCGATTAGCATTAGCCCTTAGCCATAGCAGCAACTTCAGAAGCGAAGTCGTCCTGCTTCTTCTCGATGCCCTCGCCGCGCTCGTAGCGTACGAAGGAGTCGATCTTGATGGAAGCGCCTGCTGCCTTAGCCTCAGACTCAACATACTTAGCGATGGACATTGTATCGTCCTCGAAGTACTTTCTGAGACGACCCTCAACGATCTTCTCAAGTACGTTCTCGGGCTTGGGCTTAGCGGACTGCTCGTTCTCGGTTCTTACCAGGCCGAGCTGTACTTCCTTCTCGTTAGCGAGTACGTCAGCAGGGATATCAGCCTGGGAAACGTACTGTGCGTTCAGAGCGGTGATCTGGAGAGCTACGTTCTTGCCGCATGCGAGAACAGTTGCGTCCTCGGGCTTGTCGGTGTCGAGCTTAACCAGTGTACCCAGTCTGCCGCCGTCGTGCATGTAGGGAACCAGTGTGCCGGTCATCTTGGTGAAACGGCGGATATTCATGTTCTCACCGATGGTGGCGATCTTCTCGGTCATATACTCGGAAACGGTCTGTGCGCCGCCTGCGATTGTGCAGTTCTTGAGAGCCTCAACGTCTGCTGCGTCGTTAGCGAGGATAGTGTCAGTGATGGTCTCTACCAGCTCGAGGAACTTGTCGCTCTTTGCGCAGAAGTCAGTTTCGCAGTTGATCTCAACGATAACGCCGTTTGTGCCGTTTACCTTAGCCTTTACGATACCCTCGGCAGCGATTCTGCCTGCCTTCTTGGCAGCCTTTGCAAGGCCCTTCTCACGGAGGATCTTAACAGCCTCATCTCTGTTGCCGTCAGCCTCAACGAGAGCTCTCTTGCAGTCCATCATGCCGCAGCCGGTCATTTCGCGAAGTTCTTTAACGTCGCTTGCTGTAATATTAGCCATTTTTGTTCTCCTTTAACTGTATTTTACGTTGTGTATATACGAATTACTCAGCGTCCTCAGCGGGAGCAGCCTGCTCTTCAGCAGCGTCTGCGGAGCCCTGCTTAGCGGAGATGATAGCGTCAGCCATAGCGCCGGCGATGAGCTTTACTGCTCTGATAGCGTCGTCGTTGCCGGGGATAACGTAGTCGATCTCGTCAGGATCGCAGTTGGTGTCAACGATAGCAACAACCGGGATACCGAGCTTCTTAGCCTCAGCTACTGCGATCTTCTCCTTGCGGGGGTCAACGATGAACAGAGCGCCGGGGAGCTTCTTCATGTTCTTGATACCGCCGAGGAACTTTTCGAGCTTCTCGATCTCGAGGTTGAGCTTGATTACTTCCTTCTTGGGGAGCAGGTCGAATGTGCCGTCGGTCTCCATGGTGTGGAGCTGCTCAAGTCTTGCGATTCTTCTCTGAATGGTCTTGAAGTTGGTCATCATGCCGCCGAGCCATCTGGCGTTTACATAATGTGCGCCTGCGCGGGTAGCCTCTTCCTTGATGGAATCAGCAGCCTGCTTCTTGGTGCCTACGAACAGGATCTCGCCGCCGTTTGCTGCAACTTCGTGTACGAAGTTGTAAGCCTCGTCGAGCTTTCTTACAGTCTTCTGAAGATCGATGATGTAGATGCCGTTTCTCTCGGTGAAGATGTAAGGAGCCATCTTAGGGTTCCATCTTCTTGTCTGGTGACCGAAATGTACGCCTGCTTCGAGAAGCTGCTTCATAGATACTACTGCCATTGATTTTTCCTCCTGAATTTGGTTAAAATGAATTTTCCTCCACGGCTGAACGTCCCGGACGCGTGAGCGCACCGGCGGAACGGCTGCGCCGTGTGTGTATTTGTGCATATTATTCCGCACACTTACTGAAATATTATACCACAACGGCAGATTTTTTTCAACATCTGCCGCAGAGTTTATTTCAACAAATTTCCGAATAATTTGCCGCGCTTCTTTGGCGAATTTGACGGTTCCTGACAGGATACGAGTATCGTATCCTCGCCGATGACCTCAATATCGCACCATTTTATGCAGATGTCCTCTTCTCTGCCGAAAAGCCCGAAGAACCGCGCTTTTCCGTAAACGATGAGCCGGCAGATCTTAGCGGTGCAGTTCTCAAATTCGATATCGTCCGGGAAGCCGATGCGGCAGCCGTTGCGGACGTTGATTATCTCCTTGCACCTGATGTCGTTAAAGCTGTAAACCATACTCTCACCCCGTACAGCATATGCAGGCGGGGTCGGGAAAATTCAGGCGGACAGGGCGTTGAAGCCTGTCTGCGCAGCAAAAAGCACTATCAGCATGGCGAAATTGTAGGCGGAGAACTCCGCAAAGTACCTGCCCTTTTTGGCTCCGGCGGAGGCTCCGTAAAGCTTGAAAGAGATTAGGCTTGCGAGGGAGGCTATGAGCGTCCCCAGACCGCCGATATCCACGCCGAGCAGGAGCTGCTCCGCATTCCCGGTGAACCCTGAGAGCATGACCGCGCAGGGTACGTTGCTTATCACCTGCGAGAGCAGTACGCCGACCAGCATTTCCCGACCGGAAACCACGCCGCTGATAAGCTCCCGGACGGCGGGGACGGCGGAGAGATTCCCGACGAAAACGAAGAAGCATATGAAGGTCAGGAGCAGGGCGTAGTCAACGCGTTTAAGCACGCGCCAGTCCGCAGTCAATACGCACACGAGCACCACGACAAGGCAGACGCGCCAGTCGAGGAGCCGCAGCACGGTGCAAAGGCTGACCGCCGCCGCAGCGGAAAACAGCGCCGCCCGAAGCTTCATGCGTTTCCCGGAGGCGCCCGCCGGGACGTCCGCGGCGTTTTCAGGGCTTTCAGGCGCGGACAGCTTACTGCGGGGGATAAGCAGCACGGAGAGCAGGAGCAGCGCAAGGCTGAGCGCGGTCGGAGGGAGCGTTACCCGGAAGAAATCCGCGACCGGCATGCTGAAATGCGAGTAAATATAGAGGTTCTGCGGATTCCCCATCGGGGTAGCCATGGAGCCGAGGTTTGCCGCAGCGGTCTCGAGAACTACGGTGCGGATACAGACCTCCGGCATGCTGCGGAACAGCGCGATGGTAAGCGGGACGATGGTCAGCAGCGACACGTCGTTCGTCACCAGCATCGCGAGGAAGAAGCACATCAGCACCAGCGCCGCGCCCAGGCTGCGGGTGCTGTGGAACCGCCTGGTGAGCGTTCCGGCGAGTCTTGAGAACGCGCCTATGCTTCCGAAGCCCTGCACAGCCGCCATCAGGCAGAACAGCAGCCCCAGGGTCGACCAGTCCACGTAGCCGAGGTATTCCGGGTTCGGCGGGGTGAATATCATTGAAATAAGCGCTGCCGCAAGAGAAATGAACAGCACGGCTTCCTTTTTTACGAATTTGATTACTTTGCTCATTTTACATTCCTGCTTTATTCGGTATTATTCGACAACGATAACGTTCTTGCCGCTTGCCTTTCCCTTGTAGAGCCGTTTGTCGACGGTCGAGAGCATGGCGTCGATATCCTGGCTCCCGGATTCGCCGCTGGCGGCGAATCCAAAGGTCATAGAGACCTTCACAGGCGTGCCGTCGTGCGTGATTTTAAGGTTGTTTATCTGGGCTTTTATACGGGAGATAGTGTTGAAACAATCCATCGCGGTGCCGTACATTATCATGAGGATCTCCTCGCCGCCCCAGCGGCAGGCGGTGTTCCCGCCGCCCATGTTGCGGAGTATCACTTCGGATACGCTTTTCAGCACGACGTCGCCGCACTCGTGGCCGTAGGTGTCGTTGACCTTCTTGAAGTCGTCGAGGTCGCCCATTACGATACAGAACGGGCGTTCGGAGGTTTTAAGCGCGCTGAGCGCTCCGGTGAGGCTGTGGCGGTTGTACAGCCCGGTGAGGGCGTCGTGGGTGGCGATGTAGTTCAGCCGGTCGTTGGTTTCGTTGAGCTTGTTTATGAGGTTATGTATCTCAAGAATGAACAGCGTGCTGAATCCGAACAGCAGTGCTATATTAAAGGCTATGTTGATGGTGCGCATGAGGTCGGTCTCGTTAAGGGTGAGGGGTCTGCGGAACGTGTAGAAGAACGGGTCGCAGAAGTGGTCGAACACCAGCGCCGCGCCCAGGAACGCCAGCGAGCAAAGCGAGAAGAGCAGCGTCCCGCGCTTGAACACCTTTTTTTCGCAGGTGAGGAACAGGTAGTACAGCATCACAGGAATGGTCATCATCGTGTAGAGGAAGAAGCAGGTGTTAACTCCCAGAAACAGTGTGCAAAAAAACGAGTGTAAGGCTATCTCAAAGTAAATTGCGGATATCCAGTTGTACGCCCTTCTCTCGAAGTTCTCGCGCTTGCATATCATGCCCAGTACTATGTACAGTCCAACGCTGAAAACATTGAAAATTACCATGACGTATAGCTGAATAATAGCGAATATCACCAGAAAGGTGAGGTGCATGAATGCTCCGGAAAACGCCGCCGCTGTATATTTTACCGACTTGCCTATTTTTAAGTCGAGAATATCCCTTCTCTTATCTGTATTTCTCATGGAATGCCCCCTATTCTGTATTTTTCTGAGAATCCTTTATTCCATATTATAAAAATGTACGATATAAATTTCAAGCCTTTTTTCGGATAAAAATAATAAAATTTTGTTTACCCCCTTGAAAAATTCATATAAGTATGATAGAATAAGACCATCGGGTGTGTAAACGATTACCGCCCATTGCGGAGAAATAGATTTACGGAGGAAATGACCAATGAAGTATGCAGACGGATTATGGCTGAACAAGCCCGGTTACGGCGTGAACTACGCTACCCAGATGTACGAGGTAACAGCAGATGAGACCTCTGTCAACGTACTTGCCACCAACCAGTGGATAGGCAACAGAGGCATGACCCTGGGCGGTCCTGTGCTTGAGATAACCTTCACTTCCACACTGGAGAACACCATCAAGGTGTCCATCGACCACTACAAGGGAAGAGTACATAAGTCTCCCGATTTCCAGCTCAACGAGGACAAGAGCTTCAGACCCGTCATCAAGGAGACCGACGGCGCATACGAGCTTATTTCCGGCAATACTAAGGTAGTTGTCGCAAAGGGCGGCGCATGGGACATCAAGTACTACTACAACGACAAGCTGCTCACCAAGGAAGGCTGGCGCACCACGTCCTATATCACCGAGGATCAGTGGAAGACCAACGAGCGCATGGCAAACGATGAGATGAAGCCGTTCTTCTCCCATGACGAGACCGCTGACGGCGCTGTAATGCGCGAGATGCTCAACATCTCCGTAGGCGAGTGCCTGTACGGCTTCGGCGAGAAGTTCTCCACATTCGTAAAGAACGGTCAGACCGTCGAGGTATGGAACAACGACGGCGGCACAAGCTCCGAGCAGAGCTACAAGTCCATTCCGTTCTACGTTTCTTCCAGAAACTACGGCGTGTTCGTTAACCACCCCGAGAAGGTAACGTTCGAGGTCGCAAGCGAGACCGTTTCCAAGGTAGCTTTCTCAGTTCAGGGCGAGCACCTTGAGTATTTCGTTATCGGCGGCGGGAAGCTGACCGACGTTGTTTCCACCTACACCACTCTGACCGGCAAGCCCGCCCTCACTCCGGCTTACACATTCGGTCTGTGGCTGACTACATCCTTCACCACCAACTACGACGAGGCTACAGTTTCCAGCTTCATCGACGGCATGGCGGAGCGCGATATCCCGCTGGAGGTATTCCACTTCGACTGCTTCTGGATGAAGGAATTCAACTGGTGCGACCTCACATGGGACAAGAGAATGTTCCCGGACCCCAAGGCTATGCTGGACAGACTGAAGGCAAAGGGGCTTGAGATCTGCGTCTGGATCAACTCCTACATCGCGCAGCGCTCCTCCATGTTCGACGAGGGCGTGAAGGGCGGCTACTTCCTCAAGACCAAGGACGGAAGCGTATGGCAGGGCGACATGTGGCAGCCCGGCATGGCTATCGTTGACTTCACTAACCCCGCTGCATGCGAGTGGTACAAGGGCAAGCTGCGCGCACTCTGCGAGATGGGCGTTAACGCATTCAAGACCGACTTCGGCGAGCGTATCCCGACCAAGGACGTTGTTTACTACGACGGCAGCGATCCCTACAAGATGCACAACTATTACACCTACCTCTACAACAAGTGTGTATTCGAGGTGCTCGAGGAATTCTACGGCAAGGACAAGGCGTGCCTGTTCGCACGTTCCGCTACTGTCGGCGGTCAGCAGTTCCCGGTACACTGGGGCGGCGACTGCTTCTCCAACTACGAATCCATGTGGGAGACCCTCCGCGGCGGTCTGTCCCTCTGCATGAGCGGCTTCGGCTACTTCAGCCACGACATCTCCGGCTTTGAGGCTCAGGGTACTCCCGACCTCTACAAGAGATGGTGCGCATTCGGTCTGATGTCCTCTCATTCCAGACTGCACGGCAACAGCTCCTACCGCGTTCCGTGGAACTTCGACGAGGAGAGCTGCGACGTACTCCGCCACTGGACAAAGCTCAAGGGCAAGCTCATGCCGTACCTCTGGACGCAGGCTCAAAAGACCCACGCCACCGGCGTTCCGATGATGAGAGCAATGGTAATGGAATACGCGGACGATCCCGCTACGCTGTCCCTCGACCGTCAGTACATGCTTGGCGACAACCTGCTGGTTGCTCCGGTATTCAATGAAGAGGGCATTGCGGACTTCTACGTACCCGCAGGAAACTGGACCGATATCCAGAGCGGCAGGGTATACGAGGGCGGCAAGTGGTACTCCACCAAGAACAACTACTTTGAGATGCCGGTGCTCGCAAAGCCGAACAGCATCGTAGCTTACGGTAATTTCGAGCGCGCATTCACCTACGCATACGGCGACAAGGCAGACATCGTTATCTACCAGCTTGAGGACGGCAAGTCCGCTGAGACCACCATCTACGACGCAGACAGCAGCGTAGTCCTGACCGTAAAGGCAGTACGCAGCGGCGACACCATCAAGGTAACAGCCGAGGGCACAGCTAAGGATTACACCATCAGAAGCGCTGAAGGTCTCAAGGTTGAGTTTTAATTCTGAATTTCAGTCTGCCTGACGCTGCCTCAGCAGTCCGCCGGGGTGTTTGGTGCGGAGGAAAATCAGTAATATGTGATTGTGGGGGAAAACTCTTGTTTTCCCCCACAGCCTTTAGCGCTCTTTGATCGTTTGACTGCGCGCCGGCGCGCAGAGTATCCGCACTCCGTGCGGGAGGGCGGCTCAAAGGTGCCCCCCTGTAAACAATTTATTACCTTCTAAACTTCATGTAAATCAACCCGGCTGCTCCACTTATCAATGCGGCAGCTTCATTCCGGCAAGCTGCGGGAACTCGTCGCGGCGTATCTCTGCGATGCGGCTTTCAATACGGCTCCGGGTCACGCCCGGGTATTCATCGAACACCGGCTCCACGCCGAAAAACGCCGACGCCACAACGGCAGCGAACGCGTTCGCGTCCACCTCGGCGGGCTGTAGGCTGAACTCCCTCAGCGGAAGCTCCTCCCGCGTTTTATAGCTCCCGTAATACATCGCAGCGTCCCTGCGGCGCTGCCACTCCCGCCGAAGCTCCGACGAAGCCGCGAAAAGCTGATCCAGCGACGCGGTTTTCAGCTTCCTCAGATATAGCTGCTTCCCATCCGGCGTGAGCCTTGCATGCTGCCCCGGTTCAAGCGCGGAGTCGTTATAAAACACCTGCGGCATGGGAAGCTCCAGCATTCCGCATATCATCTTGACATAGTTGTTTATCATGTTTCACCTCAGAATAATGTGAGCTGCTCGCACTCCGGGAACTCATTCAGATACGCGAATATCCTGTCGGGCTCGGACATCATGCCGTACCGCGCGCACTCCTCGTGGAACATCGCAAGAAGCCGCGCCGTATCCGGGGAGGGCAGCTCGTAATTGTTCACGTAGCGCTTTATATAGCGCTCCTTTACGCCCGGCAAGTGCCTGTCAAGCGCCTCGTAAAAGTATTCGCGGCTGCCGTCGCGCAGGGTCAGCCCCATTCCGAACGCCATCACGCCCTTGCAGCCCGCCCGGTGAGCCAGCTCCAGTATCCCACGGACGTTCTCCTCGGTATCGTTGATGAACGGCAGCAGCGGCGTCAGCCACACCACCGTCGGGATACCGCGTTCACGCAGCTCGCACAGCACCTCAAATCGCCGGGAGGTCGGGCAGACGTTCGGCTCTATTATGCGGCACAGGTCGTCGTCAAGGGTGGTCAGGGTCATCTGAACCACCGCTTTTGAATCCCGGTTGATCTGCTCCAGCAGGTCGATGTCCCGCAGAACCATATCTGATTTTGTCAGCACTGTTGCGCCGAATCCGTTCCGGCAGATGACCTCAAGGCAGCGCCGGGTGAGCTGAAGCTCCTTTTCGGCGTGGAGATACGGGTCGCACATTGCGCCGGTCCCTATCATACAGCGCTTCCGCTTTGAGCGAAGCGCGGCTTCAAGAAGCTGCGGAGCGTTCTCCTTCGCTTCGACGTCCTCGAACGGCACCGGAGTGTGGTAGCACAGGCTGCGGGAGTCGCAGTAAATGCACCCGTGCGTACACCCGCGGTAGACGTTTATCCCATTGT
>ENA-UOOD01003724-UOOD01003724.1-human-gut-metagenome-genome-assembly--contig:-CS67-NODE-3724-length-12376-cov-5.865920_pt1 | contig 12376 bp, 13 predicted proteins | sample MGYA00242464_ERZ724011 | MGnify/ENA metagenome assembly ERZ724011 | reverse complement strand
GTTAAGTTAAATTTAATGATCTAGTAGCAACATTTTTCATAAACTTAGCGAATAAAATTAAGAAGTTATCAATTAAAAAGTGAATAACGGATTTGTTGATATGCCTGCATACTAGTAACGTAAGGACAAAGAATCCTATGAAGGTAATAAGAAATTGTGATTGTATAATGGGACATATATAATCATAACCAATAGAAAATAAGTTATAGCCTTCAAGGCGCTTAATGCTGAAAAGTTTATAATTCTGAAGCAAGTCATAAATAATGACTAACATAAGAATGAAATAGAAGGCAGCTAAACACACAATAATCCATATCATATAATCAACCTGACCACCTGAATCATTGAGGTCTTTTATAGATATATGTAGTGTTGCATTCATTTCATTCTTGAATTGATTAAACGACTGTTCATTTGGAAAAGTGACATATACTTCTCCTTCTAGTTGATATCCATCACTCAATAGCTTATCTAAATGATAAACATTAAAAGTGAATGTATGATCAAACATAGGAGTAGATTTAACATATTGGTTCTTTGCATAAGTCAAATAAACATATTTCTTATAATGGTTATCTTTATTCTTAGTGATAAACAAATTGCCTTGATATTTATCTAAACAATTTTCTACAGTATGTAATATCTGAGTCGAATCATTATTCATAATATCATGAGGAATTTGAATAGAATAAAAGCCAGGTAATTCTTTTTCTGCATATACAATATGATTAAAGTATTCATGACTTGTGAGTGTATAACTTACAGAAAAGAAGTTACATGTAAGGATACAAAAGATGATAATAATCGCTTTTTTCATAGTAATCTCTCTTTCATATGCACTCTAACATAATAAAAACTGCACTTACATTTAATTGTTGTAAAGTGCAGTTTATTGTTGTCTAGTGAATGACATCAAAGAGAATAATGCCATTGACTAGATAATGGTCTATTTGTTGGTATTGATTGATTCCATGATATTCATTCACGATTTCATTAATAATTGTAAGTCCAATACCATGATCATCTTTATTCTCTTTACTTGTATAGCCTTCTTTAAGCGTTACAGGCTGATTAATTGAGTTTCTTATTTGTATATAGAGATGACTGTTTTTATTTTTAAAAGAGATAGAAACATTACTATCTGTTGTTTTAGAAGAAGCTTCAAAACTATTCTTAAATAGATTATAAATTAACGATGACAGCTTTGAATCATCCATTGTGATAGTTCCTAGTATTTGATCATCTATTGAACTATGTACTTGAGGATATTCTTCTTTGAAATACTGATACAGCATATTAATGATATGATTCTGTGAATCATTATTCGCCTTATATAAGTGATGACTGAGTGTATCTAAATAAGGAAGTAACTGATCTTGTTGGTTTAAATAATAGTCCTTGATCATAAGAAGCTGTTTATTGTAATCATGTTTGAATTTTCTAAGTTCCTGATATTTATGTGTATAAGAAGAAAGATATGTCTGCTGCAGCTGGATGATTGTTTCTAGATTCTGTTTTGATATGTCTTCTTTTTTCTTTTCATAATTCATTTTCAAGCAGAAATACAGTAAGAGCATCAATAATAGTGATGTAATGAGAAATAAAATGATATTCCATTTTATACTCTTATTCATAGAAATATAAAGATTAGTTAATAAGATAAGCTGTGCTGATAATAATATACAGACAGAAGATAGAATAATCAGAATAGAGTTATTAATGATTAAGTGTTCTCGCTTTGTGACAAAACAAAGGAGAGTTATAAGAATTAATGACACAAGTGCACTGATGAATGACTGGTTATTGATCTCATAGAAGGATAAGAATGAATTGATACATATTTGGAAAAATACCATGACAATATAAGAAGAAATAAATTCTTTGGTAGATTCCAAGGATGGACCAAATATAAAAATATAAGCGATAAACATTAAGGCAATATTGATGATAGAGGGATTGATTTCTTTCTTTAATACAATTATAACTAATGAAGCAAATAAACAAATTATTCCCTTAACACAATGGTGTTTATTGAACTCTTTATTGAATAATAAATAACTGATCATCAAAACATTCAACATGAGTAGTATTTGTTCGCAAAATGAAATCATAGTGTACTCCTTATATAGTCATAATAGCTTTGTTGGATATCTTTGAGTTTACCTCTACTGATCTTGATTATTTCAGAAGTTGTGAGTGTGAGTTCTAAGTGATTGATATCTTTTAAATAATCAAAGTTAATAATATATGACTTATGAACACGATAGAAAGGGAAGCAAAGTTCTTTTTCCATATCTTTTAACGATTTGCGAATGAGATAATCTTTATTATGTGTATGGATTATTGTATAAACATTATCTGCCTTTAAGTAGATGATTTCTTTATAATCAATCATCTGATCATCTAGATAGATACAATCTGTCTTTGATATTTGAAGTAGATATCTTTCTAAGTCCTGTGACAAGGTATGACTGTTTTTTAATAAATAGGCAACTACATGATTACCGAATGCTTCTATCATTCTATCCTGGTATGAAGAGAGAAAGATAATAGGAGTATGTGTTTTTAAAGAGTTCTTAGTCAGAATACCATCTCCATCATTCATTTCTACATCTAACATAATAAGAGAAAATGTATCTTTACTACTTAGAAATGCATTACCAGAAAAGAAGTAAGATACTGTAAAAGGTATAGGGTATTTGAATAATATAGAAGTAATCATTTCTTCTAACTTTTGATGAATCGATTGATCATCATCTACAATCGCAATATGAAACATAATAGCCTCCCTGTTTAGAGAGATAATAAGAAATATATGATATTTTGTCAATTATTGTATATAATCCCTAAGAAGACTAGGATTTATTATTACATTGTTTGACCATCAAATGATAAATCCTTATAATAGGAAAAAAGGAGTGGGGAGAATGGCGAAAACTATTGTTGGTGCAGTATTAGAGAATGATCCAGCATCGCGTAACTGGTTCAATGTAATATTGAACTATCCAGGTGTACATGCTATCTTTTTTTATCGCATCAATCATTTCTTATGGACAAAATGTCATATGAAATTAATTGCACGTTTCCTGTCACAGGTAGCACGCTTTTTTACAGGGATTGAAATACATCCGGGTGCAACCATTGGTAAACGATTATTTATTGACCATGGTATGGGAGTTGTAATTGGGGAAACAACCATTATTGGTGATGATTGTTTATTATATCAAGGTGTGACTCTTGGTGGGGTAGGTACAGGAGAACATACATGTAAAAGACATCCAACCTTACACAATAACGTAATGATTTCTGCAGGTGCAAAAATCATTGGGGATATTACTATTGGAGATAACAGTATTGTAGGTGCAAATTCAGTTGTATTGAAAGATGTACCACCTAACTGTACAGTAGTAGGTGTACCTGGTATGATTGTGAAAGAGAATGGTGTTAAAGTACATCGCGAATTATAAAAAGGGGCATCAGCCCCTTTATACATGTCTCAGTAGCTCAGCTGGATAGAGCATTCGCCTCCTAAGCGAAAGGTCGTAAGTTCAAATCTTATCTGGGACGCCATTTTAAAATATTAACAGGCTTTTAGCCTGTAAATGATAAAAGAGATTTGTTTGATGTATGTTCATCATTCAAATCTCTTTTTGTTTCAGGTGATTCTTATGGAGAAATTAGTAGAATTTATGTCCAGTAATTGTGATAGAGCAGTTTTTGAATTGGGGAAACACTGTTTAGCCAATTGAGTATTTGAAATATAGTGAACTACCTCAACTTAATTCCAGTACCAAAGAAAAAAAGCTGCACACGCTGCAATTACCATAAGAATGATTGAAATCATTATTCTTATAATATAACTCTATCAGACTAAAATGGTACTACAGTCAAGAGTGGCTAATCCTCCTATATGAAAGGACGTAAGTTCTAATCTTATCTGGACACCAACAAATAATGCCGAAAGCCTTTTTTGGGTTTTCGTTTTTTTGTTTATAGGAAAAGCACCTGCGTTTTATGAAAATTTTGAGGATAGCAGGTGCTTTGAGATATTTGATTTAGTATTGAAAATTATGATTACAATTCTAATGATTGTTTTACATAATACAGTGCCGCTCCGATAGCTGGAGTATATTGTCCATGCGTACCAACGAGTATCTGATCTTCTTCCATTTGGAAAGGAGAATGTTCATTAATTTGATCTATGAGGTATTTCATATCTTCCTTTTGAAAGTATGGTGCAAGGTATCCGCTGATGATTACTGGACAATCAATCACAAGATTTAAGTTAGAAATCGCAAATGCAAGATGATCTAGATAACCTTTCCAGATTTGCTGCAGATTTGGAGACTCTTCTGCATGTAATGTGTTAAAGAATTCTTTTATTGGCATATTTGCAGCTGCTTTTAATGCATTGGCTGAACAATATGTTTCTAAACACCCATGATGTCCACAATAACATTCTGGACCAGCTGGATCAATGCACATATGTTCAATCAAACCACTACGCATATGATGTCCTACATGAACTTCATGATGAGTGATGATGGCTCCACCAAGGTTTGGATTCAAAAGAATAACAATCGCACTATCTAATTGTGGATGATTCCATAATTCAAGATCTGCAGCAGATTTAGAATCATGTTCTAAGTGACAAGGATAAGGTAATCGAGATGAGAAATCTGAAAGCTTCATTTTTATATTCCCCATGATGTTTCCATAAGTCATAGATGTTCCATCTAGAGAGATTATTCCTTGTGTGGCAATAGAGATACCTTCTATTTTATGTGTGTCATAGTGTTGATTCTGGATAAACTGTTCAACTTCTTTCGCAAGTGTATCATAGTATACATCATCACTTTTATATGAGAGTTCAATTGTTTCTGTTGCAATTGCTTCACCATATAGATTGACTGCCACAATATGAAACATATCTTTCAGTATACCAAGTCCAATACTAATACGATCATCTTCAACAATCTGGATGATTTGTGCTTTTCTTCCACCTGTTGATTGAAAATAACGATCACGGCGAATGCGACCCTCTTGTTCTAATTCATTTAAGTTCTGACTGACAGTAGAAAGACCTAAATGCAGATCTTGAACGATTTGTTGTTTAGAAACCTCTTTTTGTTGATAAATGTATTTATAAACCTTATCACGGTTTATTTTTTTTAGTGCAGCTGGATTCATTCCTTTTTCAACCATAACAATCTCTCCTTATCTAATCTGTTGTATATTTTATAATGGATTTTCTTACTTTTCTACTTATAAACTAAACTTTAACTTTAAATTGCAAAAAAATGAAAACGCTATATTTTTTGATAGACATTTATTTTCGACAGGTATATACTTAACTTATGACTTAGACCTAAGCATAAGTTAAAAGTCAAAGAAAGAGGTCTAAACGGAGGCAGATATGAAATTAACATTGGAAGGTATTAAAAATCGTAAAGCATGGGAAGACGCAAATATTGTGCTCCCAAACTATGATGTAGAGAAGGTTTCAAAGAAAGCACAAGATGCACCTAAATGGGTACATTTTGGAGTAGGTAATATTTTTAGAATCTTTATTGGTGGAATTGCAGATGGTCTTCTAGAAGATGGAAATCTTGACAGAGGAATTACTTGTGTAGAAACATTTGATTATGATGTAGTGGATAAGATTTATAAGCCATATGATAATCTTGGACTGAGCGTTATTCTTCATGGTGATGGTACTCGTGAATATAAAGTCATTGGATCATTGGCTGAAGCAGTTAAAGCACAGTCTTCTAACGCAGAAGAATGGAATCGTTTAAAGGAAATCTTTACTAGTGAATCATTACAGATGGTATCTTTCACTATTACTGAAAAAGGTTATGCACTTCAAAAAGCAGATGGCAGCTGGTTCCCATTTGTAGAAGCAGATATTAATAATGGACCAGAACATGCAACGGGTGCCATGGCTGTTGTTGTTGCAATGTTGTTAGAAAGATATAAAGCAGGTAAATATCCTCTTGCATTAGTATCTATGGATAACTGCTCTCAAAATGGAGCTAAACTTCGTGAATCTGTATTAATGATGGCAGAAGAATGGGAAAAATTAGGATTTGTAGATTCTGATTTTATTGATTATGTAAGTGATGAAAATGTTGTTGCATTCCCTTGGACAATGATTGATAAGATTACACCTAGACCAAGTGAAAAGATTGCTGATGATTTAGAAAAACTTGGTGTAGAAAACATGCAGCCAGTTATTACAAGTAAGAAGACTTATATTGCACCATTCGTAAATGCTGAAAAGCCACAATATCTTGTTATTGAAGATCATTTCCCAAATGGACGTCCAGCATTAGAAAAAGGATTTGGTGTATATATGGCCGATAGAGAAACTGTTAATTTAAGTGAAAGAATGAAAGTAACAGTATGCTTAAACCCAGTTCATTCTGCAACAGGACCACTAGGTGTTGTGCTTGGATATGATTTATTTGCTCATATGTTAAATACTAATCCAGATATGATGAAGATGGCTCGTATGGTGGCTTATGATGAAGGTTTACCAGTTGTAAAAGATCCAGGAATTCTTTCACCTCAGGCATTTGTGGATGAACTATTTAATGATCGTTTCCCTAACGAATATTTAGGTGATACAAATCTTCGTCTTTCAGTAGATGTATCTCAGATGGTTGGTATTCGTTTTGGTGAAACAATTAAAGCATATGTTCAAAAGTTTGGTGATGCGTCTCAGCTTACTGCAATCCCTCTAGGAATTGCTGGATGGCTCAGATATATGTTAGGTGTAGATGATGAAGGTAATACATATGAACTTGCACCAGATCCAATGAATGAAGAACTTCAGGAACAGCTTGGTAATATTGTTGTTGGAAAACCAGAAACATTCAAAGACCAGTTGAAACCAATTTTATCTAATGAACGTCTATTCTTTACTGATCTTTACAAGGATGGCGTTGGTGAAAAGGTTGAAGAAATATTTAGTGAAATGATTGCTGGCAAAGGTGCTGTAAAAGCAACAATTCACAAATACGTAAATAAATAATTAATATAGTTGTAAAAAATGTGCTACACATGAGGTTGCGTAGCACATTTTTTAGTACTGTATTTCATATATAATTTGGATTTTATTGTAAATGAAAATACACAAATCCTTGTTCACATAAGTGCTAAACATACGCAAATCCCCGTTTAAATACATGGAATGTTTTGAAATGATCCTTGCGAGTGATTCATTTTTTCTATTGTTTGAGAGAATAATGGTAAAATATATTACAAGAGAGGTGACTGAAGAAATGAAATTTATAGATGATGTAATATCAGAAATCACAAATGGTGAAGACTTTGTATAGGTAATAAATGATATATATGAATACCTTGAGATAAGAAGTGAATTAGAAAAGTATCCTTCGTGGATCAAGAATACTATTGCTGTTATTGATTCTATTACAGGATTAGTTATGTATGGATTAGATTTAAAATCATATGGTGATGCTGTGAAAGTATTTGATGAGATAGGACTTATAGAAGAAGCAGAAGTACTTCGTGGTTGTGATAATGATATCAGAAGAGAATGCAGAGAAATGCTATGAGAGATTAGCTATTAATAATGATTATGATGCTTTCTGGGATAAGGTATATGTTTGTATTGATAAGAATACATATAATAAGTATTTGGAGGAATATGCATAAATCCATTTTTTGGAATAAGTCTCTTTTGTATAAACAACTTTTACAGATTATGGTACAATAAATAAAGAAATATTTTGAATATATTACTAACTTTAAGTGAACTTAAAGTTTAATTGTAATAGTAGGGGATGTTGCAAGAGAAAATGAGAAAGTTAGGTTTTATGGTTTGATTTTATTTTAAAGATCGGAGAAGAAGATATGAGAAAGAAAACAGTTCAAAAAACTACAAAGAAAGCAACTACAAAAGCAGCTGCTGTTAAGAAAGAGACAGTAACAACTGCTGCTAAGGATACAACAAAAAAAGCTGCTCCTGTAAAGGAAACAGTTAAGAAAGCTACAGCCACTAAGACTGCAACTAAAAAAGAAACTCCCGTAAAGGAAGCAACTGCTAAGGTAGAAACAGTAGCAGAAGCTGAACCTAAAAAAGCGACAGCTAAGAAGACTACAACTGCTAAGAAAACAACAGCTAAAAAAGCTGCTGCAAAGACAGAAGCGGTTAAAGAAGAAGCTCCTGTAAAGGAAACTGCTAAGAAAACTGCAACTACAAAAACAGAAGCAGTTAAAGAAGAAGCTCCAGTAAAGGAAGCAGCTGCTAAGGTGGAAACAGTAAAGGAAGCTGAACCTAAAAAGGAAACAGCTAAAAAGACTGCAACAAAGAAAGCAGCAACTAAGAAAACAACAGCTACAAAAGCTGCAGCTAAGACAGAAACTGTAAAAGAAGAAGCACCTAAAAAGACAACAAAGAAAGCTACTACAAAGAAGACAACTAAGAAGGCTACAGCTGCTAAGAAAGAAACAGTTAAGAAGGAAGAACCTAAAGTAGAAGAAACAGTAGCTCCTGAAGTTGAAAAGAAAGTTGAAGTAGAACCTGAAGTAGTTGTTCAGGAAACTCCTGCTCCAGCACCAGTTGATTTAGGTCCACGTAGAAGTGTAGCATTCATTGGTTCTGAATGTTATCCATTTGTAAAGACAGGTGGATTAGGAGATGTTATGTCTGCTCTTCCTAAGAGTCTTGCTAAGTTGAATTGTGATGTTAAGGTTATTATTCCTAGATATAAATGTATTCCACAGAAGTTCCAGGAAAAGATGGAATATAAAGGTTCATTCTCTATGGACTTATGTGCAGATGGTAAACAGTATTATGTAGGTATTATGGAATACCAGGAAGATGGCGTTGTTTATGATTTTATTGATAACGATGAATTTTTCTCTTGGGGTAATCCATATACTAATCTAATCGATGATATTCCTAAATTCTGTTATTTTGGTAAAGCGGCTCTTGCAGCTCTTAACTATTTAGATTGGATACCTGATGTAGTTCATTGTCATGACTGGCAGGCTGCATTAGTTCCTCTATACTTAAGAACATGCTTCAAAGACAGCAATGTAGGACGTGCAAGCTGCGTACTTACTATTCATAACTTAAGATTCCAGGGAATCTATGATAGAAAGACTATTCAGTACTGGTCAGGACTTCCTGATTATGTATTTAATAAAGACTGCCTCACACAGAATTGGTTGGATGCGAATATGTTAAAGGGTGGTATTACTTATAGTAATGTTGTAACTACAGTAAGTAATACATATGCTGGTGAAATCCAGACTGAAGAATATGGTGAAGGTCTTGAAGAACACTTAAGATATCATCATAACAAGCTTGTAGGTATCGTAAATGGTATCGATACAGATATCTGGAATCCAGCAACTGATAAACTATTAGCTGCGCCATATGACAGTCAGAATGTTATTGAAAACAAGAAAGCAAATAAGAAAGCTTTACAGGAATCATTAGGATTAGAAGTAGATGATCATAAGATTGTCATTGGTTTGATTTCACGTTTGACTAACCAGAAGGGTCTAGATCTTGTAAATAGTGTAATTCCACATATTATGGATGAACATACACAGGTTGTTGTATTAGGTACAGGTGATGCCGAATATGAAGATGCATTCCGTTATTATGAAAACGCGTATAAGGGTAACTTCTGTGCTTATATTGCCTACAATGAAAATGTAGCACATAACATCTATGCTGGATGTGATGCATTATTAGTACCATCTAGATTTGAACCATGTGGATTAACTCAGTTAATTAGTATGAGATATGGTTCAGTACCAATTGTAAGAGAAACTGGTGGATTAAAAGATACAGTACAGCCTTATAACTTATTTGATAACACTGGTAATGGATTTACATTCGATAGATATGAAAGTGGACTTTTATATGATGCAATCAATCGTGCTAAGACACTTTACTTCGAAAGTAGACCATACTGGGATGACATGGTAGTTCGTAATATGAACAAAGATGTCTCTTGGGAACAGAGTGCAAAACACTACAAAGATATGTATGTAGGACTAACACCAAAATATTAATGTAAATAAAAATGCAATGTTAGAAATCTAACGTTGCATTTTTTTCTCCCAATATAATTATTTATCTCCCAAAAAGTATATCGATTTGGGAGAAAAGAGATAGAACTTGGGAGATAATCTTAATAACTATTAGACAACATATAAATTATTTAGGGATAAGGAGAATAAGAATGAAAGAATTATTTCACAGAACAAGTGTTAGAAAATATCTAGATAAGCAGGTAGAGGATGAAAAAGTAGAAATGATGTTGAAGGGTGCTATGGCTGCACCATCTGCAGGAAACCAACAGCCTTGGGAATTCTATGTAGTTAAAAATAAAGAAACAATAGAAAAACTATCAAAAACAAGCCCTTATGCATCATGCTGTGCATCTGCACCTCTTACTTTTGTTGCATGTTATCGTATTAACTGTAGAATGCCTGAATATGCTCATATTGATATGAGTGCATCAGTAGAAAACCTTCTATTAGAAGCAGATTCACTTGGACTTGGTGCTGTATGGTTAGGTATTGCACCATTAAAAGAGAGAATGGATGCAGTGCGTGAAGTGTTAAATATACCTGAAAACTTAGAAGCTTTCGCAATTATTGCATGTGGATATCCTGAATCAGTGCGTCCTCAACAGAATCGTTTTGATAAAGATAGAATACATTACGTGTTATAAAAGCGCATTTTTGTAGATGAATCTAAGAAATTTTCAAAATAATTGAGTATGATTCTTATAGGAGGAGTAATCTGTGAGGAACTCGATTTACAAAAATGCTAATATAATATATAATATTAGCAAGAATGTAAATGTGAGGTGATATCATGGATGAAATACTTAGTTATATGAATGATGGCGTTTTGAATTTAAAAAGTTTAAAAGAAGTGAATTTATCTAGACAGTCTATTTATAATTTCATTAAGAGAAATAATATGGAAAAGGTAGGACCGGGCATTTATATCGCAAAAGATGTATTGGAAGATGAAGCTTATGTATTATCGTTACGTTGTCCAAAAGGAGTGGTATCTCACGATGATGCTTTGTATTATTATGGTCTAGTGGATCGAGAGCCTATGATTCATAATATTACGATGTATTCTGGCTATAATCCAACTACCTTAACTCGCGCTGGCTATAAAGTGTATACTGTAAAGAGAGAATTATTGGATCTGGGTAAAAAAACTGTTGTAAATCAATTTGGTCATGAGATTCCAATGTATGATTTAGAAAGAACAGTTTGTGATTTGGTAAGAAATAGAAGTGATTTTGAAATACAGGATTTTAATGCGGCATTAAAATCCTATGTAAAAAGAAATGATAAGGATCTAAACCGTTTGATGTTCTATGCGAAGACATTTAGATTGGAAAAAATAATTAAACAATATATGGAGATATTGTTGTAATGTATTTGACTCCTGCACAAATAAAAGGAAAGATTAAGAATTTAGCTAAGAAAAATGGTACAGATCCAATTGCTTTGTTGAGAATATATATGATGGAACGTTTTCTGGAGCGAATAAGGTATTCAAAGTATAAAGATGATTTTATAATCAAAGGCGGAATATTGGTGACTTCTATGATTGGTATTGCAATGCGTTCGACAATGGATATTGATACAACAATACGTAATTTTGATTTAACAAAGGAAGAAACAACGAAAATTATCAGCGAGATTAAAAATATAGTTCTTGATGATCATATTGAATTTGTTTTGAAAGACGTGTTAGATGTTATGGATAATATGGAATATCCGGGGTTAAGAGTTCATATAGATGCAAAACTTGAAGAACTTGTGGTTCCGATTAAAATAGATATATCTACGGGGGATGTAATCACGCCAAATGAAATAAAATATGAATATTCATTGTTGTTAGAAGAAAGAACAATACAGTTATGGTCTTATAATTTAGAAACACTGCTTGCGGAAAAAATACAAACAATCCTTTCAAGAGGAGTTTTGAATACAAGGATGCGTGATTTTTACGATGTGACAACTCTTTTTGGATCTTACAAAGAGTCCATAGATTATGATGATTTGTCTTTAGCGTTTATTAAGACATGCACAAAAAGAGAAACTAACTCTCTGCTACGAGATTCTAAAGAGATAATACTTTCTATTAGTCAAGATTCAACTTTACAGAGATTGTGGAAAAGATATACTCAAAAGTATAAATATGCAAGTTGCATAGAGTTTTCTACTAACATAGAAACACTAAACTATTTGATTGATAAAATTATTTTAAGAAAGGGGCAAGTTCTTTTTAAGTACGTCTGAAATATGAAAAGGTTATTCACCGCCACGTGGTGAATAACCTTTTTAGGTGGGAATA
>ENA-UOOD01003703-UOOD01003703.1-human-gut-metagenome-genome-assembly--contig:-CS67-NODE-3703-length-12439-cov-21.478198_pt1 | contig 12439 bp, 8 predicted proteins | sample MGYA00242464_ERZ724011 | MGnify/ENA metagenome assembly ERZ724011 | reverse complement strand
GAAGAGAAATTTGCAAGCAGATGGCGTGCAAAGTCGCCAGACGCTCTTTGTGCGGCGTTGCCTTATACCAACTGGTTCCGGTTGCAGATCTTCAGATTTTCGATGACCTTCTTTACGTCCTGTGTGCTGTCCTTGGCACAGATCAGAACGGCATCGTCAGTGTCTACCACGATCAGATCTTCCACGCCCACTGCTGCGATCAGACGCTTGCCGCCGCAAATGGTGCTGCGTTCGGTGCCGATCGTAATGACATCGCCCTCGATATAGTTGCCGTATTCATTGGTGGAGTTGATGCGTTCCACTGCCAGCCAGTTTCCCACATCGTCCCAGCCGAAGCTGCCCGGCAGAGTGTAGATGTTCTCTGCCTTTTCCATGACACCGAAGTCAATGGACTCGCTGCGGAATGCGTGATACTCAGTTTCCAGCACTGACGGGAATTCCGCAGTTCCCACAGCCGCTTCAATGCGTTCCAGACCAGCGTAGATGTCCGGCATCAGGGATTCCAGATTTGCCAGAATGGACGATGCTTTCCAGACGAACATGCCGCTGTTCCAGAGGTACCGGTGAGAAGCCAGATACTGCTTTGCAGTTTCCAGATCCGGCTTTTCTACGAAACGCTCTACCCGATAAACGCCAGCCATGCCCAGATCGGTGTCCCGTTCGAAATTGATGTAGCCGTAGCCGGTTTCCGGATAGGTCGGTGTAATGCCGATGGTCACCAGATTCTGATCCTTTTCTGCCACTGCCACTGCCTGCCGCAGGGTGTCCACATACATTTCCTCATAGCGGATCAGGTGGTCAGAGGGCAGCACCAGCATCATTGCCTCGCCGTACTTCTTGCGGATCACAGCGGCAGCCAGACCGATACAGGGAGCTGTATTTCTGGCACAGGGCTCCAGCAGGATATTTTCCTCCGGCAGCTGGGGCAGCTGTTCCTTTACCAGTGCGGCATAGCTGACATTGGTCACCACAAATACGTCGTCCATTGCCACCATCGGCAGCAGACGCTTGACGGTTTTCTGGATCATGGTTTCTCCGTCCTTGGTCAGAGAGAGAAACTGCTTGGGATAATTGCCACGGCTCTTGGGCCAGAAACGTTCGCCTCTGCCGCCTGCCATGATTACTGCGGTCACTTTCATGAGTGATCTCCTTTCTCTTGTTCCTGCTCCTGCATCTGCTCCTCCTGATACAGCAGTTCCTGTGCATCGTGAGCATTGGCTTCCTCGTTGGTTTCACCGGGGAACAGGGCAGTTTTCAGTGTCATCAGAATGATACGCAGGTCCAGAAAAATGGAATAGTTCTCAATATACATGAGATCCATTTTCAATTTATCATAGGGCAGGGTATCATACAGACCGGTGACCTGTGCATAACCAGTCAGTCCTGCCTTTACCTGAAGCCGGAACTCGAATTCCGGCATGGTTTTCTCGTATTCCTCCGCCAGTTCCGGACGCTCCGGACGGGGGCCCACCACGGACATATCGCCGCGGAGGATATTGATCAGCTGGGGCAGTTCGTCCAGACGGCACTTCCGCAGGATCCGTCCCACCCGTGTGATACGGCTGTCGTTTTCCTTTGCCAGCTGCGGGCCGGCCTTTTCAGCGTTGACCACCATGCTGCGGAATTTGTACACGTAAAATTCCTTGCCGTGATAGGTCAGCCGCTTTTGTTTGAACAGCACCGGACCGCCGTCGTCCAGCTTAATGGCAATGGCGGACAGCAGCATCAGCGGGGACAGCAGCACCAGAAAGACTACCGCAAAAACAAGGTCGAAGATACGCTTTCCCAGCCGCTGTTCAAATGTCAGCCCATAGTTCCGGCACAGCAGCAGCGGCGTATCAAACAGCCGGATCTCCTCTGCCCCTCTCAGGATAATATCCGAAATTTTCGGGGCAATATACGCCCGCACATTCTGGGCGAAGCAATATTTGATAAGATCGTTCCGCAGCTTTCCGGAAACCTCACAGAGGATAATACCCTCGTACCGTGCAATTGCCTCCTGAATCTCCTCCGGCGGTGCGTTGGCACTGACGGATTCACAGATCATATACTTGTCCACGCGGCGGCTCATTTTCAGCACCAGCTCCGCGGCATTCCGGTCGCCGTAGATGACTACCAGCTTTCGCGGCGGGTACAGCCGGAAACATAAGCGATTGGTCAGCACGATCCACAAAATCAGCACCGCCAGATCGGCAATGGTCAATAGGATCATCGGCACTGCCGCAGAAAAATCACGGTTGACAACGCTGATCTGGAAATAGGTCACCACATTGACACAGAAGATCGACAGCGTCTGGGAGTAGAACATGTCCGTTCGCTTGAGGTAGCCGATCTTCAGCCCGCCAAATGACTTGGCAAACAGCAGAACCAGCACCACATAGATCAGGATCATGACCCAGTTGCCGCGGCGATAGAACGGCAGCAGAATGGCATCGCTGTAGCTTTCATACCACACCCATGCAAAGCCGGCGGCATACAACCCCACCAGCAGCACCGCTGCAAAAAATGAAAAGATCCGTTTGAACTGATCTCGGTTATAGTTTTTTTTCATCATATTCTCACAGCACATTTCTGTGCTGACATGCTTTCCTTTCCACAGGATCCGCCGAAAGAATTCCGGCAAAACTGCATCTCGGCACTGCACGAAGCAGACACCGCAGCATACGCTTTTATTATAACAGAGGGTACACCACTTTGTCAAGTATTTTCCATATAGTGCAATGTTTTCTGCTTCTGTTTCGTGCTTTTTTTGCACAAAATGACGGTTTGTGCAGAGCAGCACCTGAAATTTCTGCCGTCAACCGCAAAATGCACACAGACATTCCGCCTGTGTGCACTGCAAAGAAGACTACTGAAGATTACTTGTGAAACTCTAATTTAAGAGCCGGAGTTGTTCGAATTCGGCATTTCCGGCGGTGTGCCGCCCTGTCCGCCGTTTGGTGCACCATTGGGAGCACCGCCCCGTCCGCCGCCGGCAGGTGCTCCGCCGTTCATGCTGCCGGTGCCGCCGTTTGCTGTGACCTCTGTGCCGCCGCTGACGGATCCGCCTTCTCCATAGCCGTCCTCGTTGAGGGTGCCGTCATAGGTGCCACCGGTAACAATGGTATAGTCGGCGGAATCGCTGTCGCCAATGCCATAGATCACATCGGAAACAGCTTTCGGGGATTGCAATGTTGCAAGAACCGTACCGTTCTTGTCCACAATGCTGATCTGTTCCCCTGCTGCGGCATTGCAGTTGGTGGCGATCAGACAGCCGCTTTCCGGATACTCCATCATGCCCTTGCTGGACAGTGCCAGCAGGGTGCCGCCGGTATAGGTCATGTTGCCGTCTGCGTCCAGCGAGCCGTCACCGCCGCTGGTGGAGCCGCATACCAGCAGAGTGCCGCCGGACATCTCCCATGTGCTGTTGGAGTCTACGCCGTCACCGGAAGCGTTGACATAGATATAACCGCCGCTAATGGTCACAGCATGGGAGCCGCTGTCAGAGCCGCCGGTGTTCAGCCCGTCGTCTGATGCGTCCAGAATCCGGACATTGCCGCCGCTGATGGTCATTTCCGCCTTGGATTCCACACCCTCGGTACAGCTGTGAATCGTAATATCCCCGCCGGAAATTTCCAGATTGCCGTGGCTGCTGATGCCCTTGTTGTCGGAGGTGATCTCCAGCGTGGTGCCGGAGAACACTGCCGTTCCTGCCGCATGTACAGCATGGTCGGTGGAATCAATGGTGCAGCTGCCGCCACTCATGGTCAGGTTGCCGCCGCACTTGATACCCTTGCTGGTGGCATCTTCCGCAGCAGTGGTCATGGCAACTGCCGCAGATGCTCCTGCGTCTGTGGAGGAATCTGCGATGGTCTGCATGGCTGCTGCCGGAATTGCACTGGCAGCACTGGCAGCGGCGTTCTGGCGGTTGTCTGCATTGTCGGGCGGTGTATTGCCGTTACCGCCGAAATTGCCGCCGCCAAAGGTTTCGCCGTCCGGCAGCTCCGGCGGGTTTCCGGAGGGTGCCTCTCCGGAGGGCATGTCACTGAAAGGCGGATTGCCGCCGCCGAAGTTGTTCGGCTGGAAATCGTCCTGTGCAGAAGCGGCAACTGTACCGGTGGTGGTAATGGTCACAGCACCGCCGGAAACTGTCAGGTCGCCGTCTGCCTGAATGCCGTCCTCGGCACTGGTCACATCGACTTCTCCCGCCTGTAACTCCAGCGAACCGGTGCAGTTCACGCCGTCTTCCGCGGCATCAATGGTCAGCTTGCCGCCGGCAATTTCCACATCGCCGCCGCAGTGGATTCCCTTGCCGCTGTTGGCTTCGCCGGTTTCCGTATTCACAGCCGTACCGCTGCTGGTCAGATGATACGTACCGTCTGCGATCCACACCAGCGTTTCCGCCTGCAAACAGTCGCCGCCAGCCTGCACTGTTGCACTGCCCTGCTCCAGCTGGAGAAAGCCCTTGGTGTCGTCGTTGGATTCTGTGGACTTGATGCCGTCATTGCCGGCGGTGACGTTCAAATCTGCCCCGAACATTGCCACGCAGTCCTTGCCCTTTACGCCGTCCTGTGCAGCTTCTACGGTGATCGTACCATTCACCAGCTTCAGGTCGTCCTTGCAGACGATACCGTCCACGCTGCTGCCTGTGACAGTCAGGCTGCCGCTGCCGTTGATCGTCAGTTTATCCTGTGCAAACAGGGCACAGGCGGAAACGTTGCAGCCGTTGATCTCTGTATCGGCGTTGTCCGCACTGTCTGTCAAAGCGTTCTGTGAACCTTTCGCCAGTGACAGAATGGTGCGTTTTTCGTTGGTGCAGACCAGAGCCGGTCCGGAAGGACTGGTGATCTCCACACCGTCCAGATACAGCTTGACTTTTTCCGAGCCGGTCACAAGGACTTGTCCCTTGGTCAGCTTGCCGCTGAGCCGGTAGGTGCCGCCGGCGGAAATGGTGACGCAGTTGTCCTTGACGGAAACCGCCTTGGTATTGCCTTTCACCTTGGTGCTGTCGTCCTCCAGCGTGATCTCTGCATCAAATGCGTCATAGTTGTCGCAGAGGTCATCTTCGTCTGTGGTCACGCCGGCTTCGCCGGACTGTATCGCCGAAAGGCTCTGTCCGACGGCAGCTTCTGCTGTGTCGTTGTCGTCCAGCGTGGTAGTCTGTGCAGTGCTGCTGCCGCTGTCTGTGCCGGACGAGTTGGTGTTCTGTGCACAGCCGGTGCAGGTGATCATTGCCGCTACCGCCATGCTCATTGCCCAGGCAAATATTTTCTTTTGCATGATACGCACGCTCCTTTTTGATTCTGGTACCCCATGGTGTGAATTTGTCATGTGTAAAGCTCCTCGATATGTGATACCCAATTCCCCAAGCGTGGTTTTGATCTCTGTTTCTATAGGCAATACCGTGCAAAGCTTGTGCGTAAGGTGCGTTGTCAGATTTTTCGGCAGATTGCCTAGAAATTCCGCAGGCATACTGCCGTATGGCAAGGGATTTCTGGGCAATATGACGGAAAATCTGCACGCAGATTGCGTGCAAAGCCGTCAGGCGGGCTTTGTGCGGTATTGCCTATACTGTATTATCGCATACGTTTATGGAAACTGCGTGAAAATCCTGCGTGAAGCTGCAAAAAGCTGCGTGGAAGAAACTTCCGCATTTCAACGGGCAACAGAAAAACGCCCGACAGAATCTGCCGGACGCTTTCCCGAAAAATAATAAGGAGAATGTATGAAAAAAACAAGATGTCAAGAATGTTGGAGCAACGCCGCACAAAGCTTATGCATCAGATGCTTTGTTTGATGCTGCATCAAGAACGCAGATCAGTTATTTTCTGTCTGCTGCACTTCTGCCAGTGTCACGTCAACCTTTTTGGTTTCGCCGGCACGGACATAAGTCAGCGTGATCGTATCCCCAGCCTTGTACTGGTTCTTGACTGCGTTCAGTTCTTCTGTGGTGCTGATCGTCTGATCCTGAATGCCGGTGATAACATCACCCGGCTGTAAACCAGCCTGATCGGCTGCACCGCCGGCGGTCACGCTAAAGATATAGGCACCCACCGGAATATTGTAAGCCTGTGAAACCGCTTCTGTCACGTCCTGACAGGAGATGCCCAGCTGCGGGCGGCCGGTCACATAGCCATAGTTGATCAAATCATCGACAATGCTCTTTGCCTCCGACATCGGAATTGCAAAGCCAATGCCCTCTACTGTCGCTTCACCGGAATAGGTGCTGGACATTTTGGCGGAGTTGATACCGATCACCTGACCAGAGCTGTTGATCAGCGGACCGCCGGAGTTACCGTTGTTGATGGCGGTATCCGTCTGGATCAGCGTCATGGTGTTGTCGTTAATGGTAACCTTCCGATCCAGTGCGGAGATAATGCCGCAGGTTACGGTGTTCTGGAACTGCAAGCCCAGCGGGTTACCGATTGCCACAACCATTTCACCGACTTCACAGCTGCTGCTGTCGCCGAATTCTGCGGGAGTCAAGTTGTCTGCATCGATTTTCAATACAGCAATATCCGCTTCCTTGTCATATGCCACGATTCTGGCATCATAAGTGGTTTCCTCGTCAGACATCTGGATCTGTACGGAAGAAGCTTCGCCATAGCCGTATTCGTCATCGTAAATAACGTGGGCGTTGGTGACAATATAGCCGTCCTTCGACATGATGATGCCGGTGCCGACGCCAGTCATACCCTGCGAACCGTTGTTGCCCTGCGAGCCGTAGCCAAAGAAGCCACCGTAGCCGTTCATGGGGTTATTGTTGCTGCCGTTGGACGAGGAGAAAGTGGACTGTACGCCGACAACCGACGGTGTCACTTTCTTTACAATATCCGCTACCGACATGGAACCGTTGGTAGAAGCCAGCTGAATCCAGCTCTGACTGGAGTCGCTCTTTTTGGAAGAACTGCTGTCGCCGGTGCTGCTTTCTGCGGCAGAACTGTCGTTGCTTGCAACGATCGAACTGCTGTTGTCCGCATTTGAGGAACGAATGCCCTCATAGACACCGATCGAACCGCCGGACACCAGAACCATTGCCAGCACAAACGCTGCCACTTTCAGTCCGGTATGCTTTTTCTTCGGCTTCTTGTTGGGGTCGCCGCCGTTGGGATCGGAGTAGTAGTTTACATAAGAGTAGCCGCCGTTGTTGCCGCTGCCGCCGTTTCCGGTGGGAGTGGTCTGACCGCCTGCCGGATTGTTATAGGCAGAGCCGGCAGCGTTCTGCTGCTGGTATGCACCGCTGTGCACTGCCTCGTCCTGATGCGGTGTGGTGTTGCGGTAGTAACCGTTCTGATATGCATACGGATTTGCTGCACCGTTGACACCAGAACCGGCATTTCCTGCCGGTTCTGCGGTATTTGCAGCACCGCTGTTGTTGGTGGTATTGTCGGCATTCTGTGCCGCACCATTCTCATTCCATTGTGCATTGTTTTTGTTTTCGAAGTCAGCCATAATACTCTTCCTTTCTATCGTGAACCGCTTGTTTTCTGCGGTATGTGTTCTTCGCTTTCTGTAATTATTATTATACAGTTTTATGTGATAATCATATGATAATCGATAGAAAAGACGGTAAAATACAGCCCACAAAGGCTTCACATTCCCTGAAAACAGCTTTCACACAGGAAATCATGCCTGATTCTGTGCAAGATAGTCTGCCAGGTCGACATGAACGCCGGCACCGGTCTGTGCCATATAGTACAGCCACAGGAAAATATCCTGCGAATCCAGCGTGCCGCTGTTGTCTGCGTCCAGAGCCTTTCGCTGAATCGGATTCAGTTCGGTGTCCAGACCAGCACCTACCCGTGCAATATTGTACAGGCAGAGAAACAGATCCTGTGTATCAATGCTGCCGCTGGCATCGGCATCGCCCATACTGCATGCCATTTTCTGATGAGATGCGGCTCCGGTGATAATGCTGTCTGCCGAGGGACGATTGCTTTTCAGATCGCCGTCCTTGCCGGTAGCGGTATAGGCATTGGAAATCACGCTGCCGTCGCCGCAGGAGAGCATCTCCGAGGACTGGATCGCAGCAGATGCCAGCATGACCTGCCCCAGCGGAGTGAAAGTCATGTTCAGATCCATGATGTTGCTGAATTCAAAGCCGATCGCCTTTTCACCGGCTGCCCCTACATAAGGCGTATAGAAGTCGGCAGCAGAAGCATTCTGCAAGCCGCGGATCTTGTCATTCAGTCCGGCATTGTCTGCAATGGTCATTGATGCCAGTCCCGTGCCGCTGACATTGCCGCCCTCCAGGGAAACGTCCAGATACTGATACAGATATGCGATTACAGTCTTTCGGTTCTGGGATACACCGGACATGCCGTAATAGTCCACGCCCAGCGGATTGTTGACAGTCTGTACTACCACGTTGGCAGAACGGTTCAGGGACTTGACTTCGGTAACCGCCGCTTCAATATTTGCCGCAACGGTTTCCACCAGAGCCGGCAGATCCCGAGCAAGCTTGCTGTTTGCCGCAGAAAGCTTCGAGCCATCACTGGTCAGCTTGTTTGCCACGTCAGTAAGCGTCTTACAGTTGTCCATATCCACCAGGTCGGCGTTTTTATACAGTACTTCTTCTATAAAGTCGTTGACACCCACAGAGATCATTACCACATCTGCGGTCTGCACATCGCGTTTCATATTCTGATTGGACTGCAAGTCAGAAACCAGCTTACCGGAAGTGGTGCCCACTGCGGCATAGTTCACCGCATTGCCGCCCAGATAGTCTGCCATATAGGAAACTGCCGACTCGCTGCCGCTGACTTCTGCCAGACAGTCGTCACCCAGTGCCACGACCTTCGGGGTAACTGCAAGGCTGGAAGTGTCTGCCGCAAATACCGGCAGTGCCAGTCCGGTGGCTGCTGTGACAACGGCACAGGCTGCCGCAATGCCTCTTTTCCAAAAATGTTTTTTACTCATATCGTTTTCCCTTTCTGTACAGGCAGAGCCGCCGTACCCCCTTATGGCAACACTGCATAAAGCTTACTTGTTGACTTCATCTGATGCTGCCCCTATGGCAATACCACACAAAGAGCGTCTGGCGACTTTGCACGCCATCTGCTTGCAAATTTCTCGTCATATTTCACAAAAATGCTCGTGAATACATCCAGTATTCACTCCGCTTTTTGTTTCATCTGACGAAAAATTTGACGACGCATCTGTCGCACAATCTTTGTGCGGTATTGCCCTATATTTTTTCGCACGGTTCTGCATTTCCTTTACGATATTGTCATTATACCGTGTTTTTCCGATTCTGTCAAGATAAAACCGCACAAATCTGATGCATAAGATGCATCACCAGATTTTTCGGCAGAGTTTCTCCAAAAAGCGAAACCGTGCCTGCCCTCAAAAGGACAAGCACGGTTTCAGTAAAGCAATGAGAAAAAGAGAGATAACTGCAAAATTCAAAAATTGCATGTGGAAATGTGACTGACATCTCGCAATTCTATTTTGTCAGCCCATATCCGTTCGAAGCATCATCACACGCGGGATTTCCGTTTTCTGTGAATCATCTGCCTTGCTTCTGTGATAAGTATATCATATTTGCACCATTCTGTCAACAGGAAAGTGCTGGATTTCGTGTAAAATATCCAATTCGTTTTTTGTGCAATTTCACAACACGGATTTTATGCACCATATTTTCCTTGTCCAGCTGGTACAACTTCTGCAAGTATTTCCCTTGTGAAAAACGTTTTCCACAATTTTATCCACTTTTCCACATGCACCCGTGTGGAAAGCGGTGGAAAAGGGCGGGCTTTGTATGGTGTTTCCTTAGGGCAATACCGCACAAAGATTGTGCGACAGATGCGTCGTCAAATTTTTTGTCAGATGAAACAAAAAGCGGAGTGAATACTTGATGTATTCACGAGCATTTTTGTGAAATATGACGGGAAATTTGCAAGCAGATGGCGTACAAAGTCGCCAGACGCTCTTTGTGCGGTATTGCCTTAGCTCTTGATGATTTCCGCGGAATCCAGCAGAACGGTAAACGGTCCGTCGTTGCACAATTCCACCTGCATATCTGCCCCGAATATGCCGGATTCCACCACAGACACCCGTTCCCGACAGTACGCCTTGCATGCCTCATAAAGGGCTTCCGCCTGTGCCGGCGGTGCCGCGTGCACAAAACTGGGGCGGTTCCCCTTGCGGCAGTCCGCATACAGAGTAAACTGGGACACCAGCAGCAGACTGCCGCCAACATCTTGCAGCGAGAGGTTGATCTTATCGTTTTCGTCCGAGAAAATCCGCAGCCGCAGCAGCTTGTCCACCATTTTTTCCATGATCTCCGTGGTATCCTCCGGTGCAATGCCCAACAGCACCAGATACCCCTGTTCGATTGCACCGGTGACATTGCCGTCTACGGTGACTTTTGCGTGTTTTACACGCTGTACCAACATTTTCATACCTGATCCCTCACTTGAATTTGTTCCAGCACCTTGCCGATGGGTTCCCGAATGCACAGGTCTGCCTGTTCGTCCATGGGCGTTGCATCACGGTTCAGCAGTACCAGATGTTCCCCGCGAAAATACCGCAGCAGGCCTGCCGCCGGATAAACCGTCAGCGAAGTGCCGCCCACCAGCAGCAAGTCTGCGTTGGCAATGGCATTCACAGAGCGTGTCAGCGTGTCCTCCGGCAGAGATTCCTCATAGAGCACCACGTCCGGCTTCACTCTGCCGCCGCATTTGTCGCAGTGTGGCACACCGGTGGTCATCATGATCCATTCGGCATCATAGACAGCACCGCACACCTGACAGATATTCCGGTGCACACTGCCATGAAGTTCCAGCACACTCCTGCTGCCCGCCAGCTGGTGCAGCCCGTCAATGTTCTGGGTAACTACTGCCAGCAGTTTTCCTGCCTGTTCCAGCTCCGCCAACTTCTTGTGTGCCGCATTGGGCTTCGCCGTCAGACAGATCATTTTGTTCCGGTAAAAGCGGTAAAACTCCGCGGTATGCCGTTCAAAATAGGTGTGGCTCAGAATCGTTTCCGGCGGCACGTCATACTGCTGATGATACAGCCCGTCCTGACTGCGGAAGTCCGGAATCCCGCTTTCGGTAGAAACGCCGGCTCCGCCAAAAAACACGATACGATCCGACTGATCCACCCATTGCTGCAATTGTTTGATTTTTTCCGTTTCCATGATACCTGCCCCTTTCTATCCGGCAATGACGCTGACATAAAACGTCCGGCGGCGTGGACCGTCGAATTCGCAGAAGTACACGCCCTGCCATGTGCCAAGCACCAGTCTGCCGTTCCGCACGGGAATGGTCACGCTGCTGCCCATTGCCGAAGCACGGGCGTGAGCAGAGGAATTGCCCTCCATATGGCGAAATTCCGGTCTGTCCGGAAACGCCTTCCGATATGCCAGCAGCAGATCTGTTACCACATCGGGGTCGGCGTTTTCATTAATGGTGATACCGGCGGTGGTGTGGGGGCAGTAAACGACACAGATGCCGTCTGTGATGCCGCTGTCCGCTACGGCTCCCTGCACCTGTGCCGTGATCGGGCAGAGATTCTCTGCCGGTGTTTCCAGTGTATACGAATATAGCATGGCATTTGCTCCTTTTTTCGGTAGTATTTCTATTTTTTCGGTAGTATCTTTAGGAAACACTGAATAAAGCTTGTGCGTAAGATGCGTAGTCAGATTTTTCGGCAGATTGCATAGAAATTCCGCAGGCATACTGCCGTATGGCAAGGGATTTCTGGGCAATATGACGGAAAATCTGCAAGCAGATTGCGTACAAAGCCGTCAGGCGGGCTTTATTCAGTGTTTCCTTTATTATAGAATATCTGTCCGAAAAATGCAAGTCCTTTCTTTTTCGTGCAAAATTTCATCTGTTTCTTTTGCTTTTTCAACAAACAGCCATCATTTTTCGCCATTATTTTTTCAGCAGCATTGAAAAGAAAACTTTTCGGAAAACGCCGAAAAAATTTTGCAGTTTTCTCTTGACAAATCGTCGATTTTATAGTATAATAATAAAGCTGTTTGATGCAGTTTCTGGAGAGGTGTCCGAGTGGTTTAAGGAGCTAGTCTTGAAAACTAGTGATTCTGCAAGGAACCGTGGGTTCGAATCCCACCCTCTCCGCCAGTTGAATACATTCGGAACGGAACGTTTCTCATGACGTTTCCTCCTTTGGATCATAAAATGCGGAAGTACCCAAGTGGTGAAGGGGCTCCCCTGCTAAGGGAGTAGGTCGGGAAACCGGCGCGAGGGTTCAAATCCCTCCTTCCGCGCCAAGAAAAAGACACTTCATTTCGAAGTGTCTTTTTCGTTTTTCTGCCGTTTTTTCAGCATCAGTATAAAAAAAGACCTGCAACAGGGAATTGCAGGTCAAAAACAGATAAAACCAATCAAGGGGAATTGGGGGATTTTTCAATCCATGTGAATAGTATACCGGAAAAAGCTTGAGGCAATACCGCACAAAGAGCGTCTGGCGACTTTGCACGCCATCTGCTTGC
>ENA-UOOD01003700-UOOD01003700.1-human-gut-metagenome-genome-assembly--contig:-CS67-NODE-3700-length-12453-cov-10.187369_pt1 | contig 12453 bp, 8 predicted proteins | sample MGYA00242464_ERZ724011 | MGnify/ENA metagenome assembly ERZ724011 | reverse complement strand
GGGCGGGGATGTGCCAGCGTCCGCGCCAGCGCCAGCCGCTGCGCCTGCCCGCCGGAGAGCCGAACGCCGCCGCTCCCCACGACGGTTTGAAGCCCCCGCTCCATCGCCCGCACCTCGCCGTCCAGCGCGGTCAGGGCGAGAAAGCGCATCGCGTCGCCCGCCTCGCCGCAGAGCACGTTTTCCTCCACGGTATCGTTCCAAAGCTCCGGATCATGGCCGAGATAGCCGACCGTCGAGGCCGCCTCGCGCGGCGAAAACTCGGATAATTCCCGCCCGCCGATGCGCACCGAACCGCCATACGGCCGCTCGCCGAGGAACACGCGCCCCAGCGTAGACTTGCCGCAGGCGACCGGGCCGGTCACGCCGATGATATCGCCGGGCTGCGCCGAAAAGGACACGCCCTCAAAAATCGGCGCGCCGCCGTCATAGCAAAAGGAAAGGCCGCTGACCTCCACGCGCTGCGCCGCCGGAATCGCCAGCGGCTCAAGCGCCCGCGGCGTTTTCATCATCGGCTTGATGCGCTTCCACGAAACCTCCGCGCGCTGCACCGCGTTGAACAGCTTCGCCGCCTTGGAGGATTTCACCGCCGTCTTCATAAAGCAGGAGAGAAAGGTCGTAAACGCCGCGATATCCCACGCGCGCCAGCCCGTCCCCAGCACGTTTTTCGCGCCGAACCAGAGGATGAACAGCACGCTCAGGTTCGACGCCGCCAGATACAGCGGCGGCAGCGCGGCCTGCCACACGTTGGCGCGCACGGCGGTTTGCTCATAGCCGTCCAGCGCCGCCTCATAGCGCGCCTCCTGCGCGTCCTCGCAGCCGTAGACGCGATAGGTGACGGCGTTCTTCGCCCGGTCGAGCGTCGCCGCGCTGAGCGCCGCCGCCGCCTTTTTGTATGCCGCGCCCGCGCGCTGCACCGGCTTTTTCATCTTCTCCGCGCAGATATAGGAGATGGGCGGGAAGATCATGCACAGCAGCGCCAGATGCCGGTCGTAGGCAAACAGCATGACGATATAGCCCGCCAGCGCCACGCCGGTGTCGAACACCTCGGTGGTGAATTTGCGTATGCCCTCCGCGCAGTCATCCACATCGGAGATGGCCTTGGTCATCAGCTCACCCGCGCCCTGCTTTTCCAGCGCGCCGCGGCTCTGGCGGACGAGGTTCGCGTAGAGCACGCCCTTCATGCGGCGGTTGATGTTGTTGGCGAACCGGCGCACATAAAACCGCTTGATGAACCGCGCCGCCTGCACCAGCAGCGTCACGAGGATGTACCCCGCCGCCAGCGCCGTCATCGCGGCGGCCGTTTCGTTTCCGCCGAGAATATCCGCCAGACACTGCGCCAGTCTACCCTCAAACCACGGCCCGGCCAGCAGACCGACGTTATACGCCAGCCCGGAAAGCGTAATCAGGGTCAGCGGCAGCCACTCCAAACGGAAATACGCCGCGATGCTGTCCGGCTGAAAGGCGCGCCCGCGCTTTTGCTTGATTCTCATTCGTTCTCCCCCATGCCGCTCAGGCGCTCATTTTGAAGAGAATATAGCACCCCTTCAGTAGAAAAGCAAGCGAAAGCCGCCAAAATGTCGTTTCATACTAATTCGCAGTTAAAATGCTTAACAGAGCGCATCAGATTTTTTGTTCTGACGAAGCCAAGTGAAGTGAGGCGTACTGGAGGTACGTTGAACGGAACGAGGCAAAGTCAGAGCGAAAAAGATGGTGCGCGGATTAAGCCATTTTAACAAGAATTAGTATCACATGCTTCCGATGGATTCGCGCGCCTTCGTCCGTTTTTTAACAGATCGCGTTTCCCTCTCATAAAATTCGACTGTTTTTTATCTATTCTGCACATTTTATCTTGACACTTCCCGCCAAATTGCCGTATAATTGTAAAAAATGTGTATCGTTTTTGAAAAATCCGTGTCAACAAAAGGAGGATGTATTCCATGAAACGAATTCTGCCCCTGATTCTGGCCGCCGCGATGACGCTGACCGCCGGCACGGCCGCGCTGGCCGACAACGTGAGCGACGCGCTGGAAAAGGCCGCGACGATGACCAACGACGAGCTCTACGCCAAGGCGCAGGAAGAGATGGCCGCGGGCGCGCAGCTCAACTTCTATTCCACCACGTCCTTCGCCGAGAAGGCCGCCGCGAACTTCATGCGCGCCTACCCCGCGCTGGATGGCAAGGTAGTCTACGCCGAGATCGACGACGGCGAATCCTACACCATCCTGACCAACACCATCGGCTCCGGCGTGAAGGATTCCGCCGACATGGCGCTCACGCAGAACGGCGCGGATCTCAAGACCTATCTGCTGGACGACGGCCTGAGCTACGCCTATTTCCCGAAGGCGCTTGAAAGCGTCGTGGACGAGCAATACCGCGAGCCTGCGGTCGTCACGTTCGTCAACTCGCTGCTCATTTACAACAACACCGCCGGCAGCGTCGGCCTGACCAACGTTTGGGAGCTGACCGAGGCCAAGTGGAAGGACAAGGTCTTCTTCAAAGACCCGACCAACGAGACCGTCAACATCAACTTCCTGATTATGCTGACCAGCCCGGAATGGAACGAGAAGCTCGAAAAGGCTTACGAGAGCTATTACGGCAAGGCATGGGAGAAGGGCGAGTTTGAATCCGCCGCCTACGAGTGGATCGCGGGCTTCCTTTCCAACGTGAACTACACCTACACCTCCGCCTCCAAGATGGCGACGGGCATTGCCTCCGGCGCGGCGGGCAACATGGGTCTGTTCGTGTTCTCCAAGCTGCGCAAGGTGGATGAAGCCGACCGCGGCAAGCTGACCGTCGTGCAGTTTGAAAACGACGTGGACTGCTTCTCCGGCCTGATGTACCCGATCTACGCGACCGTGTGCAAGGACACCGAATGCCCCTACACCTGCGCGCTGTTCATCAACTATCTGCTCAGTGAGGACGGCTTCGCGGGCGAAAAGAGCTGGAATTCCAACCAGGGCTACTATTCCCCGAACACCTCCATCAAGAAGCCGGAAGGCCTGATGGATGAGCCGTTCGAGTATTGGCAGGATAAGCTGGTGCTTGAAGATATGGATTACCTCTACGAGCACTACATCGACGTGTATGAGTTCATCGCGACCCGCGTTGGCTGATCGCAGTCCTGCATAACAAACTCATGTCGAACAGGGTGAGGTTAGCACTCACCCTGTTTTCTTCAAAGCGGAGGAAAAACGATGGTTCATACGCGCGATTTACGGCACGAGCCCTGGCGCTACCGGCTTCGGGCGTTCGTCTCCAAACCGGCCAACCTGCTGCTTGTCTTCTTTTTGATCGTGCTGGTGCTGCTCAGCCTGATGCCGATGGCGACGATGCTGAGCAACATGTTCACCGTGCACGTCGGCACGGAAAAGAAGCTGCTGCGCCTGCCGGTCGACTCCACCACGCTCTGGCATTTCCAAAAACTCTTCGCCGGAGACGATTGGAGTCAGGTCAACTTCTGGCAGCCGCTCTGCAATTCGCTGATCGTCGCGCTCGGCTCGGGCATTCTGGGCATCGCGGTGGGCGGCACGGTCGCGTGGTTCATCACGCGATCCGACCTCAAATGCAAAAAATTCATCTCGGCGGTCTTCGTCTTCCCCTACATGATGCCCGCATGGACGCTCGCCCTGTTCTGGACGAACATGTTCCAAAACAGCCAGGTCGGCGGCGGCAACATCGGCATGGTGGAATCCATCTTCGGCGTATGCATGCCGGAGTGGTTCGTCTACGGCCTGTTCCCGATGATTATCGTCACGGGGCTGCATTATTCCCCGTTCGCGTACCTGCTCATCGGCGGCATCCTCAAAAACATGGACGCGACGCTCGAGGAGAGCGCGACGATCCTCAAGGCCAGCCGCGCGACGATCATCCGCCGCGTGACCATCCCGATCGTCATGCCCGCCATCCTCTCGACCTTCCTGCTGATCTTCTCCAGCGGCTTCAGCTCCTACACCGTACCGGTGTTCCTCGGCTCGGCGGTCAAGTGCTACACGCTCTCCACCAAGATGCGCGCGCTGATTCAGGCGGGCTATCAGGGGCAGGGCTACATCATCGCGTTTGTCTCCATCCTGCTGGGCTGCCTGATTCTGGGCGTCAACCAGCGCTTCACCGGCAAGCGCAAATCCTTCACCACCGTCACCGGCAAGAGCGGCCAGGTTTCGCTGGTCAAGCTGCACAAGGCCAACTGGCCCATCAGCATACTGCTGATCGTCTTCACGGCGTTCTTCGCCATCATGCCGCTGATCTCCTTCGCGCTGGAATCCGTCATCCGTCAGCCCGGCAATTACAGCCCGAGCAACATGACGCTCCACTTCTGGATCGGCACGGAGGATTCGGCCTATGAAACCGGCATGATCGCCGGCATCCTGCTCAACACGACGATGTGGAGCGCGCTGCTGCGTCAGGTGCTGCTGGCGCTGGTCGTTTCCGCGATTGTCGGCACCTGCGGCATGCTCATCGGCTATGCCTGCGTGCGCCGCCGCGGCAGCAGGCTCTCCCGCATCGTGGAAAGCCTCGCGTTCTTCCCGTATCTCATGCCCGCGATGGCGTTTGCGACCATTTACCTCGCCGTCGCCACATCCGCGAATTTCAAATTCCTCTACGGCACCTTCGGCGTGCTGGTGCTGGTGGCCTCCATCAAGTTCCTGCCGTTCGCTTCCCGCAGCGGCGTGAACAGCATGATGCAGATCGCCCCGGAAATCGAGGAAGCCGCCGTCATCTTCGGCGTGCCGTGGCGCACGCGCATGACCCGCATCCTCTTCCCGATTCAAAAGAGCAGCATCATCTCCGGCTATCTGCTGCCGGTGATTTCCGTGATGCGCGAGGTCGCGCTGTTCACCCTGCTGGTGCCCTACGCGCGCTACCTGCTGACCACGATGCTCTTCTCCTTCAACGAAACGGGCTACGCGCAATACGGCAGCGCCGTCACGCTGCTGATTATCCTGATTATCATTCTCATCAACTTTGTCACCAACAAGCTGACGGGCGCATCCTTTGACAAAGGCATCGGAGGCTGACATCATGCCGGAAATTATTTTGCAACACGTCACCAAGCGCTTTGACAAATTCGTCGCCGTGCAGGATCTGGATTTGCAGATTCAGGATCGCGGCTTCATCACCCTGCTCGGCCCCTCCGGCTGCGGCAAAACGACCACCCTGCGCATGATCGCCGGGCTTGAAACGCCGACCAGCGGCCGGATTCTGATCGACGGCGTGCCGGTTTTCGATTCCGAAAAGGGCATCAACCTGCCGCCGAACAAGCGCGACATCGGCTTTCTGTTCCAAAACTACGCGCTCTGGCCGCACATGACGGTGTATGAAAACATCGCCTTCGGTCTGGAGATGCTCAAATGGGATAAGGCGCGCATCCGCAAGCGCGTGGACGAGCTGCTCGCCCTGCTCAAGATCGAGCAGTTTGAAAAGCGCTACCCCGCCGAGCTTTCCGGCGGCCAGCAGCAGCGCGTCGCCATCGCCCGCACCCTCGCGCCCAGCCCGAAGGTGCTCTTCATGGATGAGCCGCTGAGCAATCTGGACGCGAAGCTGCGTCAGGAGATGCGCACCGAGCTCAAGCGCCTGCACTCGGATACCAACAGCACCTTCGTCTACGTCACGCACGACCAGCTTGAAGCCATGACCCTCTCCACCAAGGTCTGCCTGATGGACACGGGCGTTTTGCAGCAGTACGCGCCGCCGCTGGAGATCTATGGCCATCCGGCGAACCTGTTTGTCGCGGAATTTGTCGGCAACCCGACGATGAACTTCATTCCCGCGACGGTGAAGGCCGCCGACGGAAACCGCGCGTCGCTCTCCCTGCTGGGGCACGACGCGACCTTCACCGCCAAAGCGCCGCTGGGCGAATTGACGGGCAGCGCCGTTCTCGGCGTTCGGCCGGAATTTCTGCCGATTGTGCAGGGCGGGCCGCTGCGCGGCAAGACCTATTCCACCCTGCCCGCCGGCATGGAAACGACGGTCAAGCTCTCCTGCGGCGGCACGATGCTCACCAGCGTCGTCTTCGGCTGCGTGGATTACGCCGTGGATACCGAGCTGCCGCTGAACATCGTCGGCGACAACATCGCCCTGTTCGATCAGGCCAGCGGCCAGAGCGTCGGCTTCGGCAGCGTGACCTTCTGATTTTCGCGACGCGCACGGACGGTTTTACGAAATTCCCCATAGTACGTCAAAAATCCCCCGTTCGGTCGGAACACGTTCCGCCGGACAGGGGAATTTTTTGTTTTTCGCCTTTATGTTTTCTACGCTCGGTTCGCCGTGTATACGCCCGCCACGATCACCGCCGCGCCGACGATCTGCCCGATATGCAGCGGCTCGCCCAGCGCCAGCGCTCCGGCCAAAATCGAAACGATGGTCGATACGCCGATGAACGACGACGTTTTGTTCACGCCGATTTTCGCAATCGCCGCGTTGGAGAGGAAAAACGCCGCCACCGAACAGCCCACGCCCTGATAGAGCACCGCCGTCCGGAACGCCCCGTTTTTCACCGGCAGCGTCAGCAGCGCCGTCAGCGCGCCGTGCGCCGCCGCCTCGCCCAGCGCCAGCAGGCCGTAAAACGCCGCGCCAGAAAGCAGCATGGCGTAGGTAATCTCCGTGCCCGTGTAATCCGACGCGAGATCGACGAACACGCTGTACAGCGCATAGGCCGCGACCGCCAGCATCAGCGCGGCGTAACCCATGGGCGACAGGCTCGACGAAATGCCGACCGCAATCACCGTCGTCATCACGCCCAGAAACGTGATCGAAATGCCGACGACCTGACGGCGCGTAGGCTTCTTTTTCAGAATGACGGCGGAAGCCAGCAGCGACAGCGCCGGTACGCAGGCCAGAAACACGCCGCTCTCCGTCACCGTCGTCTCGCGAATCCCCACCGTTTCGCCGATGAAATACAGGCACGGGCAAAACAGCGCCACGCGCAGCAGCGGCCAAAGCCGCCTGCCCCTCAGCCGAATCTTGACAAGCCCCAGCGCCACGCACAGGCTCATCACCGCCAGCGCGACGATAAACCGCCAGCCCAGCAGCGCAAGGGCGCTCGCCGCGTCCGCCGTCCGCTTGGTGAACAAATAGCTCAGGCCGTAGAGCACCTCGCACCCCAGCGCGCACAGGCCGCCGCTCAGAGCTCGATTTTCTTTCATCCCTTTATACCCTTGTCCGAAGCAGCTTCATGCGGCCGGTCAGCGCGTAATCGCCCAGCCCCGCGGGCAGGAAGACGCTCTGCCCCTTCTTCACGGGATACGTTTCGCCGCCGTGCCTGATCGCGCCCGCGCCCGCCAAAACCAGCAGCGAAACGAAGCTCTCCGGCGACACGCTGTCCGCCATCTCGCCCTCCACCGTGCGCGTTTCCGTCGTAAACTTGTCGCAGGAAAACAGCGGCTGAATCCGCCCGCCCGCGACGGCGCGCTCCGGTTCGGTCGGGCCGACGGGGTCTTTCGGCGGTTCGCGGCGGGCGACGGCCAACGCCTTGTCGATATGCAGTTCGCGCGGCCTGCCGTCCGCGCCGACGCGGCCGTAATCGTAGACGCGATAGGTCAGGTTGGAGCTTTGCTGCACTTCGGCCACCATCAGCCCCGCGCCGATGGCGTGCACCGTGCCCGCCGGGATGAAGAAGCAATCGCCCGTCTTCGCCGGAACCCAGCTCAGCAGCTCAGTCAGGGTGTTGTTTTCAATCGCGGCGCGCATCTCCGCCAGCGACGTTTCGCGCTTAAAGCCGTAATAGATGCCCGCGCCCTCGCTCGCGTCGAGCACGAGCCACATTTCGCTCTTTCCCAGCGAATGTTCGAATTCCCGCGCGTATGCGTCGTCGGGGTGCACCTGCACGGAGAGCGGCCCGGCCGCGTCGATCAGCTTAATCAGCAGCGGAAACGCCCCGGCGTTCTGCGCCTTTGTGCCCGCGTCCTGCGGGTGCTCGGCGAGATACTCCCCGAGCGTCCGCCCGGCGTATGCGCCCCCCGCGATGACGGACGGCCCGGCCTCGTGGCAGCTCAGCTCCCAGCTTTCCGCCAGCGGGGTCATGTCCGTCCGCTTGCCCCAATCGCGCTTGAGGCGGTTTCCGCCCCAGATATAATCCTTAAACGCGGGGCTGAGCAGCAAGGGGCGTCTGCCCTGCGCGTCGCAAATGTTTGACACGGCGATCCTCCCATGTTCTTTGTCCGATACGTCAAAAAGAGGGCTGCCAAGCCAACAACACCGATATTTCAAGAGTAAAACTAAGTATTTGCGCCCGAAGGTTTCCAAAGAGGTTTTCGGTTGTTGCTGCCAGTGGCAGAAACAAACAAACGAAAACGGAAAGCCCTTTGGTGGGGCGATGGGGCAAAGCCCCATATCCAAAAATGCTTAGACATTTGTTTCTTGAAATGTTCGGTTTAAGCTTGACAGCCCCGCTTCTTACGCCTTATTTCTGAACGAAATCCTCGGCAACCTCGACGATGTGATCCGCGCAGAGGCCGAACTGGCGCAGCACTTCCCACGCCGGACCGGAATGGCCGAACTCGTCGTTCACGCCGATGCGGCGCATCGCCGTCGGGCACTTCTCCGCCAGCACCGCCGCGACGGCCTCGCCCAGACCGCCGATGATGCTGTGCTCCTCGCAGGTGATGACCTTGCCGCAGGCCTTCGCCGCCTCGATGACGATTTCCTCGTCGAGCGGCTTGATGGTGCAGATGTTGATGACGCGGGCGTGGATTCCCTTTTCCGCCAGCGTCTTCGCCGCTATGAGCGCCTCGTTGACCATCAGGCCGGTTGCGATAATCGCCACGTCGCTGCCCTCGGTCAGCGTCTCGCCCTTGCCGATCTCAAAGCGATAGTTTTCCTCATCGTGGAACACCGGAATCGCCAGACGGCCGAAACGCAGGTACACCGGGCCGTCGTAGGCGTAGGCCGCCTTGACCGCCGCGCGCGCCTCCACGTCGTCCGCCGGACAGAGCACGACCATGCCGGGAATGGCGCGCATCAGCGCGAAATCCTCGCAGCACTGGTGGGAAGCGCCGTCCTCGCCGACGGAAATGCCGCCGTGCGTCGCGCCGATCTTCACGTTCAGATGCGGATAGCCCACGGAATTGCGCACCTGCTCAAACGCGCGCCCCGCCGCGAACATCGCAAACGAGGACGCGAACGGAACCAGCCCCATCGTGGACAGACCCGCCGCGACGGCGATCATGTTCTCCTCGGCAATGCCGCAGTCAAAATGGCGATCCGGAAAGGCCTTGCGGAACATGCCCGTCTTCGTGGCGGCCGCCAGATCGGCGTCCAGCACGACGAGGTTGCTGTGTTCGCCGCCCAGCTCGACCAGCGCCTTGCCGTAGCTCTCGCGGGTCGCGATCTTCTTCACTTCGCTCATGTTCACGCCTCCAATTCCGCCATCGCGGCGCGCAGCTCGCCCATGGCCACTTCATATTCCGCGTCGTTGGGCGCTTTGCCGTGCCAATCGACGCTGTTTTCCATATAGCTGACGCCCTTGCCCTTGGTGGTATGCATCAGGATGGCCGTCGGCTTGCCCGTGCAGGCGCGGAACGCGGCAAACGCGCTTTCGATCTGGTCAAAGTCGTGGCCGTCGATGGTGACGACGTTGAAGCCGAACGCCTCCATCTTCGCATCGACCGGCGCGCTGTTCATGACCTTCTCCGTCGGGCCGTCGATCTGCAAACCGTTGATGTCGATGATGACGCACAGGTTATCCAGCTTGAAGTGCGCGGCGAACATGAAGGCCTCCCAGACCTGACCTTCCTCAATTTCGCCGTCGCCCAGCAGGGTATAGACGTTGACGTCCTCATTCAGGTATTTCGCGCCCTTGGCCATGCCCGCCGCGCAGGAAACGCCCTGCCCCAGCGAGCCGGTGCTCATATCCACGCCCGGAACGAGGTTCATGTTCGGGTGCCCCTGCAGATAGCTGTCCGCGTGGCGCAGCGTCGGCAGGTCGCTCACCGGGAAGAATCCGCGGTAGGCCAACGCGCTGTAAAGCCCCGGCGCGGTATGCCCCTTGGAAAGCACAAAGCGGTCGCGGCTCTCCATCTTCGGCTGCTTGGGGTCGATGCGCAGCTCCTTGTTATACAGATAAGCGAACATCTCCGCCGCGGAAAGGCTTCCGCCCGGATGACCCGCCTTCGCGCCGTGCGTCGATTCGATAATTCCCATGCGGATTTGGCAGGCCGCAATCGCGAGCTGCTTCCTTTCCTGATTGGTCATAATACCCTCCCTGATTCTTGTTCCGCCTGTTTTTAGACACTGGTTTCTATTTTATTTCATTCCCGGCAAATCGTCAAGTATCCGCCGCCCGGTATAACAGCCCCAATCGCCTTTTCCCGGCATATTTTCCCCCTTCGGGGGGAGAATGGCTTTTTGTCTACAGTCTGCTCAGCGCGGGGCGCTGATTATCCATCCAGAACCATCATATAGCTTTGCGCGTTCAGCGTCAAGCGGTATTCGCGTTTTTTCCTGTCACTGACCGATCTTTTTGAAAAAAGGAAATTCCCTTTCCGGCCGCGAATATACACCCTATCACTTCCCGCTTGGCGGGCGAAAGGAGCAATCGTCATGGATGCAATCAGTGAAGGGCTTCGCAAGCTGATTTTAGCCGGAATCGGCGCCGTCGCCGCGACAAAAGAAAAATCCGAGGTCATCCTGGATGAGCTGGTCAAAAAGGGCGAGCTGACCGTTGAGCAGGGCAAGGTGCTCAACGAGGAGCTCAAGCACAACATCAAGGACGCGATTCGTGAAAACGTGACGCTGCACGTCGTCACGCCGGAAGACAATCGCGGCGAGGCGGACGGCGATGAAACCGACGATACCGCCGATTTCGTTCTGGACGCAGTGGACAGCCTGACGGACGAGCAGCTTTCCGCGCTCAAGGCGCGCATCGCCGAGCGCGAAAAGGAAAGCGCCTCCGGCGCGCCGCAGGCCGACGGCGAAAAAGAGGCGGATGAAAAGAAGACGGACGAAGAAAAGACAGAGGAATGACCCATGCCCGCACGACATGAAAACCGAAGCGAAAACCGCCAGCGCCTGATGGAAATCGTGGAGGTCGTCCGCCGCCACGAGATCATCAAGGGGCTGACCCCCGAAAAGCTCTGCGCCATCATTGAGGAGCTGGGGCCGACGTTCATCAAGCTCGGCCAGATTCTCTCCATGCGCTCGGATATTCTGCCCAAGGAATACTGCGAGGCGCTCAAAAAGCTGCGCAGCAGCGTCGCGCCGATGCCCTACGAGCAGGTCGTTTCCATTGTGGAACGTTCGTATGGCCGCCCGCTCGGCGAGGTCTTTTCCGCCTTTGACGAGCAGGCGCTGGGCAGCGCCTCCATCGCGCAGGCGCACGCCGCCGTGCTTTGCAGCGGCGAAAGCGTCGTCGTCAAGGTGCAGCGCGACGGCATCCACGATGTGATGAACCGGGATATCCTGCTGCTCAAGCGCGCCTGCAAGATGCTCGAATACACCCCCGCCAGCGGTCTGGTCAACTTCAATCAGGTGCTGGATGAGATGTGGGTCGTCGCGCAGGAGGAAATGAATTTTCTGACCGAGGCGACCAACCTTGAGCGCTTCCGCGCCCTCAACGCGGACGTGGCGTTCGTCACCTCCCCGATGCTCTATCGCGAATGGACCACGACGCACGTGCTGGTGATGGAGCGCATCGACGGCGTCGCCATCGACGACCGCGAGGCGCTGCTGGCGGGCGGCTACGACCCGGCGGAAATCGGCGCAAAGCTGGCGGATAACTACGTTCGGCAGATCATGGAGGACGGCTTTTTCCACGCCGATCCGCACCCCGGCAACCTGCGCGTGCGCGACGGCAAGATCGTCTGGCTGGATATGGGCATGATGGGCACGCTGACCGAGCGGGAGCGCAAGCTCGTCGGGCAGGCCGTCAGCGGCGTGGCGCGCGGCGACGTCGGCCTCTGCCGCGACGCGGTGCTGGGGCTGGGCGAATTTCGCGGCAAGACGGACAAGCGCCAGCTCTACCGCGACATCGAGGGGCTGCTGGATCAATACGGTACGGCCGATCTGGGCAGCATGGATCTGGCGAAGGTCTTTGAGGATCTGACCGACGTGATGAAGCGCAACGGCATCTCCATGCCGAGCAGCCTGACGATGCTCGCGCGCGGCCTTGCGACCATCGAGGGCGTCGTCGCCGACCTCAGCCCGGAGATCAACGTGATGAACGTCGTCACCGCGAGAATGGGCAGCCAGCTTCTGCACAGCATCGACTGGCGCGGGGAAATCGTCCGGGACGCGCAGGCGGTTTACGCCAGCGCGCACAAGTCGCTGGAAATCCCCTCGCTGATGGCCGATATTCTGCGCACGGGGCTGAAGGGCGAGGCCAATCTGGGCGTCGAGCACCACGTCGGGAACGACATGGCGCGCCTCATGCAGGATGCCGTTTTGAAGCTCTGCGCCGCGCTCGTCGCCGCCGCCCTGCTCGTCTGCGGCGCGCTGCTGCGCGACGTCGCCCCGCTGGCG
>ENA-UOOD01003675-UOOD01003675.1-human-gut-metagenome-genome-assembly--contig:-CS67-NODE-3675-length-12512-cov-12.436140_pt1 | contig 12512 bp, 8 predicted proteins | sample MGYA00242464_ERZ724011 | MGnify/ENA metagenome assembly ERZ724011 | reverse complement strand
TGAGCTTTGAGGACATGATGAGCCGCTTCAAGAGCCAGAGCGAGGAAAAAATGGCCGACCTCGACCACGAGACCAACAACCGCCGCGGCGGCGGTTATGCACCCCGCGGACGCGGCGGCCGCCGCTGAGCTTCGCCAGCGCGCACCCGATCTGAATAACAGAACAGACCTGTCTTTGATCGGGCAGGTCTGTTTTTTCGCCAGGACAAAACAAGAAAGGAACTGCAATGCCTGCAAAATTTGAACTGATCGCGCCCTGCTTCTTCGGGTGCGAGTCCACTGCAAAATTCGAGCTGACCCGCATCGGTGCCGAGAACATCCGGGTGGATGACGGCCGCCTGAGCTTTGCCGGCGGTGCCGAGATGATCGCGGCGGCCAACCTCAACCTGCGCACTGTCGAGCGCGTCATGCTGCTGCTGGCCCGCTACAAGGCCGCCACCTTCGACGACCTGTTTGACGGCGTCTACGATATCCCCTGGGAAGAACTGCTGCCCGCCGACGCGGCCTTCCCGGTCACCGGTTCTTCGCTGAACAGCCAGCTGTCCAGTGTGCCCGCCTGCCAGAGCATCATCAAAAAGGCTGTGGTCAAGCGCCTGATGGCCAAGCACCACACTTCGGTGCTGCCCGAGACCGGCGCGGAGTACAAGATCCGCTTCATGCTGCGCAAAGACCAGTGTGAGATCATGCTGGACACCACCGGCGAGGGCCTGCACAAGCGCGGCTACCGCCGCAACGCTATGGAGGCACCCATCCGCGAGACGCTGGCCGCCACCATCGCCGACCTGGGTCGTGTGCGCCGCGACAGTCTGGTAGAGGACCCCTTCTGCGGCAGCGGCACTTTGCTGATCGAAGCCGCCCAGAAAGCCATGAACATCGCACCCGGCCTGAAACGCCGCTTTGCTGCCGAGCGCTACGGCTTCGTGCCCGCTTCCATCTGGGCGGAGCAGCGCCAGAAGGCCCTGGCTGAGTCCAAGCTGGATGTGGGCTTTGAAGCCTTCGGCTATGATATCGACCCTGCCGCCGTGGCACTGGCCAACGCCAACGCCAAGCTGGCCGGTGTGGAAAAGCGCTGCCACTTTGAAGTGGCCGATGTGGCCGATTTTGCCGCGAAGCAGGAGGCCATCGTGCTGACCAACCCGCCCTATGGCGAGCGCATGAGCACCATCGAGGGTGCTGCCAAACTGGCCCGCACCCTGGGCCGCCAGATGGAAGCGCATCCCTGCGCGGGCGTGTATGCCATTACCGCCGACATGGATTTTGAGAGCCACTACGGCAAGCGTGCCAACAAGCGCCGCAAGATGTACAACGGCATGATCCCCTGCCAGCTGTACATGTACTACAGCGCACCCAAGTTCGAGCACACCGCAAAGCCCATGCCGAAGTCCGGCTTTGACGGCAAGCGCACCGCGCCGAACCGCTTTGAGAAAAACAAATAATTCACAATTGTTACCTGCCGCACCGGGCTGCACCGGTGCGGCTTTTTTCGTCCGGCCTGAAAAGTACCGGGAAAAGTTAGGACAAACAGGAATGCATCCTGACAGGGAAATGGACGCATGGACAGGAAGTTTTTGCACTTGTGCGGGAAACAAAACGGCAAAGATGAGACAAATTCATCGGGATTTTACACCGGACGGTTGCACCGGAAGGCAAAATGGATTATACTAGCCTTATTATAAACGTCCAGCGGTGCGCCGCAGAAAGGAATCGTGCGTATGGAGGGAAGGATGCGGCCCTATCTGCCCGAGCTGACCATCCGGGATTACAACATCTACCTGCAGTATCTGCGGGGCGTGCGGCGGCAGCTCTATGAGGAATACGGCCTTTACGCCTGCCACCTGCTGCGCACCAACGGGGTGCTGTTTGCCATCCTTTCGGACAGTCTGGCCGGGCGTGCAGCCACCTGCCAGCGCAAGCGGGTGCCCGGCACGCTGGTCTGGCGCAGGCTCATGTGCCAGACCCAGGGCATCCGGCAGGCGGCGCAGGTGGAGGTGCTGCTGGGGTGGCACAGCCTGCAGGACCGCAGGTACGACGAGCTGCGGCCCCTCAAGCGCCTGCGCCGCGCAATGGACCGGCTGCTGCTGCGCCGTGCCTACGAGCGCGCCGTGCAGGAGAACCCGGCGCTGGAACGGCTGTTCGGCCAGGAGCGGGAGCAGGCTGTGGTGCAGATGAACCTTAGCGCCAAGAACTACAGCCTGGCCGCCGAGCCCATGAGCAACATCTACGGCGCGCTGTACTCCACCCTTGCCACCGACGACTCCAGCCAGCGCAAGAGCATGCGCTACATCGGCAGCAGCATCGGACGTATCTTTTATCTGCTGGACAAGGCCGAGCGGTTTGAGACGGATAAGCGCAGCGGCCGCTACAACGTGTTCGTGGTCAACGACCTGAAGGGCCAGGTTGCCGCCGTGGAGAACGCCCGCCGCCAGGCGCTGGCAGCCGCCAACGACCTGATGCGGGTGTACAGCATGCTGGACATCAAGCTCAACCGCAGTCTGCTGGATAACATCATGCTGCTGGGCCTGCACCACGCGGTGGACCCGCTGGAAGCCGGTGCCGAGCAGGAAAACTGGGAGATCCCATGAAAAAGCAACAACGAAAAAGCTGGGCCATGGCCTACTGCGGCATCGTGGCGGCGCTGTGCGTCGCGCTGATGCTGCTGGGCGCCGTGATCCCCATTGCCATGTTCATCGCGCCCGCCGTTGCGGGCTTTCTCATTGCCACGGTCTGCGTGGAGTGCGGCCGTACCATGGCCCTCACGGCCTATGCGGCGGTGAGCCTGCTGGCGGTGCTCTTTGTGCCGGATAAGGAGGTAGCGCTCATCTTCGTGTTCCTGCTGGGGTATTACCCGCTGGCAAAGCCGTGGTTCGAGCGCATCCGCCCGGCCGCGCTGCGGGTGCTGGCAAAGCTGGCGCTGTGCAACGGCGCGGTGCTGGCCATGTACGGGCTGGTGTTTTTGCTGGTGCCTGCGGGCAGCATCTCGCAGGAGCTGCGGGCCACGGCCACAGCCGCTGCGCTGGCCACGCTGGCCATGGGCAACGTGGCCTTTCTGCTCTACGACCGGGCGCTGCACAACATGCTGCTGATGTACAAACTGGTCTGGCAGCCGAAGCTTCATAAAACATTGGGCTGGCATTGAGCCAGCCTTTGTGCTATAATAAGGCCTCGAAAGGTGGAATGTGGACAATACGGGTGACGCAAAGCGCCGGGCCACGCGGGTGACAGCCGCGAGGGTGACGAGGAGAGGAATCATCGAAAGATTCGGCGGATGTTTCTCCGGCTGAGGGCTAGACCAGCCGCAGAGAAGGGCAAAAAACGGCAGCGATACCGCAACAGATCCCTTCAAAGAAAGCCATACAAGAACATAAACTAATGACAAGAAGCTGGCCGTGGGGCACTGCGCGTTTTGGCGCGGGGCACGGCCGGTATGGAGGTGTTTTGTATGTGCGGCATTGTTGGTTATGTCGGGAAGCGCAGCGCACAGGATGTGCTGCTGGATGGCCTGGAAAAACTGGAATATCGCGGCTATGACTCCGCCGGTGTGGCGCTTGCGCTGGACGGCGGCATCCGAGTGGTGAAGGCGAAAGGCCGCCTGACCGCCCTGCGGGAGCGCTTGGCAGCACAGCAGCTGGCCCAGAGCTTCTGCGGCATCGGCCACACCCGCTGGGCCACCCATGGCGAACCCAGCGATGTGAACAGCCACCCGCATTCCACGCCCCGCGTGAGCATCGTTCACAACGGCATCATTGAAAATTATGGCCTGCTCAAGGAGCGCCTGATCGCAAAAGGCTACACTTTCCAGAGCGAGACCGACACCGAAGTGCTGGTGAAGCTGATTGACAGCTGCTACACCGGCGACCCGCTGCGTGCGCTGCAGCAGGCCCTTGCAAAGGTGCGCGGCAGCTATGCGCTGGCCGTGCTGTTCCGGGACTACCCGGACACCGTGTTCGCCGTCAAGCGCGAGAGCCCGCTGATCGTGGGCTGGGGCGAGGGCGAGAACTTTGTGGCTTCGGATATTCCGGCCCTGCTCAAGTACACCCGCAAGTACAGCGTGCTGGAAGAAGGCGACATGGCTGTCTGCACCGCAGAAGGCATCCGGTTCTACAATGAGTTCGGCGAGCCGGTGGAGCGCGAAGTGCTGACCGCCGACTGGGATATGGAAGCGGCCGAGAAGGGCGGCTACCCGCACTTCATGCTCAAGGAGATCAACGAGCAGCCCGCAGCCATCACGGCCACGGTCAGCCCCCGTGTGGAGGACGGCCTGCCGGTGCTGCGCATCCCGGAGCTGACGGATGAGGTGCTGCGGAACATCGGCACGGTGCATCTGGTGGCCTGCGGCACGGCCATGCACGCGGGCATGGTGGGCAAGACTGCCATTGAAGCGCTGGCCCGGGTGCCCGCCGAGGTGGACATTGCCAGCGAGTTCCGCTACCGCGACCCCATCCTGCGGCCCAACGATCTGGTCATCATTATCAGCCAGTCCGGCGAGACCAGCGACACGCTGGCAGCGCTCAAGCTGGCCAAGAGCCGGGGCGTGCCGGTGCTGGCCATCGTGAATGTGGTGGGCAGCTCCATTGCCCGGGCGGCAGATTACGTCATGTACACCTATGCCGGGCCGGAGATCGCTGTGGCGTCCACCAAGGCCTATATGGTGCAGATGTGCGTGCTGTACCTCTTTGCACTGCGTCTGGCCTATGCGCGCGGGGAGCTGAGCGAGGCCGATACCCGCCGCTACACCGCCGAGCTGCTGCGTGCCCCGGAGGTCATCAAGCCCCGCCTGGCAGACTGCGAACAGATCAAGTACCTCGCCAGCCGCTATGTGAATACCCAGAGCTGCTTCTTCATCGGGCGCGGGTTCGACTACGCCCTCTCGCTGGAGGGCAGCCTGAAGCTGAAGGAGATCAGCTATGTGCACTCGGACGCCTACGCGGCCGGTGAGCTGAAGCACGGCACCATCAGCCTGATCACCGACGGTGTGCCGGTCATCGCGCTGGCCACCCAGAAAAAGGTCTATGAGAAGACCATCTCCAACGCCAAAGAGACCCGCAGCCGCGGGGCGCGGGTGCTGCTGTTCACCACGAAGGACGCTGTGGTGCCGGAGGGTGTGGCAGACGCCGTGGTGCGGCTGGATGAATATGAGGACATCTTCATGCCGCTGCAGCTCATCGTGCCGCTGCAGCTGTTCGCCTACTATATGGCGGTTCTGCGCGGCTGTGACGTGGATAAACCCCGCAACCTGGCAAAGAGCGTGACGGTGGAATAAACCCGTTGAAACGCTCCGCAGGCGGCATAGAACGGAGAAACAAAAAGAGGACATCTTCTGAAGTTCAGAAGATGTCCTCTTTGTATGTCAGGGGAAGGTCCGCGGGAAAGGCTTACCAGAACCAGTACCGCTTCTTGAACGCGATGTAGGCCACGCCGATGATCACGACCACCACGCCGCCTGCGATGAAGAAGGTCCAGTTGACGTTGGCGAACTTCAGGTTCTGGTTGGTCAGCAGGTAGCGGCCGGCTGTGTCTGCGGTGATGATGCCGTCGGTGTAGCTGTTCAGGTACTGCCACTTGCCGGAGACCGTGTTGTACAGGTACAGGCGGGAGTAGGTGCTCACGTCCAGATCAATGCGCACCGAGCAGGGGAGGGCGTGGCCCTTGTCCAGCTCAAACTCAATGCCCTGATCGGTCTCGGTGAGGGTGAGCATGGTGTCCAGCTCACTGGTGGTGCTCTTGACGCCGCTGCCTGCGATCTGCATGGTGTAGCCGTCGCCCACGACGCACAGGGTCTTGCCGGTGGTGCGCAGCGCGTTGAGGATGTCACCGGTCACGGTGGGGACCTCAGCCTGGGTGAAGACGATCTCGTTGTCCTCGCTGTCCTGGATGGCCTGGACCACCGGGTCCAGCGTGACGGAATTGTCGTCGTCGGTCGGCCCGCTGCTGCTGCCATCCTCCGAGGAAGAAGACGCGGAGCGGTTGACGATGACCGTCACCATGGCGGACGCCGTGCCGTTGGAAACCGTGATGGAGGTGGCACCGGTGCCCACCGCTGTGATCACGCCGGACGGGCTGACCGTGGCGATGCTGCTGTTGGCAGACTTATAGGTGAACTTCTGGGAAGCCGAGGAAGGCGTTGCCTTGGCCGTCAGGGTGCGGGTGGCACCGGGCTTCAGCACCACATAAGAGGGGTCTACGGTAACGACCTGACCGCTGTTGGAACTGGTCGAGGTGGAACCCGTCTCCGTGCTGGGGATGCTGATGACGGTGACCTTCGTGGTGGCCGTCACCGAGCCGCAGGTGGCGGTGATGGTGGCGGTGCCGGGCGCAATGCCGGTGACGCGGCCAAAGTTGTTCACGGTGGCCACCTTTTCATTGGAGGAGGTCAGGGTGACGGTGGCATAGCTGGAAGCGGAGGAAGGCCGCACCTGCAGCTGTGCCGAGACCGAGTTGCCAACATAAATGGTGTTGGAGGAGAGGGAAAGGTCCATCTCGGTGACGATCATGGAAGAATCCATGGAAACGGCGATGGTGTAGGCACAGATCTGGTTGCCAGCGGCTGCGGTGATGCGGGTGGTGCCCACGCCCACAGCCTGTACGACGCCGCTGCTGCTGACCGTCAGGATGGAAGTATCATCCGAAATGTAGACCACCGTGTCCGTGGTGTTGCGGGGGCGCACCGTCGGGGACAGCTGCTGCGAAGAACCCAGCAGCATGTTGGCGGTGTAGCTGCCCGCGTCGATGCTTTCAGCGGGCACATCCTGATTCCACGGCAGGGTGACATTGCTCAGGGCAAGGCCCGTCAGCGGGGAGGCCGCCGAAGCGGAAACGGCGGTGCCGCCCACCAGCAGGCAGAGCACTGCGGCGCAGACTGCCAGTTTTTTTGCGGTTGATTTCATGTTTTGTATACCTCTTTGGGTGGTTTGAAACGGGCTGACAGCGCAGCACCGGGGAAACGCCTTAGCGGAACAGGACGCCCAGAGCTTCCATCGCGTATTCGAAGTAAGTGACCTGGTCGTACTCCACGCGGGCGGTGACGCTCATACCGTTGGAAAGGTCCACCTTGTCGCCGCTCTTGCTCACCACATAGGTGGTGTCGGGCTTGATGGTCATCTTGTAGTAGGAGCCGCTGGTGCTGGAGGTCACGTCGCTGTCAATGGAAGTGACCGTACCGGTCAGGGTGCCGTAGGAATACTCGGAAAGGCCGGTGATGGCGATCTTGCACGGGTCGCCCACATGCAGCAGGGGGCGGTCGCTCACGGTGACCATGGCCACGATCTCCAGATCGTCGTTCTCGCTGGCGACGGTGGCCAGTGCGGAGCCGGCGCTGAGCACCATGCCCTCTTTATAAGGGCTGTCCATGTGGATGGTGCCGGAGGTGGGGGCGTAGATGTAGTAATCGTTGGCACCGTTGTTCAGCGAGTCGATCTGCGCCTGGATGTTGTCCACATTGGTCTGTGCGCTGGTGATATTCTGGGAGATGGTCTGCATGGTGGAGTAATACAGAGCTTCCAGCTCGCTCTGGCTCTGCTCCATCAGGGTCTTGATCTGGGTGTCGGAGTAACCGGCAGCCTGGTAGGCCGAAGCATCAAAGGTCTTCTGGACCACCTGGCTCTTGTAGGTCTCGTACTGGTAGTAGTAGGGCTGATCTTCGGGATCGGTCTCGCTGAAGTAGTTGGTGTCGTCCTGCACGCACTGCAAGAGCTTTGTGTACTGGTCCAGCTGAGTCTGGTAGATCTTTTTCTGGCTCTCCAGGTTTTCCTGCTGCATATCCAGGTCGGTGCTCTTGATGTGGGCCACGAGGTCGCCCTCGTTCACATAGCTGCCCTCGGAGATATACAGCTCGGTGATGGAGCCGGAATAGCTGGACATGATATAGGTCTTGTTGCTGGCCTGCACAGTGCCGGAGTTCTGGCTCACATAGATGCGGTTGGTCTTGGTGCTCCACACCACCAGAAACGCCATGAACACGCCCACCAGGATGAGAAAAGCGTAGCCGAAGGGCGGCAGCTTTTTCTCCATCATGATGCGGCGATCCTGCAGGTCAGACAGGTTCTGAACATTCATCGTCATAATTACTTGATCTCCATAAAGACATCCACAACGGCGTCGTCATCGTCCTGGCGGACAAAGATGGTGTAAGTGTCGCCGGTGAGGGTCTGCTCGTTTTCAAATGCATGGATCTGCAGTTTGGAAGCTGCCAGCTGGCTCTGGCTCATGGGGCCGCAGTAATGGGCGTAGAGGCAGTTCTTCACGCGCAGCACAGCGTCCATGTGGTAGCCCTGCTCCATCTGGGGGATGAACTGGGTGGCCTGCTGCATGAGGATGAGCTTCATCTGGTGGTCCGGGGTAAAGGTGATGGCCTGCACCAGCGGGCCGATGGGCTGTGCGCCGTTGCTTTTCATGAAGTTCTGCATCTGGGTCAGCACCAGCTGCATGTTGCCCATCTCCGTGGGCTGGACTTCGTGAGACAGAACATTGGTGAGCTTGAGCGTCTTGTTTTCAGCAACTTTGATCTCGTTCATGATAGATACCCCTGTTTCTCAAATTTATTTTTTCGTTGGATATACAAAAGGAAAGCGGCGGCCCTGCCCAATAAAATGTGCCCGGAGGCGGAACGCCCCCGGGCACACCATAGCGAGGCATTGTCACCTGATTTGGCAAGTGCCCTTCCGATGAACATTCCGATCGGATCCGTGTGCTGCCCCTCAGCAGGGAAGCACCGGGGAGCGGGAATGCATCAGTAGGTCATCGACTCGCCGTCGTCGTCTTCTTCCACGACTGCAGCCGCCACCGGCTTGGGGGCCTCTGCCTTCTTGCGGAAGATACCCTGCTGCATGTTCCACAGCTCGTAATACTTGCCTTCCTTGGCCAGCAGCTCGTCGTGGGTGCCGCGCTCCACGATCTTGCCGTGATCCATCACCAGGATCAGGTCACAGTCACGGACGGTGGACAGGCGGTGCGCCACGATCAGCATGGAACGATCTGCAAGCTCGTTGTAGATCATGTTGAAGATCAGGTTTTCGGTCGCGAAGTCCAGATTGCTGGTGGACTCATCCAGAATGTAGAGGTTGGAGTTCTTCAGGAAAGCGCGTGCCAGCGCGATGCGCTGCTTCTCGCCGCCGGAAAGGCCGTTGCCTGCTTCCTCCAGATAGGTATTGTACTGCAGGGGCAGGTGACGGATGAAGTCGTGGGCGTCCGCTTTCTTGGCGGCCTCCTTCACTTCGTCCAGCGTTGCGTCCATGCGGGAAACACGGATGTTGTCGTAGATGGTCTTGCTGAACAGCTCAACGTTCTGCGGCACATAGGAGATAGCGCGGCGCACCGAAGCGTTGGTATACTCGGCCAGGTTCACGCCGTTGATGTCGATCTCGCCATCCTCCGGCTCGTAGTACTTGAGCAGAAGCTTGGTGATGGTGGACTTGCCGCTGCCGCTGCTGCCCACCAGCGCGACCTTCTTGCCGGCCGGGATGGTGAAGCTGATGTGATCCAGCGCCGGGGCGCGGTTGCCGTAGCGGAAGGTGACGTCCTTGAACTCAATGTCGCCCTCGACCTTCGGCAGGTCGGTGCGGTCTTCATCGCCAGCCTGCTCGGAGGGGTAATCCATGATCTCGGTCAGACGCTTCATGGAGATGCTGGCCTCCTGGATCTGCATCTGCAGACCGATCAGGTTGCTCAGCGGGGAAGTGAAGTAAGAGGAAAGGGTGCTGAAGGCCATGAAGCCGCCCAGCGTCATCTCGCCGTTCAGCACCTGGCTGATGCCCACATAGGTGGTCAGCATGCTGAAGCCGGTGGAGATAAAGGAGGAGATCAGGCCCTGGGTGCTGCTGATCTTGCTGGACCGCAGGCTGATCTTCAGGCTCTTGATGTACTCACGCTCGAGGTTGTCCATTTCGGTGTCCTCGTTGGCGTTGCACTTGACGGTCTCGATGCCGCGCAGGCTCTCGATCATCTGGCTGTTCAGCGCAGCCGACTGTGCCATGCTCTCTTCGTTGATCTTTTTATAAGGTTGTTTGTACACCAGCACCAGAAGGATGCTGACCAGCGCCATGAACAGCGAGATGGAGAACAGCATGGCGTTCATGCGGAACAGAATGATACCGGTGATGACAGCCATGGAGATATCCATCACAAGGCTCAGCGCGATGCTGGTAAAGATAGATTTGATGGTGTTTGCGTCCGAGTAACGGGTGGTGATATCACCGGTCTTGCGGGTGGCAAAGAACTTCATGGGCAGGTTGAAGATGTGCCCGAAGTAACCCAGCATCAGCGGGATATCGATCTTGATGGACAGATGAATCAGCACCCATTGGCGCACAAAGCCGATCAGCGTGCTGGTAATGCTGACCACACTGAACACCAGGATCAATGTGACCAGCAGGCTGTTCAACCCGTAGGGCAGCACCTCGTCCATCAGGATCTTATTGAACATGGAGGACGCGATGCCCAGAATGGTGGTGATGATCGAACTGAGGATGGCGTAGAAGAACAGCTTTTTCTGGGGCAGCAGCAGGTTGATATACCGCTTCATCATGCCGCCCTTTTCAATCTTGCCGCCCTTGAACTCCGAGGTGGGGTTCAAAAGCAGCAGAACGCCGGTAAAGTTCTTGTAGAACTCGTCCAGACTGATCTTTTTCAGTTCCGTGCCGGGATCGCCGATGATAACGTAATCCTTGCACTTATGCTTTTTGCCCTTTTCCTCTTCTTCCTTGCGGGTCTCGGCGTCCTGCAGCATATGCTTGCGGCGTGCGCCATCATCCTTGATGGTGGTCTTTTTGAACACCACAACAAAGTGAGCCAGACCCTGATCGGTGATGACCTGTGCAATACAGGGAAGCGAGAAATCGCTCAGAAAGTTTTCGCGGTCCACGCGGACTGCGGCGGTGGTAAAACCAAGTTCATTGGCGGCTTTTTGCAGGCCTACAAGGTTGGTGCCTTTCAGGTCGGTGCCCATCATATCCCGCAGGCGGGTAATGGTAACTTCCTTTTTGTAGTGCAGGCACACCATGGCCAGACAGGCAGCCGCACAGTCGGTGGTATCGTGCTGCCGGACGTAGGTATAACGCATAGATGTTTCCTTTTACTCTCAAGATTTATTCAAACGACACCAAGCCGCCCTGCCGCCCTGCGTTTGCCGCACAAGACCACCGGCCTGCCTGCTGATTTGACCAACGAAAAAACTGCGCTCCTGCACGGCAGTCTTCTGACCGGGGAGCGCCTGTCTGTGGGCAGAAAAGACTGTGCAGCCTGCACAGTACCTTTTCCACGCCTATAAACTTATAAAAGTATACCACAACCACTAGGGTTCTTCAAGGCGATATTTTTTAAGAACCGTAAAGAAAGGGGAAAAAAGATGCAGATAAACAAAAAAGCGATGGAAGAATATCCATCGCTTGCTGGCGCCTCTTGCCTGACTCGAACAGGCGACACCCTGATTAACAGTCAGGTGCTCTAACCGACTGAGCTAAAGAGGCAGATCACACAAGTGACTGCGAGAGATATTATACCGCAGAACAGGGCCTTTTGCAAGCTTTTTTGCAAAAAAGATGCAGGAAATTGCGGCACAAACAAAAACACCCTGCAGAACGTGGATTCTGCAGGGTGCAAATGCATTTATTTATAAGGTAAGAACGGAAAGGCTTGCGTCAGCTTGTTATTTGAGCTTGCTCTTTGCCTTCATGCGCTGCTCGTGGTTCAGGATCTGCTTGCGGATGCGCAGATTCTCGGGGGTGACCTCCAGCAGCTCGTCCTGTGCCAGGAACTCCAGGCAGCCTTCCAGGCTGAGCTTGCTGATGGGGATCAGGCGCAGAGCATCGTCGGAGCCGGATGCACGGGTGTTGGTCAGGTGCTTGGTCTTGCAGACGTTCACGTCCACATCCTCGCCGGAAGCGGTGTAGCCGATGACCATGCCCTCGTACACCTTCTCGCCGGGGCCCACCAGCAGGGTGCCGCGCTGCTGAGCGTTGAACAGGCCGTAGGTGACGGCCTCGCCGGTCTCAAAGCTGACCAGAGAACCGGTGGAGCGGTTGGCGATCATGCCAGCCCAGACGTCATAGCCGTCGAAGATCTGGTTGATGATGCCCTCGCCGTGGGTATCGGTCAGGAACTGGTTGCGGTAGCCGAACAGGCCGCGGCTGGGCATCCGGAACTCCAGACGCACACGGTCAGAGCCCAGGGACTCCATCTGCTGCAGGATGGCCTTGCGCTGGCCCAGACCGGTCATGACGGCACCCTGATACTGGGTGGGCACGTCGATGACAACGTGCTCCATAGGCTCGTAGGTCTTGCCGTCGATGACCTTGGTCAGAACGTGCGGGGGAGAGACCTGCAGCTCGTAACCTTCGCGGCGCATGGTCTCGATCAGGATGGACAGGTGCATCTCACCACGGCCCATGACGCGGAAGGAATCGGTGGTGGCGGAATCTTCCACCTTCAGAGCAACGTCCTTCAGCAGCTCTTTCTGCAGGCGGTCACGGATCTGGCGGCTGGTGACGTACTTGCCCTCGCGGCCGGCGAAGGGGCTGTCGT
>ENA-UOOD01003660-UOOD01003660.1-human-gut-metagenome-genome-assembly--contig:-CS67-NODE-3660-length-12536-cov-4.411505_pt1 | contig 12536 bp, 13 predicted proteins | sample MGYA00242464_ERZ724011 | MGnify/ENA metagenome assembly ERZ724011 | reverse complement strand
ACCGGGAAGAAGGTCGGGAACGCGGTCAAACGAAATCGCTCAAGGCGGATAATAAGGGAAGCCTTCCGCCTTTTCGAGCCGATTTTGAAAGAGAAAACACAAAAGCGTTACGATTTCGTCTTTGTCGCAAGGAGCAAGACCCCGGAACTTAAATCCACAAAGATCTACTCCCTGATGATGAAGAATATTCTGTCCAGGCTGTCATGAAGTATATTTTCCTTGCTGTCATCAAGCTGTACAGACTTACGCTGTCAAAGATCTTACCGCCGTGCTGCCGCTATTATCCAAGCTGTTCCGAATACGGGCTTACCGCTATTCGGCGTTTTGGTGCGGTGAGGGGCGGTTATTTGACGTTATGGAGAATTATGCGGTGCAACCCTTTCGGTGCAGGCGGCATCGACCCTGTGCCGCAGAAGTTCTGTTTTCACCCCGAGAGGCTGCCTGTGCCGCCGGATTTCGGGATACCTGACGACGACAGCGCAGACTACCTCAGCGAAGATATAAAGCGATCCTACAAAGATAATTAAAAAGTGAAGTCAACTGCGGCTTTATGCGCCGTGTTATCATATACCATTCCAAAGACGCCGGAGCCTATCCGGTCGGACGCACACAGCAGCGCGCATACCGATCCTTCCACAGCGCTGCGCCAAATGAAAGGACGTGGACACAATAGAGTTCCTGTACAGTATCATAGGCTACCCCCTCGGCTATATCATGTGGGCGATCTATGAGGTCATCTGCAAGAACACGGGCGCCAGCATCGGCGTGGCTATCCTGGTGTTTACCTTTATCGTAAAGCTGGCTATGCTGCCGCTGTCGATAAGGCAGCAGAAAAACACCGCAAAATCAGCAATTTTCGCACCTAAGGTAAGAGAGATCCAGCAGAAATACAAGAACAATCAGGAAAAGCAGCAGCAGGAGCTTGCGAAGCTCCAGCAGCAGGGCTACAGCCCGATGGGCGGCTGCGGCACCATGGCTATAACCTTCCTGCTTCTGTTCGGCGTACTGGACGTAGTTTACAAGCCCATGACCCACATCATGCACATGGGAAATACTGCGCAGATAATGCAGGAATCCTATTACGTTTCCATGACAAAGATATTTGTCGACGAGTACGGCAATACTCAGGAGCTTACCGGCGAAGCGCTCACGAAGCATGACGAGATCGTCCGCGACGCGAAGCAGATCCTTGAGTTCTACAACGACAACTGCCTCGGCGACGGCGAGGAGCCTCTCACCGAAGACGTGTGGGCAAATCTCGACGCCACCAGCAAGAACATGGTGAAGAAGGTCGTCACTAAGGCTACCCTGACCTCTTTCAATGAGGACAACGGCAACGACCTGTTCACCGAGAGCGACCTTTACTCCCTCACCAAGGCGGAGCAGGCTGAGGTCGACGCTATCGGCGATGAGACCGAGAAGAACGAGTACAGACAGGCTCACAGCTTCTCTGCTTCCACAAGAAGCGCGGTTGAGACCGTACAGCGCAAGTACGGTTCTGTAAAGGCTACCGCAGACAGCGATACCCTCACCTACACCCAGGCGTCTACGCTCCAGAGAGAGCTTTACTCTATTGAGATGTACGGTCAGGTATCTGAAATAGATCCGACCGCTTCCGCTTACAGCCTCCAGCAGTCCGATAAGGACAACATGGCAGAACTCAACGACAAGCTCGAGTTCCTCGGAATCCCGCTTGGCAAGGATCCTGCAAGCGACCTCGGCTGGCCGATGATCCTTATTCCGATACTGGCGTTCGTGTTCTCTATGGCGCAGACCCTCATCTCGATGAAGACGATGGATACAAGCTGGTATTTACCGTACCTGCCGGCGCGGGCTTCTATTGGACGATAAGCTATGCGTTCGGTATCCTGCAAACATTGCTGCTCAATAAGGTCTACAGCCCTGCAAAGCTCCGCGCGCAGGCTGAGGCTGAGTACAACGAGCGTATGAAGAACGCCGCGAAGGAAGAAAAGCGCAAGAGACAGACAGAGGATCTCAACGCAGTTTCCGAGTATGAAGGCGAGAAGCTCACTCAGAAGGAGATCAACCGCAGAAAGCTCGCAGCCGCAAGAAAGGCTGACGCTGAGAAGTACGGCGAGGAATATCATGAGGATAACGACGACGATACCTGACGTATCACAGGAGGGTGAAATATGAAAAAGGAATTCACAGCAAAGACCCTTGATGAAGCAAAGGCAATGGCAGCCGCTGAGTTCGGCGTTGCTGCCGAGGAGATAGATTTCGACATTCTTGAGCAGCCCAGAAAGGGGCTGTTCGGAATGAAGGGCGTTGCAAGAGTCATGGCTTCCTACGAAGCCCCCGAAGCTCCTGTAGCGTCCGACACGACCGCAGTTTCTGAGGTTTCTGAAGCTGCCGAGCATTCCGAGCCAGCGGAGGAGACCCATGCAGAGGAGCCGGCACCGGCTTCCTTTGAGGACGAGGGCGAAAAGGACATACCGGAGCTTCCCGAGGATTTCGATATCGAGGGCAGCGCAAAGGTGCAGGCAGCGAAGAAGTACCTCACCGACGTGCTTCACGCTCTTGGGCTTGAGAACTTCCAGATTAACGCTGTCCGCCGCGACGGAAACGTTGTTCTTGACATCACCGGCGATAAGCTCGGCGTAGTTATCGGCAGACGCGGCGAGACTCTTGACAGTCTCCAGTATCTGACTATCCTCGCAAGCAACCGCACCGAGGAATCCTACTGCCGCATCTCCATCGACTGCAACGGCTACCGCGACAAGCGCCGCGAAACTCTGGAGTCCCTTGCAAAGCGAACTTCCGCGAAGGTCATCAAGCAGGGCAGAAAGATCGCTCTCGAGCCGATGAACCCCTACGAGCGCCGCATAATCCATAGCTGCGTTGCTGAGATCGAAGGCGTATCCAGCCACTCCACCGGTGTCGAGCCTTACAGAAAGGTCGTAATCTACGCCGACAAGCCCAAGTTCGATAACCGCCGCGGCAGACGCGGAAATGGCGAACGCGGTGAACGTGGTGAACGTGTGGAGCGCAGAGGTTCCGGAAACGGGAACACACGCAACTACCGCCAGTCCACTGGATTCTCCACCAGCTTTGAGCGCGAGTACAAGCGCCGCACCTATGAGCCGGACGAGACCGCAGACGCAGGCGAGTTCAGCAAGGAGACCGTTGAAGCGGAGAAGAGTGCAACACTCTACGGAAAGATCGAGCTTTGATTTATTAAATAGCTTACGGCAGCCTGAAAAGGCTGCCGTTTTTTATATGGCGCATTTATCGAGAATAGGCTGAATATCGGAGAGGTAATCCTCGAGAATTCCGCCGTTTTCGATCAGCACGTCTCCGATGTACTCCATTGTGAGAGCGTTGATCCGGTCGTATTCCGTTTCGGGCATTACGCTGCGGGAGCGGCAGAGCGCCTCTCCGCAGCCGTCCCGGACTGCCTTCAGCAGCGCGATATCATCGCGGGTGAGCGACTGCGCGAATTCCCTCCAGCCGTCGGGAAGCTCCGTGAAATTCCCCGGTACGTCCATTTGCGGCGCTGGCGCAGGAGATTCGGCAGTATCCGGGTTTCCATAGCTCTCAGCAAATCCTGCGGTCTGTTCGTCGAAATCGTCCTCGGATATGCTGGATATGCGGTCGGTGAGCTCCTCGAGAGTTACCGTGTCCGCCTCCTCGACTATGAGCTTGCGGGTTGTCTCGTCGGACTCCTCGCGTATCTGCGACAGCTTGGAGATGTCGATTTCGATTTTTACGGGCTTCTGCGGGGCGGAGGGCGCTTCTGCGGGAACCTCGTCATAATTATAGCAGCTGCGTTTTTTAGCCTGCTTTTTCGGTGGGAAAACTCCGTTTTCATCGCACCACGCGTTCACCGCGTTCGGGATAAGCTCCGAAAATTCGGGAGCGTCCGCGGCGCGCACCAGCTTGTCACGGTTCAGGAAATCGTTCAGCACCGGGGTGATATTTGGCGAAATTCCGTAGCGGAAGCCGGTGCGCTTCCGGAGCACCGATTCTACGCTTTTCAGTATCCACCCGACGAAACTGCGGTATGGCGACGGCTCGAAGGTCTCGAGGCATGGCTCCCCGCGCTTGGTGGTGTACTGTTCGGTAGGGCTTATCCTGAGATTGTGGAAGCCGTCCATGCGGGAAAGGTCGACATACGCGCCGTTGAACGGAGACCAGAAGAAATCCTTTCGCAGCTTTCCGCACAGCAGCTCGAACATAGTCACGCCGGATTTTTCAAAATAGCCGTCCAGCGCGGTCAGTGCGGACTCAAGAGCGCCCTCCATCAGCGGGCGGGTCTCGTTGGTCAGGAATATGCTCCCCCGGAGATTGTAGGAGGAGATACCCATGAGGTATTCCAGCTTGCCGGAGTAGCGGCATTCGAGTATATCCAGGTCGTCCGGAGGGCGGGTGTCCAGGGCGGATTCGGCGGGACAGGCGGCGACGCCGCCGATGTCGTTGTAGGCGCGGAAATCCTTGAGCCAGCGCGGGAGGACGGTGTCCAGAGCCGGGCAGAAGCCGCGGCAGCCCTCCCACACGTCAGAGAGCCGGTTGTACGCGTCGGCGGAGGACATCACGCCGATCTTGTTCAGGAGTTCGTAGCAGTAGAGAATGATGTAGGGCTTGTCGGTCTGGCTGTACACGCCGTTTCGGGCGGCTGTTCTCCAGGTGAAGTAGGTGCGGAGCTGGTCGGTGGACATAGCGCCGTATATCGGGCGGTCGATGTTGCAGAAACAGTTCCAGCCGAAATTGTCGGTGACGTCCTTCATGAACTCGCCCTGCTTTATCAGGGTTTCGCCGGCGTTCTTCTTGAGCATGAAGCCGGTGTAGAACGTGTGCGAAAGATAGCGCATTTCAGTAATTTTTGCTCGGATATCGGCGCCCTCGTCGTCGGTCTCGTGCGTGGACGGAGCATATGCAAGCTCGTCGGGCTGGAGGCGCTCCGGCTGCTGTTCCACGGGTTTCCCGGTGAGGTAATCAAGGTTTTCACGCGGCGGGCGTGGCGGTATTTTCTCGCCGTAGTATCTTTCGTCCTCCTCCGCAGTTTTTATTGCTTCATTCACTATGGAGCTTATCTTGTTCTGTATGGAGCGCTTCACCGCTTCGCTGACCTTTTCCCGGACGGCGGGGTCTAACTGCTCGTGGGACGTTTCGACGGGATCCACGGGCTGATTTTTCAGCTCGATCATGCGGTGGAGCTCCTCTTGTATCTCCTCTTTCGATTTTGCGTTGTTGTCCATCATAAGGCGGAATTTATCAGCCACGGCGCTCACCCCTTTTTGCAAAAAACGGCAGAATGCTCCGCCGTTTTGTCTTTAGTTTTCTGAATTTCCTGCATTCTCGGATCTTTCAGGTTCGCCGGCCTTCTCGTCGTCGAATGCGATTAGCTTTTCCCAGTCCTCCGGAAATCCCAGATCCTTGAGCCGCAGTACGTCGGAATTTTTGTAGATAAGCCTCGAAATAGGCTTCACAACGCGCTGGTTCCATGCTGCGTGATCATGCGCGAGCTGCTTGAGCACGATTATGTACCCGAAAACATCAGGTTTCAGCTCAAGGTCAAGCCCCTTTGGAACGCGCGGCTCTACCTGGAACGTGTTTCCGTAAAGGCGGTTGTAGTGCGCGCAGTAGTTGCGGAGTTCGTTCAGGCAGAACAGCCAGTTGTCGAGGTCTGCGCTGGAACATCCGTAGTAGCGGTCGGCAAGCTCCTTTTTGTCGCCGGAGTGCATATCCTTGTAGAAAAACGCCAGCGTGCCGAAGCTGAACAGCTCCATAACTACCCACAGCGGGAACGCTCCGCAGTATTTCGAGTTATAGTGCCGTACGAATTCCCGGTCGTCGTTGACTTCTATGAGGTGCTTCACCTTGTTCATGAATTGCTGGTGGTTGTGCCGGAAGTCGAACGAGGAGGCGTTAAGGTAGCCCAGGGCGCCGTATTTCAGCGCGTGGTAGTTCGAAACGGCGGCGCGCATTGAGATCTCCGTTTCCTCAAGTGAGGCGAGCAGAATGCTCCGCAGCTTGCGGTCGGATTCGTACACACGCAGGATATTTTCAAATGTAGTGCCCTTTTCGTACTGCCCTTTACACACGGTGAACGGTGCGAAATAGTCCGACAGTCGGAAATAGTTGATGTAGGTCAGGGTCTGTTCAGCTAGCTTTTCGTCATTTATGACGCAGCCGCGGTCGCGCAGCTTCTGTACCTGTTCCTTTATGGTGGCTGGTATCTTCTGATTCATGTGGGCACCTTTCAAATAGTTGGTCGTGGTTGTCGGGTTATATCAGTCCATCCAGAATACTTCGCGCTCGTGCTTGCTCTTGCGCGTCATAAGCGCGGAAATGCTCGCTTTCGGGTCAGATCCCTCGTAGCATATCTTTACTATCTGTTCGATTATCGGCGTGTCTATGCCGCGCTCCTGCGCTAATTTGTAGGCGATTATGCTGCTGGTGTAGCCTTCCACGGTGCCGACCTGCTTTACTGCCTCCGGGGCTGGTATTCCCTTGCCGATGAGGTTTCCGGCGCGGAAATTACGTGAGTGCAGCGAGGTGCAGGTAACGATAAGGTCGCCTATTCCAGCCATGCCGGTGAAGGTCTTCCAGTTTGCACCGAGACCTACGCCGAGACGTGTTATCTCGGTCATTCCGCGGGTCATTAGGGCGGCTACGGTGTTGTCGCCGAGACCCATTCCGCGGGCGATGCCGCAGCCGAGGGCTATCGGGTTTTTCAGTACGCCGCCGAGCTCGCAGCCGGCAACGTCGTCGTTGACGTAAATGCGGTATTTCTCGTTTGAGAGCGTGCGCTGGATATACTCCGCAACGCCGTCGTTATTGCTTGCGCAGACCTCCGTTGTGGGAACCAGGCGTGCGATTTCCTCTGCATGGCAGGGACCGGTGATAACGCCGACCGGGTTTTCCGGAAGCTCCTCGGAGATTATCTGGGACAGCCTGTAGCCTGTAGCGGCTTCCAGACCCTTGCTGACGTTTATCATGATGGTGGATTTATCCACATAGGGCTTCACGGTCTGAATGGCTTCCCGGAAGAACGGCGAGGGGATAGCCACAAGCACGATATCTGCGCCGCTGACGCATTTCGGGTCTGTGGTGACGCCGAGGGATTCCGGCAGTTTTACGCCGGGGAGGAGCCGCTTGTGCTCGCGCTCGGTGCGGAGAAGCTCCGCTTCCTGCTCGAATTTCGTCCAGGTGACTACCTCGTGCCCGAATGTGGTGAATAATACGCCCAGAGCTGTGCCGTAGCCGCAGCCCAGAATAGTGATCTTTGCCATTGTGACAGCCTCCGAAATTTACTTTGCTTTTTCGCCGAGCTTCTTCTCAGTGTGAGCGGCAAGGCGCTTTATATTTCCGCGGTGCATGTAGATAACGAGCGCGGCGGTGAAGAATGCGATGAATGTGCAGACGATACCGGCGGGGTCGCCGTCCATGAAGTACACGAATCCGAGCGTGCCGAAGCCGTACAGCGAGGAAGCAATGCAGCTTCCGAGGGAAACGTAGCGGGTAACAGCCACGATGATTATAAACACGGCGAGCAGTAAGCAGCCGGTGCGCCAGTCCAGCGTGAAAATAGCGGAGATAGCGGCGAGAACGCCCTTTCCTCCCCTGAACCCGTAGTAAACTGGGAACACATGGCCGACTACAGCCATGAAACCTGCCATGTAGCCTACCCAGTTCATGTCGTTTTCGAGCACGGTGGTGTCAACGCCGCCGATGAACTGGAACGCGAGCCTGACCGCCCAAATCGCGAGGACTGCCTTTGCAACGTCGCCGAGAAGTACTATCCCGGCAACCGCCTTGCCCTGGGTGCGAAGGGTGTTGGTGAGTCCGGCGTTGCCGCTTCCCATCGTGCGGATATCCTTGCCCGTTTTCAGCTTGGTGACGATTATTGATGTATTAACGCCGCCCAGAAGATAGGGAACGACGATCATGATTATATAACAAAGCCACATCATTGTGTGTTATGTCCTTTCGTTTTTTTGGAGGCGCGGGTCAATTCTGCGCGTTTTCTTTTTCTACGGTCTCAGCGGTTCCGGGCTTTATCTCCGGATTCTTGCTGCGAAGCACCGCATACAGCACCCCGGCGTTTTCCCTGGGTTTTACCGGCATGGTTATGTCGCCGGAGGAAGTCACCAGCAGCAGGTCGCCGTCATTTTTCAGGGTTATCATTTTTATTGCGTCGTAGCGCAGCAGGAGCGCCCTGCGCGCCGTGTAGAACAGTATATGCTCCGGCATGAACCAGCGCTCACCGAGGGCCTTTGCCGACGGGTAGGCGGATATAACGCCTTCGCGTTCGGCCTCCGGCATATTGCTGAGCTGCTCCTCCAGACGGCACCTTGCCACTCCGAAGATATCTACGAACGCCTTAACCAGCAGTGAAGCCACGGCGGCGGAGACCACGACGGCTCCTATAGTCCAGACGAGCCTGAACCAGTCCGCCCAGCCGCCGGAAAACATCAGCGGGATCCACGCCGCCGCGGCGAATCCCACGGCGATGAGTGCGCATTTAATGAGCATTCCGGTGCGGCGGCGTATGAAATCCGACAGGATCTGCTTCATTATTCTCCTCTTTCACGAATGGTCAGCTTGATCGGCGTTGCAGTCAGTCCGAAGGTCTCGCGGAGCTGGTTCTCGATATAGCGCTGATACGAGAAGTGGAACAGCTCGCGGCTGTTGCAGAAGATAACGAAATTAGGCGGGCATACGGAAGCCTGGGTCATGTAATAGATCTTCAGGCGCTTGCCCTTGTCTGACGGCGGCTGCACGCGTGAGGTCGCGTAATTCAGCATATCGTTGAGCACGCCGGTGGAGATACGCATGCAGTGCTGCTCGTGTACGAACTTTATCAGCTCGAACAGCTTGTCTATGCGCTGACCGGTCTTTGCGGAAATGAACACGAACGGCGCGTAGGACATGAACGAGAAATCTATCTCCAGCTTCTTGCGGAAGTCGTCCATAGTGCGGTCGGTTTTGTCCTCGACTGCGTCCCACTTGTTTACGGCGATTACGCACGCCTTGCCCTTGTCGTGGGCGTAGCCTGCGACCTTGCTGTCCTGCTCGGTGAAGCCTACCGTCGCGTCAATGACGATAACGCACACGTCGGCGCGGTCGACTGCCATGAGGGCGCGCAGAACGCTGAAATGCTCGATGTTCTCGATGACCTTAGCCTTGCGGCGCATTCCGGCGGTGTCGATAAAGATGAACTTATCCTCGCCGCGCTGTATCTCGGTGTCTATCGCGTCGCGGGTGGTTCCGGCAATGTCGGAGACGATGGAGCGCTCCTCGCCGGCTATCTGGTTGATGAGCGAGGACTTTCCGACGTTCGGCTTGCCGATGACGGCTACTTTGATGGCGTCAGCGTCGTATTCGTCCGGTTCCTCCGGCGGGAGGTTCTCGAAAACGGCTTCCAGGAGGTCACCGGTGCCGTGTCCGTGCACGGAGGAAACCGGTATCGGGTCGCCGAGACCGAGATTGTAGAACTCGTATATTTCCGGAGGCGGAGTGCCGATGCCGTCCACCTTGTTTACGGCGAGGACTACCGGCTTGCCGCTCTTTATCAGCATGGAGGCTACGTCGCTGTCGTTGGCGGTGACTCCGGTGGTGATATCGGTGACGAATATGATTGCGTCGGCGCGCTCCACTGCGAGCATTGCCTGCTCCCTCATCTGCGCAAGGATAACGTCGTCGGTCTTTGGCTCGATACCGCCGGTGTCGATGAGCATGAACTCCTTGCCGAGCCACTCGCAGCGGCTGTAGATACGGTCGCGGGTAACGCCGGGCTTGTCGTCCACGATGGACAGGCGCTGACCCACCAGCTTATTGAAAAGTGTGGACTTTCCCACGTTCGGGCGTCCTACTATTGCTACTACCTGCATATTATTTCTCCTGTTCTCAGTTTTTAAACTATATAACTATAGTATAGCATATTTCAGCGTTATTTTCAAGGAATTATATGTATATTTGACGATAACTCTTAAATTGTTTATAATCAGCAAAAATCCCCCCGGCTGAACCGGAGGGACTTCCCGTAAACTTGTGTTTAGTTACTGAATGAAGGCAAATTATGCTTCCTTAGCGATAACGACCTTATCATTGTAATAACCGCAATTGCCGCATACTCTGTGAGCGAGCTTGAGCTCACCGCACTGCTTGCAGCGAGAGAAGGACGGTGCAGATAACTTCCATACCTGTGAACGTCTCTTGTCGCGTCTTGCGCGGGATACCTTTCTCTTCGGAACTGCCATTATTGCACCCCCTTAATATAACATTTCATTTCCTAAGAGTTCATATAATGAACCCTTTTACAGTCACGCATAATATTATAACATGCGAAATCCGTTTTGTCAAGGGTTTTCGGACATTTTACAAAAAATATTCCGGGTTTTGTCGAAATAGTCACTTTTGCACCCGAATTGCCCGTCCAAAACGGAATTATTGACTAAAATCATCAGGCTGGCGCGGAGCGTTTCAGCCCGGCGCCAGCCTGAAAAAGTCAGCCAGAAATTAAACGATGAACTTCTTCATAGACTCGGGCAGCTCGGAGTTATCAGCGGAAATAGTGCAGGTGATAACGGTGTCGCCGGAGATCTTAGCCAGCTTCTCGAACAGCTCGCCAACCTTAGCGTAGTCTCTTCCGGTGATCTTGAGTGTAGCGTCAACGAACAGATCTGTGCAGTCGTAGTCGGAAGCCAGAATGCCGGAAACGAAGCCGTAGAATGCGTCAACGCCCTCTACTGCGTAGTCCTCGATGTTGATAAGGCGAACCTTCGGGGTGATGTCGGTGTTGAGGGAAGAGCCCTTCTGGATAGCAACAACGTTGCCGTTGGACTTGTTCTCTGCCTCGTGGATAGCGTCGATAAGGATCTTGGTCTTGCCGGTGCCTCTCTTGCCTGTGATAAGCTTAATCATAGTATACCTCCATGAATAGTGTTGTATTATTGCGAGGAAAGCGCCGCTAGATCGCGGATCTCTCCATTTTTGCCTTTGTTGGATCAGAGACCGAGCTTAGCCTCGAGCTCTGCCTTCTGAGCCTCGTAACCGGGCTTGCCGAGGAGAGCGAACATGTTCTTCTTGTAGCTCTCAACGCCGGGCTGGTTGAACGGATTTACACCGAGCAGGTAGCCGCTTATAGCGCATGCCTTCTCGAAGAAGTAGATGATGTAGCCAAGCTCGTACTCGTTAAGCTCGGGAGCCTCGAGAACGATGTTGGGAACGCCGCCCTCGGTGTGTGCGATAACGGTGCCCTCGTAAGCCTTGCGGTTTACAACGGACATGTTCTGGTTGGAAAGGAAGTTCAGACCGTCAACGTTGGTGGGGTCGTCCTTGAGGAAGAACTCCTTCTGGGGCTTTGCGAACTGCATAACAGTCTCGAACATTACGCGGGAACCGTCCTGAATGAACTGGCCGAGGGAGTGCAGGTCGGTTGAGAATACAGCGGAGGACGGGTAGATGCCCTTGTTGTCCTTGCCTTCGCTCTCGCCGAAGAGCTGCTTGTACCACTCGTTCATCATTGCGAAGCTCGGCTCATATGCGATGAGCATTTCAACGCTCTTGCCCTTGCGGTAGAGGATATTGCGGAGCGCTGCGTACTTGTAGCAGTCGTTCTTCTGGAGGTCGCAGTCAGCGTAAGCGGCGCGTGCGTCAGCGGCGCCCTTCATGAGCGCGTCGATATCGCAGCCTGCGCATGCGATGGGGAGAAGGCCTACTGCGGTCAGAACGGAGAATCTGCCGCCTACGTCGTCCGGAACTACGAAGGTCTCGTAGCCCTTCTTGTCGGAGAGCTCCTTGAGAGTTCCCTTTGCCTTATCGGTGGTAGCGTAGATACGTCCCTTTGCGCCGTCTTCGCCGTACTTTTCAACCAGCAGGTCGCGGAATACGCGGAATGCCAGCGCAGGTTCGGTGGTGGTGCCGGACTTGGAAATGATGTTTACAGAGAAGTCCTTTCCTTCAACGAGGGAAACTACTTCGCTGAGGTATGTCGGGCTGATGGAGTTGCCGATGAAGTAGATGTCGGGTGTGTCCTTCTTCAGGCTGTTGTAGAGGGAGGACTTGATAGCCTCGATAACTGCTCTTGCGCCGAGGTAAGAACCGCCGATACCGATAACGATGAGGACATCGCTGTCCTTCTTGATCTTTGCGGCAGCCTGCTTGATGCGTGCGAATTCTTCCTTGTCGTAGTCGACCGGGAGGTCTATCCAGCCGAGGAAGTCGCTGCCCAGACCGTTTCTGTTAACGAGCTGGTCGTGCGCTGCCTTTACTGCGGGAGCGATGCCAGTGAGTTCATGCTCTGCAACGAAACTGTTTAAATATCTGTCGTTAAGTTTGAGTGCCATATCTAGATTTCTCCTTTCGCGGCGCGACATTTCTATATAATGTCAGGAACTGGTTTCCTGCTTGAGCCGCACCGGTTATGCCTGTTTCTATTATACCTTATATTTATTTTTTTTGCAACAGATTTTCGGGCAAGCTGTTGAATTTGATTAAACAAAACGAAATTTCATTGCGAAAAATGTGCATGTTTAACAAAAAGCGGCGGCGCATTTTGCGCCGCCGCT
>ENA-UOOD01003655-UOOD01003655.1-human-gut-metagenome-genome-assembly--contig:-CS67-NODE-3655-length-12547-cov-5.009606_pt1 | contig 12547 bp, 9 predicted proteins | sample MGYA00242464_ERZ724011 | MGnify/ENA metagenome assembly ERZ724011 | reverse complement strand
CGACCCGGCGCAAAAACGGCGGGAGAAAGGCGAAAAAAATGAGCGAATGCAGCCATGATTGCAGCAGCTGCGGCCAGAAGGACTGCGGCTCCCGCGAAATACCCAAGGAGCAGCTTAACGAATTCAGCAGGGTGAAGAAGGTTATAGGCATAGTGAGCGGCAAGGGTGGTGTAGGCAAGTCCCTTGTCACCTCCATGATGGCCTCCGCCACCAATAAGCGGGGCTTCAATACCGCCGTATTGGATGCGGACATCACCGGTCCCTCCATACCCAGGATGTTCGGCATCAAAGAGCACGCACTGGGAGACGGCAAGAACCACATCTTCCCCTGCAGGAGCAGCAACGGCGTTGATATCATGTCCATAAACCTGCTGCTGGAGTCCGATACCGACCCCGTAGTATGGCGCGGCCCCGTCATAGCGGGCGTCGTCAAGCAGTTCTGGACCGAAGTGGTCTGGAAAGATATAGACTACATGTACGTCGACATGCCTCCGGGAACCGGCGACGTACCACTGACAGTATTCCAGAGCCTGCCTGTAGACGGCATAATAGTCGTCACTTCCCCTCAGAGCCTGGTCTCCATGGTAGTTGCCAAGGCGGTGCGCATGGCGGAACTCATGAACATCCCCATATTGGGCATCGTGGAAAACATGAGCTACTTCACCTGCCCCGACTGCGGCTGTGAAATAAAAGTATTCGGCGACAGCCATGTGGAAGAGATAGCCACTACCTACGGCATACCCCTTCTGGCCCGCCTGCCTATAGATCCCGCCGCCGCAGCGGCCTGCGACAGCGGCAAAGTCGAAAGCATAGACACAGCGCCAATACAGCCCGCACTGGATAAGATACTGAGCCTGTAAGAGTATGAGCGGAAGCACGGTACTTTGCATAATAATAGGCGCTGTGCTGCTGTGCGTGGCAGTACCCGCCATGCGCTTCTTTCACAATGCCGGCAACATACTCTCCTATATACTTTCCGCCTTGAAGAGCACCGGAGCTGTCGAAAGGCCTAAGATACGCTCCCTTTCTTCTGCGGGCGACCTGTTTCTCGACAGGATAAAGCGGGACTTTCCGGAGTACAATCCCGCAATGGTTCTCAACCGCGTAAAGAAGGACGCACGTATATACCTGCAAAGCGCCAAGGAAGGGCACACACTGTTTCGCGAGGGCGTGTCCGATTCCTTCAGGGAACGCTTGGCATACTCCCTGCCCACAGACGTAAAGGGCGGCATAGAGGTGTACAATGCGGCGCTGTCCGACTACGACGACAGGGGCCGGGACCGCATACTGGTATTTCAGGCGGCGGCAGAATATCTCGATTCCCGTGACGCGCTGCATCCCGTAAGGCTGACCCTCAAATACATCGCAGCCTATGACGGCAATGTGGACGGCGAAGTGCGGGGCTTCAACTGTCCCAACTGCGGCGCACCGTTACCGATAGTCGGCAGCAAGATATGCCACTACTGCGGCACCGGCATAAAGTCTTCGGCAGGATTGGGCTGGATACTTACAGACGTGGCTATGGACTGAACATGCGACTTAAAAAGGACGGCAGATGCCGTCCTTTCAGAGTGTCAAAAAAGTGGCTGAACGCCACTTTTTTGAGTTTTCTCATTCGGTGCTTGCGCCTATGGCGCGGCCAGCACCTCATGCAGGGAAAGCCTTGCTACGCAAGCGCCTTTTGCGGATTTGCCGCACATGTCGCCAAATCCGAATAAAGCCATAAGGGGCTGCGGCCCCTTATCAACCCCTGGGTTTTTCGACAGTCTCAAAGGACGGCAGATGCCGTCCTTTTGATTTATGCCGAAATATCCTCGCGCTTTGCTCCGGTACCGTCGCTGAGCCAGACGTATACCTTCTCGTCAGGCACATCCGCGCCCTTTGCCTTGGATACGGTAAAATGGAAGCCGTCCACGTCACACCTTAACGTGGTAATGGTACCGTCGTCCCTCGTGACGGTAGATACCCATACGTTGTCCTGAAATTCTATGGTGACGCTGTGTTTATCCCGGCCTTCCACATAAAAGCTCAATACCGAATCATTCAGACTGCCCGACAGCACTGTGCCATCAGCATACTCAAATTTCAGATCATATCCCGATTCCTGCTCATCCACCGCCTCTGCAGCCTCATGCCCGTCGCCGTTCGGTATGGTGGGCGTGAGCTCATCGGTAATGACAGGCGTAGCCTCGGCTTTTTCCGCCTCGTCCTCCTCGGCTTCCTCCTCGCCGTCGTCTATCACTATTCCGTGGGGGGCTATGGAGCCCTTGCCCTCTGCCGCGCCCGTCACAGATGAAGCGAACTGATCCGCCGTATCCGTGGAGAGCAGCCAGCCGAAGGTAGCGTTGCCCTCCGATACACGCATGTCGTGATCCGCAAGGTAGATCAGTGTATCCGCCGCTTCCGCGCTTTTATCATCTTCCAGTCGGCTGCGGAACAGCGTTTCCATGGCTTCTGTGGCTGACTTGTAGCCGGTATAGAACGCCGACACCGGGTTCTGCTCTATTGTGCTCTCGACTTCCTGTGGTTCCGGCTCAGGCGTTGCCTGGGGCTCCTCGATGGCCGCCGGTTCCTCTTTCGGGGCACAGCCCGTAAAGGCAGCCGTCATTATAATTGCAAGGACGAGCGCCGTTATCTTTTTCATTGCTCGTCCCTCCCATTCATGTATTTTATTATGCCGTTATAAATACCTGCGGCACATGCGTCCTGATATGACGCCCGGCATAATTTCGTATCCTCCTGCGGATTGGAAAGATACCCCATTTCGATGGTCACTACCGGGCTATCCGACCAGTTAAAGCCGGTCTGGCTGGCGGAATAGATCACACTTCTGTTGATTGCGCCTGTAGCAGCGCAGAATTCATCGAGTAGCGCCTTGCCCAGTGCTTCGCTTTGTGCGCCTATGGTCATCTGCTTTGACGGCGCTATCACCAGCGCGCCCTCAGTCAGCTTTGACGTTGAACTGTTGCAGTGTATCCTTATCCAAAAATCCACCCTCGCATCGTTCATCATTTCAGCCCGCTCTTTGTTGGAAACCGAAACGTCGTTTTTTGTGCGCGTCATGACTACTGTAGCGCCGGCGTCCTGAAGCAGCGCCATCAGCTTCACGGACACGGCAAGGTTCACATCGTATTCGTTGACGCCGGAGCGGACGCCAGTGCAGCCCCTTGTCATGCGGTCCTTGGTGGTCTTTTCGTCATTGGGAGATATCTGCTCCTGTCCGCTGTCCGCCTTGAACTGATGGCCGGGGTCTATACCTATGATCACGTCCTTGAGGGGCTGCTCAGGCGTATCCGTGGCCTGAGGAATCGGCGTATTCCCGCCCGGCTTTACAGGGTATGGGTCATGGCCCATCACAGGCACGGCAAAGGCGGCGCTAAAGCTCATCAGCGCCATAATACAAAGCAGTAATGCAATTGTCCTTTTCGTCAATGCCTTCATATTTCGCACCTGTTGTCAAAAATACACCTAAAAGGTACTTTTTTATTGTACACCCAAGTTCGCACTTTGCAACCCCGGATACCTTAAACAAATTGTTAATAATACCTGACTTTTTTTAATGCGTTTTCTCAAAGGCAAGCTTTCCGCCCTTGGCTTTCGCTTTTACTTTATCTCCAAGGCGTATTTTTCCCGACAGCAGTTCCTCGCTGAGGCTGTCCTCCACCTGATGCTGTATGGCCCTTCTGAGCGGCCGCGCGCCGTACACGGGATCAAATCCGTCCCTGGAAAGCTGCTCTACTGCGCCCTCCGAGAACGTCAGATCTATACCACGCTCACGAAGCCTATCAGCCACGCCCTTTAGCATAAGGCGCACTATCTTTGCCGCCTGCTCCTGCTCCAGCGGGTGGAACACGATTATCTCGTCTATCCTGTTCAGGAACTCCGGCGAAAAGGTCTTCTTCAGCTCCCCCATCATGGCTTCCCTCATGCGCTCATAGGTAAGGGCCTTGCTTTCGCTGCCGAAGCCTACGGTGTTCCGGCCCGCCGCAGCCGCAGCGCCTATATTTGAGGTCATGATTATTATTGTGTTGCGGAAGTCCACTGTCCTTCCCTTGGAATCTGTCAGCCGCCCGTCCTCCAGCACCTGCAGGAGTATATTGAACACGTCCGGGTGCGCCTTTTCTATCTCGTCCAGCAATATCACGCAGTAGGGCTTGCGGCGCACCCGCTCAGTAAGCTGTCCGCCTTCGTCGAAGCCCACGTAGCCCGGAGGTGAACCTACCAGCTTGCTTACGCTGTGTGACTCCATATATTCCGACATATCCAGACGTATCATGGCGTCCTCATTCGAAAACATCACCTCGGCCAGAGCCTTTGAAAGCTCGGTCTTGCCCACTCCCGTAGGGCCGAGGAAGAGGTATGAGCCTATGGGGCGCTTGGGATCCTTGAGCCCTGCCCGCGCCCGGCGTATGGCCCGCGCTACGGCCTCCACCGCCTCGTCCTGCCCTATGACACGCTTGTGAAGCTCATCCTCGAGGTGCAGCAGCTTCTCGCTCTCGTCCTCCGTGAGCCGGTTCACGGGTATGCCCGTCCATGCGTTCACTACTTCCGCTATGCTGTTTTCCGTTACGACGCACTTGCGGCCCTCCCGCTCCCGCTCCCAGTTGGCCTTTCTTGAGGTCATCTCATCGCGTATGGCCCGTTCCTCGTCCCTTATGGCAGCCGCCCTCTCGAAGTTCTGATTGTTCACCGCCTCTTCCTTTTCCTTGAGCAGCTCAGCAAGCTTGCCGTCAAGCTCCTTCATTCCGACCGGTGCCACAAATGCCGCGAGGCGCACGCGGCTCGCCGCCTCGTCCATAAGGTCGATTGCCTTGTCCGGCAAAAACCTGTCCGAAATATACCTGTCCGAAAGCTCAACCGCCGCCCGTATGGCCTCGTCGGTGATGGTGGCCTTGTGGTGGGCCTCATATCTGTCCCTGAGGCCGAAAAGTATCTCTACCGCCTCTTCCTTTGTGGGTTCGCCTACCGTTACTGGCTGAAAGCGCCGCTCCAGGGCCGCGTCCTTTTCTATATAGCGTCGATACTCGTCAAGTGTAGTAGCGCCTATCACCTGCATCTCGCCGCGGGCCAATGCGGGCTTCATGATGTTGGAAGCGTCTATGCTGCCCTCCGAAGCCCCCGCGCCCACAATGGTATGCAGCTCGTCTATAAAGAGTATTGTATTCTTGTTTTCGATGAGTTCGTCTATGGCGGCCTTTATGCGCTCTTCGAATTCACCCCGGTATTTTGTGCCGGCCAGCATACCGCCAAGATCCAGCGTCACCACCCGCTTGTTTTTGAGTAGCTCCGGTATGTTGCCAGAAGCGATGCGCTGGGCCAGTCCCTCTATTATCGCGCTTTTGCCCACGCCGGGATCTCCAATGAGCACCGGATTGTTCTTGGTCCGCCGCGAAAGTATCTGTATAATGCGCTGTATCTCGTTTTCACGGCCTATCACCGGGTCGAGCTCACCGTTTTTCGCCTGCCTGGTAAGGTCGCGGCCGTACTTGTTCAGTACAGGGGTGCCGTCCTCCTCCTCCTGAGCTCTAGCGCTTTCCGGCTTCCTCGTGGTTCCCGCAAGCATCTGATACAGCAGCGTAAAGTCCACCCCGAGATCCTCCAATATGCGCACAGCCACGCAGTCCTTCTCCCGTATGATGGCAAGCAGTATGTGCTCCGTGCCTATATAGCTGTTTTTAAGCGACTTGGCCTCGTAGAGGCTCAATTCGAGTATCTTCTTTGTGCGGGGGGTATAGCCGAAGCTGTCGGTAAAGTGGTAATCCCCGTGGCCTACCAGCTCGTCCGCCCGTGCAGACACGTCCGCCTCCCGTATGCCAAGCTGCGCCAGAGCGCGCGCCGCCGCACCCTCGCCTTCTTTTATGAGTCCCAGCAGCAGATGCTCGCTGCCCACGTAATTATGTCCCATCTCCTTGGCGCTGTCCTGAGACAATGCAAGCGCCCGGCGGGCTCCCTCTGTAAATCTATCTATGAAGTCCATATCTGACCTCCCAATTTATAACGATCTTATTTTATATTCTAATGCAAAAGCGTTTTTCAGGCAACGAAAAACGGCTCCCGTTTGTGACAGGAGCCGCAAAATCTTTGGTAGTCTTGAAAGGGACCGACCATTTCTCACTTGCAGGTTTATTATAACCTGCCTCATAAGCTATTTCATCACAAAAGTATTACAAACCCATCAAATGTTGATTAAGCTTTGGTTTAGTTTTATATACGTCAGTCTTTCAGCAAAAAGGAAGCGTATATTATGTTTCTGTCCGTACCTTCCTTGCGGCTCACGGAGAACCTGCCCCATTCTCCGCTTATATCCTTCGCCTTGCCGTCCTTTGCGGCCTGCCATATCAGCGCGAGCATATCCGCCTTGTCCGCGTACGTTACCTCGCTGCCCACGTCTATTCCGCTTATAAGGCTGCCGAGGTTTGTATCCAGCCATGCGCTTTCCGCCTCATACCTGCCAAGCCGCTGCTCATACAGCGAAAGCTCCACCGGCGTGGGATCATCGGGCAGATCGTCCGGCTTGGCCGCCGCAGGTATCATCAGGGTAAAGCCGCACACGCCCATATTCCGCATAGACAGCACCAGCGCCCCGCCGTCAAGGCCGCCGCGCTTCAGCGTATAGCCCTTGTCCGGCGCATAGCCGTCATCCTCGGTGTATTCAGCATCAAAGCCGTAGCCCTTTGCCCTCTCAAAGAACACCTCAACCGAGGGATATACCCTTTCCATTTGGGCGGTAGGCTGAGGCGGGATATCCATGGAGGTATCTTTGGCGGTATTCCTGCCGCCTCTGGAAAGCAGGTATATCAGCACGCAGCAGCATATCATTGCCGCTGTAAACAGCGTGCCTGCCAGCGCGTTGCCATTGTTTTTCCTTTTGTCCCTACTGCCCTTCCTGTCCTTAGCGCTCATAGGTTCAGCTCTCCCCAAAAGCCTCTTTTAAGGTATCCTCTATGTCCTTTTCCCCGGTCCTTCCCGCCTTTTTAAGCGCGCTTCTGAAGTATTCCGGCACCTTTGCGGCAAAAACCATTCTTTCGCCGGTGCGGGGATGTGTGAGCTCCAGCCTTGCGGCGTGCAGCGCCTGCCCGTCAAGACCCAGCCTCGGCTTTGCCGCGCCGTATATCGTATCCCCCGATACGGGGTGCTTTATGTATGCCATATGAACCCTTATCTGGTGTGTACGGCCGGTCTCCAGCCTCGCCTCTATAAGTGTATACGCGCCGTATCTCTCCAGCACCCGCCAATGAGTCACGGCATTGCGACCGCCCTGCACCACGGCCATCTTTTTACGGTCCACCGGATGCCGGCCTATGGGGGCATCCACCGTGCCGCTGTCCTCCCTTATGTTGCCGTCCACTATTGCGATATATGTTCTATGTGCGCTGTGGTCCTTCAATTGCGCCGCAAGGGAGGTGTGAGCCATATCGTTTTTCGCCACGACTACAAGGCCGGAGGTCAGCTTATCTATCCTGTGGACTATGCCCGGGCGTATCTCTCCGCCTATGCCGGAAAGCCCCTCGAGATGATACATGAGAGCGTTTACCAGCGTGCCGTCGGGATTGCCGGGAGCCGGATGCACCACCATTCCCTTGGGCTTGTCTATTACCGCTATGTCCGCATCTTCGTAAACTATGTCTATTGGTATGTCCTGCGGCACTATATCCACTTCCTCAGGAGGGTGAAAGGCCATTGTCACGGCGTCGCCTGTCCTCAGCTTGTCCTTTGACTTTGCGGGCGCGCCGTTGAGGGTTACGTCTCCGTTGATTATCATGCGCTGCACGGCAGAGCGGGTATTATCGCTTACACGGGCGCAGAATACGTCCAGCCGTTCTCCTGCCTTATCCGCAGTAAACGTCTGCTCCTGAAATTCCTCCGTTTCGCCGCCTTGTTCGATCCTTAGCTTTGCCATTTTTATCAGCTGTTCTCGCCGGTTTGGGGCTTTTTATCCATCATTTCCATATACTTCTTCCCCTTGAAAAACAGCAGGTCCAGAACCAGAAGGCAGCAGCCTACAGTCACCGCCATATCCGCTACGTTGAACACCGCAAAGTCTATGAGCGCCACGTATATCATATCCCGGACGTAACCGAGAGCTACTCTGTCTATAAGGTTGCCTATCGCGCCGGAAAGCAGCAGCGCGATTGAAAAGGTCATCATAAAATGCAGCCTTTTGCGTTCCTTTATGAGGAAATACAGCATCGCCGCGCAGGCTATACCGGTAATCGCCAGAAAGAACCACTTCCCACCCTGCATCATGCCGAAGGCCGCGCCCCGGTTTTCCACGTAACGCAGGTGCAGCACCCCGTCCCATATCTTATACTCGCCATTGGTCCGAAGCCACGTCTCCGCCCAGTGCTTGCTGAGCTGATCGCCTATAAGTACAATGGCCGCCACTATGGCGGATACCGTCACGTTTCTCTTTTCCATCGTCTCTCCAATAATGTTATTTCTGTTTTTCCGTGGTGTATATATACCACTTATCCACGTTCCTCATTATATCCGGTTCTCGCACGTCCGTCATGCCTTTTATTTCGGCAGCACATACTATGCTGTCCAGCCTGAAATACAGCGGTATGAACGGCAGCCTCTCCGCGAAGGCAAGCTGAAACTTTGACGCAGCGCTGCGGTATGAGGCCTCGTCTCCGGCTTTCATCATGGCGCAGGCGAGCTCATACAGCTCCGCATCATAGTAGTTGCCGTAATTTGCCTTGCCGTCCCGTGCCATTACGTCCCGCATGTCGCCGTCTCTGCCGACATTTATTCCGACCAGGGCGATATCGTATTCCCCCGCCGCCAGCTTGTCGGTATACTCGTTCTTATCTGACGCCACGGAAAAGGGTGCGGCGACTATCTCAGTAGCTATGCCCAGCTCCTCAAGCTGCTCCGCTATGGCCGCGGCAGCGTTCTTGCGTGTGCTGTCCGTAGAATCGTTCACCAGTATCTTCAGGCTCATTTCGGTGAGGGACATACCGTTTTTCTCAAGCCTGCCGTCTCCGTCGCTGTCCGTCCACCCCGCCTCCGCAAACAGTTCCAGCGCTTTTACGGTGTTGTAGTCGTACAGTTTTGATTTTGACTCATATATCCATGAATCCGGCGCTATTGGCACATCGCAGGCCTGAGCGCGGTTCATATAAATATTTGAGATTATCTTGCTCCGATCCAGCGCACATGCGAGAGCCTGACGCACCTTAACGTCGTTGAGCGACTGGGAATTGCTGTTCACCAGCATTATCTCGACATTCTGCGTCATCACGTCCTGCACGTTTGTTATTCCGTCCTGGCGGTATTTGCCTACGGTAGTGGCAGATGTGGCCACCACGTCCAACTGGCCCGCATTATATGAAGCAAGGGCAGTATCGTTGCTGTCGCGTTCGATGAAGATGAATTTGTCTATATAAGGCCGCTGCCTCCACCAGCCATCGTTGGCAGTAAGCTGTAAACTCTCCCCGGAGTAACCATCGTAATAATATGGGCCTGTCCCAAGTGGATATGCTGACGGCTCACCGTTCATCATTACAGGAAAGGTCATAGCATACAGGAAGGCGTAGCCTCCTTCCTTCATTACCACCTTCAGAGTCGTGTTGTCTATAGCCTCTATGGATTCTATATCCCGGGCGGCGTAGTAATAGTAGCTGTCCTCCCCCAGCGTCTTCAGCCTCTCGAATGTGGCCGTGACGTCATTAGCTGTATAATTTCTGCCCACCTTATGCCATGTAACCCCGGTGCGAAGGTTTACTGTCCATGTCTTGCCGCCGTCTTCGCTGGTCCAGTTTTCAGCCAGCTCCGGATTTAGCTTTCCGTCGTTATTTATGGTTATAAGGCTCTCGTATACCAGAGAAAAGAAATTCATCATCTCCTCTGTGTTTACGGAAAGCGGGTCGGTGAGGTCCGCATTGGTGGGGATATACATCTTTATCTCTCCGCCTGCTGCGGGCAGCGTCTCCTCGGTTATAGGCACGTCTATGTCCAGCCCCAGCGTTTCCTTCTGCTGCTCGCCGCCTTTTGAGCAGCCCAGCATAGCGAGGCTCAACGCCGCCATGGCAAACGCCGCTATCCTCCTAACCCAGTTCATTCGCGTATAGCTTTGTGTATTTATCATATGCCCGCTGTACCCTTTCAACGTATTGGGCGGTTTCTTTGAAGGGTATGCTATCGAGTTCGCCGCCCTTGGAGTATTTTTCATCGTTAAGCCATTTCCTTACGTTTCCCGGTCCCGCGTTGTATGCGGCCACTGCAGTTTTTCTGTTTCCGGAAAAGCTGTCCAGCAGATATCTCAAATACCAGCAGCCGAAGCGTATATTCACCTTTGGCTCAAACAGCTCATCCTCCGTAAAATCTTCTTCTCCCAGTTTTTCTGCTATCCAAAAGCCGGTATCCGGCATTATCTGCATCAGCCCCTTCGCCCCTGCCCGGGACACTACCGTATGCCTGTTGGAGCTTTCACAGTGTATAACTGCCGCTACGAGATACGGATCTACGTGAAATTCCCGGGAGTACTCCTTTATCTCCGCGCTGTACTGGAGCTTATATGCCCGCTTTTCCAGCAGCCAGCTGAGCTGCCACGCAAGGGCGCTCAGCACCACCAGCGCACAAAGCCCAAGGCATATGGCCCTTCCCCATTTTATGTTGGCGCTTTTACGCCTTTTCTTTTTGGCTTGGCTTTTTCTCTGCCCCGCCGGTTTGCCTCTGGTTGCTGCCATCTTTCTCCAAAGCCTGTCTATACAGCCTGTCAGTCATCTCATAAAGCCGCTCAATATCGCCGCTGTTGTCTATTATCACGTCGGCAAAGGGCTTCTTTTCGTCGTCGCTCATCTGGGAGGCAATGCGCTGCTTTGCCGCCGCTTCGCTTAACCCGTCCCTGGCCATTATGCGGCGTACGCGTTCTTCCATCGGGGCCGTCACCAGCCATACCTCATCTGCTATTTCCTGCCAACCGCACTCTATCAGCAGCGGCACGTCAAAGACGATCACCCTGAAGCCGCTCTCCTCGGCAGCTTCTGCGGCCCTCAGCATTCCTGCACGTATGGCTGGGTGCAGTATGCCGTTTAGCCTCAGACGCGCAGCTTCGTCGCCGAACACTGCCGCGCCGAGCTTTCGCCTGTCCAGGCATCCGTCCGAATCCAGCATTCCGCCGCCGAACGCTTTGACTATCTCTTTCAGCCCCTCGCTGCCTTTTTCTACGGCAATTCTTGCGAATGCATCGGCGTCCAGCACCGCCGCGCCCAGCTCGGCAAGCCTGCTCGACACCGTGGTTTTACCAGACGCCATGCCTCCTGTAAGGCCAATGCGCATACGCTTCTCCTTACTTGGTATCAAACCAGCTGTGGCCCGAGCTCACATCGGCTATGAGCGGCACCTTGAGCTTCATTACGTTCTGCATGCATTCCGCGAGCAGCTTGCGCACCCGCTGTTCCTCGTCAAACGGGGTATCTATGATGAGTTCATCGTGTATCTGGAGTATGAGCCTTGCCTTGAGGCCTTCCTCCTCCAGCCGCTTATGCACGTTTACCATGGCCATCTTTATTATATCCGCCGCAGTGCCCTGAATAGGCATGTTCATGGCCACTCTCTCGCCAAAGCTCCGGGTATTGAAATTAGACGATTTGATCTCGGGAAGCTCGCGTCTGCGGCCCATAAGCGTAGTTACGTAGCCCTTTTTGCGGCCCTCCTCCACACAGCGGTGCATATACTCCTGCACTCCGCAGTATTTTTCAAGGTAACGGCGTATGAACTCGCCGGCCTCCTTTCGGCTCACGCCTATGTTCTTGGCGAGACCGTAGTCGCTTATTCCGTAAACTATGCCAAAGTTTACAGCCTTTGCGGCGCTGCGCTGCTCTCTCGTTACGCTTGCCTTATCAACGCCGAACACCTCGGCTGCCGTGCTGGTATGTATATCCTCGCCGGAGTTGAAGGCAGCTATAAGCCTCTCGTCCCCGCTTATGTGTGCGAGGAGACGAAGCTCTATCTGGGAATAGTCCGCGCCCACCAGTATGCGCCCCGGGCTTGCCACAAAGGCCTTGCGTATCTCGCGGCCCAGCTCCGTGCGGACGGGTATGTTCTGCAGGTTGGGCTCTGTGGAGGATATGCGGCCTGTGGCTGTGATATTCTGGTTGAAGCTGGTATATACCCTGCCGTTCTTGAGAAGCGCCAGCAGGCCGTCCACAAACGTGCTCTTGAGCTTTGAAAGAAATCTGTATTCCAGAACCAGCTTTACTATGGGGTGCTTATCCTCCAGCGCCTCCAACACCTCCGCATCGGTAGAATAGCCGGACTTTGTCTTTTTCTGCGGAGGCAGGCCCAGCTTTTCAAAGAGTATAAACCCCAGCTGCTTTGTGGAGAGTATGTTGAACTTCTCCCCGGCCAGGGAGTATATTTCCCCCTCCATCTCATCTATGCGCGCAGCGAACCTGTCGGACAGCTCCCGGAGCATATCCCTGTCCACCGCAAATCCCTCCCGCTCCATATCATAAAGCACCCGGGTAAGCGGCAATTCAACCTCCTCGTAAAGCTTCCAAAGCCCCTTTTCTCTGAGCTCGCCGGTGATGACACTCTCCAG
>ENA-UOOD01003652-UOOD01003652.1-human-gut-metagenome-genome-assembly--contig:-CS67-NODE-3652-length-12559-cov-5.848768_pt1 | contig 12559 bp, 8 predicted proteins | sample MGYA00242464_ERZ724011 | MGnify/ENA metagenome assembly ERZ724011 | reverse complement strand
CAGAGCTTTAAAAAAAGCAGTTAATGAAGTTGTATGAGCAGCAGGTGGATGCAATTATTGTAGTTGGCGGTGTAATAGACAGAATTTCGGTAGATGAAGAATATGTAGAACAGCTTAATCATATCTTGGAAAGCACACCAATTATAGCAACAAATCGTCCTGTAGGTGTGAGAAATTGTAAGATACATCTTGATGAGGGCGGCAGCATGGATCTGGCGATGGACTATTTATTTAGTCTTGGTCATGAAAAGATTGCAATAATTGGCGGACGAAAGGATGCGAAGTCTACACTGGAAAAGCGTATGCGATATCGCACAATGATTAGGCAAAGAGGAATTGTATATCGTGAAGATTACGTATTTGATTCCATTGATTATTCTAATGACAGCGGTTACAACTGTACGAAAGAGCTTTTAAAAAATCCAGATCGACCAACAGCAATAGTGGCAATCAACGATTTTACGGCAGCAGGTGTACTTAGGGCAATTCACGATGAAGGACTTCGTGTTCCTCAGGATATCTCAGTAGTAGCATTTGATAATACGTACCTGTCAGGTGCATTGACACCGGCATTGACATCAGTAGGAGCCAACTATACAGAGTTTGCAAAGCATCTTGTAGAGGCAGCAATCCGTGCATCAGAGAACGAGACATGCCCTGAGGACTATATGGTTCCGGTTGGTATTAGCGTAAGAGATTCCTGCACACATGTGCCTGAAGAAAATATTTGAGGAATATGAAAGTGGTTTCATAAGGTCAAAGGAAGACAGAAAATAGGCAAAATAGGCTAGTATAACAAGAAATCAAGGAGTGACATATGTTCACTCCTATTTTAATTGTAAAACATGCACAATAAAAAGGCTTGCATATTAGTGAGTTATCACAAAGATGTTAGAATGCGCAAAAATATGTTGACATATCAGATAAAAAATATATAATAAAGCTATGAAAAGGGTTTCAGCAAGGATAGTTGAAATGCACGAATGAAACCTCACCTTTCTGATAGAAAATATACATAATGTGACATGAATTTATTTTTTTATGAGAAAGATGAAAGCGGTTTCATAAATGCGTCAAAATAACTTTATAACCGCGAGCGCAGCAGTGGCTGAAATTCAAATTTTATTCTTTATTATTAAGGAGGGTAACATGGCAAAGCAAACATCAACTTTACCCCAGTATCAGTACAAGAAAAAGCATGGTTTTTTCTATAACCTGAAAAAGTATCGTGTACTGACACTTATGTGTGTACCGGCAATCGTATTTTTCTTTGCATTTAACTACATGCCGCTCCCAGGTATCTATGTGGCATTCGTTAAGTACAATTACAGAGACGGTATTTTCGGAAGCAAGTTTGTAGGTATGAAAAACTTTGAGTTTCTAATGCAGTCTGGAAAGCTCCTCGGCCTGACAAAGAACACGATTCTTTACAACTTGGCTTTCATCTTCTTAGGAAACATCATTGCGATGTTAATGGCAGTTTTGTTAAACGAGATCCACAATAAGTATTTTAAGAAGGTTTCACAGACATTGATGTTCCTTCCATACTTCATCTCACAGGTTCTTGTTGGTTTCCTTGTATTCAACCTGTTAAACTACGATACCGGATTTATCAATGGTATTTTAGTAAAGCTGGGTATGGAAAAATGGCAGCCGTATTCCGATAAGAGTGTATGGCCACCAATCTTAATTGCCGTATATCTGTGGCAGGTAACTGGTTATAACTCAGTTGTTTATTTCGCATCTATCTGTGGTATTGATACTTCTATCATCGAGGCAGCAAAAGTGGACGGCGCAAACTGTTTCCAGAAGATTCGCTACATTATTCTGCCAAGTCTTCGAAGCACAATCGTTATCTTACTTTTGTTCGCACTTGGTGGTATCGTAAAAGGAAACTTCGGTCTGTTCTACAACATTGTTGGTACAAATTCACTGTTGTATGATACAACGGATATTATCGAGACATACGTATATCGAAGTACAATCACAGACTTTAACTTCTCAACAGCATCTGCAGTCGGTCTGTATCAGTCAATCATCGGATTCTGTATCGTTATGGCAAGCAACTTTGCTGTTAAGAAGATCGATCCTGAGTACGCATTATTCTAAGGAGGGAGAAAGAAATGGCAAAATCGACAGTAAAAGGTACGAAAATCAAGCTGGATCGCTCCGATATCATAATCCGTACAATAGGATATGTAGTAGTTACACTTTATGCGTTGGCTTGCGTGTTACCATTCCTGATTATTATTGGAACCTCATTTACAGCTGAGGAAGTGATCCGTATAGAAGGAGCACAGCTGTTCCCGAAGCAGTTTACAACAAAGGCTTATGAGATGGTACTTCAGGGTGGTGCAATCTGGAAGTCTTATGGACTGACTATTACGATGACCTTAACTGGTACACTCGTTGGTCTGGGCATCATTTCCATGACTGGATATGCTTTGCAGAGAAAGGATTTCCCATTCCGCAATGCAATCTCATTCTACATCTATTTTACAACACTGTTCTCAGCAGGTCTGGCTCCGTACTACCTGTTAATGACACAGACCTACAAGCTGCAGGATAACTACTTAGCAGTATGGCTTCCGCTTCTGATGTCATCTTGGCTGATCATTTTGATGAAGAACTTTGTAAAGTCTATTCCTCATGAGATCACCGAGTCTGGTAAGATTGATGGAGCTGGTGATATGAAGATTTTCACAGCATTGATTCTTCCAATGTTAAAGCCGGCACTTGCAACAATCGGTTTGTTCCTTGCAATTGGTTATTGGAATGAGTGGTATCAGTCATCACTGTTTTTAAGTGAGAAGATGAGTGTTTATCCATTGCAGTATACTCTGTACAAGGTCGTAAATAAGGTAAACAGCTTAAAGAGTACAGTAGCAGGTCAGTATGTTGACTTGTCCGATCTTCCGTCAAATGGACTTAAGATGGCAAATGCAGTCTTGGCAACTGGACCAGTTATTCTGCTTTATCCATTTGTACAGCGTTACTTTATCGGCGGTATCACCGTCGGAGCCGTAAAGGGCTAATGATTTTTGATTAATAGCAGGATAGTCTGCATTAATAGATACTTAACAAAGAAAGCAAGCGAGGAGAAGACTCGCACAAAGAAGGAGGATTTTAATATGAAGAAGAAGTTTCTTGCATCCGCATTGGCAGCATCTATGGTAGGAACAATGTTCGCATCAATGCCGGCATTCGCAGAGGAAGAGTCCAGCAGCGCAGCAGCAGAAGAGGTTACAAGCGCAGAAGCAGAGGAAGAGTCCAGCAGCGCAGCAGCAGAGGCAACTACGGGCGAGGTTCCAAATTATGATGATGTCTGGGCAGAGAAGTGGGCAGATGTTGATACATCTGAGCATGTAGTTATCAATTACATGACTACTGGTGATGCACCGACAAACGATGCAACACAGAAAATGTTAGATGAGCTGAATGCAATCCTGACAGAGAAGGTTAACGCAGAGCTGCAGATTTACTACATTGGTTGGACCGATTATCTGTCAAACTACAACCTGACTCTGGCTCGTATGGATGGTTCTGTAGATTTAGTTGGTACTGGTACCGACTGGCTGGATGCATGGCCAAACGCAAAGAATGGTGCTTTCCTTGAGTTAGACGAGGAAATGCTTGCTAAGTACGCACCAGTTACTTATGAGACTGTTCCGCAGGAAGACTGGGATCTGTGTAAGTACAATGACAACATTTATCTGATGCCAGAGGATAATTACGCGCAGTGGACAAATCATGGTTTTGCATATCGTCTTGACTGGGCAAAGGAAGCTGGTCTTGAGGATGGCGTTCACAGCTGGGAAGATATGACAACATACTTTAAGTATGTATGCGATAACAAGGATGAGCTTGGCGTTGTAACTCCTTGGGATTCTGATGGCACACAGTTCTCACAAATGGCAGGCGGCTGGATTTCTTCCCATAGCGATTTCGTATCAATTGATGGTCTTGCAGCAGCAGCTTACTGGGGCGGAACAAAAGATGATCTGTATACAATTGTAAGCCCACTGTATACTGATACCGATTCTCTTGTAGAATTTGCAAAGATGATGAAGGAATGGGATGAGATGGGTGTTTGGAAGACAGACGTTCTGAACAATACCTCTTCTGATAATAGAGAGGACTTCAAGCTTGGCAAGACTGCTGCTGAACAGCATCATACCGAGACTTGGACTGATCTTGTAAGTAAGACTCCAGAGAACGTACCGGGTGCTGAGGTTGGATTCTTCTGGTTTGGCGAGGAAGAAAAGAATGTTACTGCTTTGAATATTACTCACGGTGCAATGGCAGTTTCCTACGGTTCTGAGAACCCAGAGAGAGCTCTGATGGTTTATGATTTACTGAGAAATGATGCTGAGTGCTACGATCTGATCAACTATGGTCAGAAGGGTGTTCAGTGGGATGTAAACGATGAAGGTCTTCGTATTACTCCAGAATCCTATAATTCTGATACTGATGGTATTACAACTAACTTCTGGTGGGGACGTAACGATCTGTTAGAGATCCGTGACGCTACAAAGGATTGGGACAAGATTGATGTTATGTATAAAGAATTAGAAGATGCAGCAATTGATTATCCTTATGGTAAGTTTGTTGCAAACGTTGATGATATTCAGTCCTATATCAACAACATCAACGAAGTTAACACCAACTACATGAAGCAGATCGCATATGGTAAGTACACTGGCACCGCAGAAGAGATCGTTGCTGAGTATCAGCAGGCTCTGAAGGATGCAGGTATGGATATCGTTATCGAAGAGCTTCAGAAGCAGTTAAATGAAGTTTACGGTGACGCAGAATAATAAAAATAGTAACTACCCACAGTAATGGGTCAGTAAACGCGTAAAGGGCGGGGTGACCTTTGGTCATCCTGCTCTTTTTTGTAACATAATTTAGAAAGAGGAGCAATGATGACACATACATTTGAGATCAAAGACAATTTTTATCTGGACGGCAAGCCATTTCAGATCATCTCTGGTGGAATCCACTATTTCCGTGTAGTTCCGGAGTATTGGAAGGATCGTCTGGAAAAATTAAAGGCGATGGGATGCAATACAGTTGAGACTTACATTCCTTGGAACATGCATGAACCAAATAAGGGCGAGTTCCATTTTGACGGAATGCTCGACATTGCAAAATTTGTAAAAACAGCACAGGAGTTAGGTCTGTGGGTGATTATTCGTCCATCACCATATATCTGTGCAGAATGGGAGTTTGGCGGACTGCCGGCTTGGCTTTTGGCAGAGGATGGCATGAAGCTTCGCGGCTGCTATAAGCCGTTCTTAGATCATATTCGTTCTTATTATAAAGAATTGTTCAAGGTTTTGGCACCGCTTCAGGTAAACTACGGCGGACCAGTCATCATGATGCAGGTAGAAAATGAGTATGGCTACTATGGTGATGACACAGAGTATCTTGAGACAATGAAGCAGATCATGATCGATTTTGGTACTGTTGTACCTCTTGTTACATCAGATGGACCTATGCATGAGTCTCTTTCCTGTGGTCACTTAGAAGGTGCTCTTCCGACTGGAAACTTTGGTTCACGCACCGAGGAGCGTTTTGAAATATTGAAGCAGTATACAAATGGCGGTCCTTTAATGTGTACCGAGTTCTGGGTTGGCTGGTTTGACCATTGGGGCAATGGCGGCCATATGAGAGGAAATTTGGAGGAGAGCACAAAGGATCTTGACAAGATGCTTGAGCTTGGCCATGTCAATATTTACATGTTTGAGGGCGGCACAAACTTTGGCTTTATGAATGGATCTAATTATTACGATGAGCTGACACCAGATGTTACTTCCTATGATTATGATGGCGTACTTACAGAGTCTGGTGATATAACAGAGAAATATCGCCGCTATCAGGAAGTTATCCGCAAGTATGCACCGATTCCGGAAGTAACATACAGCACAAAGATCGAGAAGAAAGCATACGGAACCTTACAGTATGATGCAAGAGTTGGACTCTTTGAATCTCTTGATGATCTTTCAGCACCTGTAAAATGCAAGTTCCCGACTTCTATGGAGCGTTTAGGACAAAATTATGGATATATTTTGTACCATACAAAGCTTGAGAAAGAGCAGAATCTTGAAAAGATCCGTTTGTATGAGGCAAATGACCGTGCAAATCTCTTTGTTGATCAGAAACCGCTTGTAACGCTTTATGACAGACAGCTTCTTTCTGAGGCAAAGGCAGGAGAGGATTTTGCAAAGGAAGATGGAAAGCCAGTTACCTTTAAGAAGGGTGCACCGCTTGATATTCTTGTTGAGAACATGGGACGCGTAAACTTTGGACCAAGAATGGAGCATCAGAGAAAAGGTATCGACGGACACGTACAGATCAACGGTCACACTCACTTAAACTGGGAAGAGTATTGCCTGCCGCTTGACAACATCGAAAAGCTTGATTATACAAAGGGCTATACAGAGGGACTTCCGGCATTTTATCACTTTACGCTTGACGTGGACCAAAAGGGAGATACCTTCCTCGATTTCGAAGGATGGGGTAAGGGATGCATTTTCTTAAACGGATTTAATCTGGGACGATTCTGGGAGATCGGACCACAGAAGAGACTTTATATTCCGGCACCGCTGTTAAAAGAAGGACGAAATGAAATCGTTGTATTCGAGACAGACGGCAAACAGCCAGGAACAATAACCTTAAAAGATGAGCCGGATATCGGCTGATGAAGCTGGGGCGGACATTGTAATGTGTCTGCCCTTTTTTAATAGGAGAAAAAATCATGGATAGAACATATATTACACTGAACGAGAACTGGAAGTTTCACTACGGCGAGGTACCGGAAGGCTGGTACAAGGGCTATGATGACAGTGCGTGGACTAGCGTTACGCTGCCACATGACTGGTCAGTACACATGCCGTTTGAGCAGACTAATTCCAGCGGAACTGGATATTTAAGCGGTGGCATTGGCTGGTATCGCGTGCGTTTTTCACTTCCAGAAGCATATAAGGGAAAACGCGTGAGAGTTGTATTTGATGGAATCTATAAAAATAGTAGAATATGGTGCAACAGCTATCACATTGGAAAGCGTCCTTATGGTTATACACAGATCAGCTATGATATTACTGACTTTGTTCAGTTTGGCGCGATTGATAATGAGATTACTGTGCGTGTATGCCATACTGATTTAGCAGATTCACGCTGGTTTACAGGCTCTGGTATTTACCGCAAGGCATATCTTGTAGTGGAGGAGCAGGTTCATGCTGTCTGGAATGGTGTTGCCTTTAATGTGTCAAGAGCAGATGAGCAGTCAGCGGCTGTTTGTGCAGATGCAGAGATTGTAAATGAGCTGGATGAGCGTGTGATTGGAACATTGACTGCTAGTCTAAAGCTATGTGGAAGTGATGAGGAGTCAGTTGTTTTTGCTAGAGTACCAGCTGCAATGGAGGCACATGAGAAGAAAACCTTCTATTTAAATGGAATGATTGGAAAACCAAAGCTTTGGTCTTGTGAATCACCATCATTATATGAGCTTTGCATTTCATTTGAAAAAGAAGATGAAAATGTGATTGTATTAGATAAAGAGCGCGTTGGTATCAGAACATTTTCATTTGATGCTGATCAAGGCTTTTTCCTGAATGGAAATGAAACAAAGTTTAAGGGCGTATGTGTTCATCATGATGGCGGCTGTCTTGGTGCAGCAATGTATCGTGAGGTATGGCTTCGCAGACTGCTTAAATTGAAGGAAGGCGGCTGCAATGCAATCCGCTGCAGTCATAATCCTCATATGCCAGAGTTGTATGATCTTTGTGATGAGCTTGGACTTTTAATGATGGATGAGGCATTCGATGAGTGGGAAAATCCGAAGAATAAGTGGTCTACCGGTCATAATGTATATCCGCCAAAGCATGAGGGCTACGCAGAAGATTTCCCAGAGTGGCATGAGCGTGATCTCGCCGATATGGTACGCCGTGACCGCAACCATCCAAGCATCGTTATGTGGAGCATTGGAAATGAGATCGACTACCCGAATGACCCATATTGCCATCCACTATTTGAAACCATGACAGGAAACAACGATGCCAACAAGCCGGCAAAGGAGCGTCAGTATGACCCGAATAAGCCAAATGCTGAGCGACTTAGCGTAATTGCAAAGGAATTGGCAGCGATTGTGCGCACACAGGATACCACAAGACCAGTTACATTGGCAGCAGCCTTCCCAGAGCTGTCATCTCATATTGGATTTTTTGATGCACTTGATGTTGTGGGCTACAATTATAAAGAGCATCTGTATGAGGAAAGCCACAAACGTTTCCCAGACAAGCCATTTTTAGGCAGCGAAAACGGCGGCGGCTACGAGCAGTGGTGTGCGGTGCGCGACAATGCATATATCAGCGGACAATTTTTGTGGACAGGAATTGATTATCTTGGAGAGGCACATGGATGGCCGATTCACGGTTCATCAGCTGGTTTAATGGATCTTGCAGGCTTTGAAAAGCCGGGCTTCTATAGAAGAAAGGCATTCTGGAGCACAGAACCATTTGCTTGTATCCTGACACGCCCAGATGATGGTGATGAGCATGAGTGGAGACCGTGGAATGCACATTGGAATTATACAGACGGAGAAAATGTCGTTGTACGCGTCTTCACAAATGTGCAAAAAGAAACTATTTCTCTTAGTATAGTTGGTATTGATGGTGAAAAGTCATTGCACGATGGAACATATCTTGAAAAAGAAGGCTGCACCGAATGGCGTTTTGCTTATGAGCCAGGTGTACTTAAGGCAGTGTGCGGCGAAGCCGAGTGCAGCATTCAGACAGCAGGAAAAGCAGTCGAGCTGTCTGCAAATGTATGGCATGCAGAAGAAACTATAAATAAGGAAGAAGTGATGCAGATCGAGGTTTCACTTACCGATGAAAATGGTGTTCTTGCGGCAGAAGATTTGGAAATCACGGCAGAGGTAATAGGAGGAACACTTCTCGGACTGGAAAACGGTGATTTAGCAGACCTAACTCCATACTGCGAGGCACACAGAAAGCCACACAATGGCAGATTGATTGTCTATGTAAAGCCAAAGGAAGATGTAAAGGTATGCATCAGCTGCCCGGCATTAGATAAAAGAGTGTGGATTGAATAATAATATATGAACAAAGAGGAATTACTATGGCTGCGGCGGTACAACCAATATTGCGGGAAATTCATGTATAAGGAACGATGCCGCCGCGGCATCTCTGGACAAAAAATATCAAGAGGTGTCTGCACCAGAACTGAGCTTAGGAAAATGGAAAATGGCGACACGCCATGGAAGAAAATGATAGGTGACTATCTGCTGCAAAGACTAGGTGTGCCGACTGAATATTTTGAGGTAATGGCAGATGCAAGGGAATTGAACGGATGGAGAGACCGCGAGGATATCTGTCTAGTTGTTTTTGAGCAGCCGCAGAAAGCACAGCAATTACTAGAAGTGTATCAGAAAAAGTATCGAAAAAAAACGCCATTTGAAGAACAGTTTTTAAAGAAAATGCAGATCATTCTTCTGATGCAGGCGTACAAAAAAAGTTTTGAGAGCAAGAGCGTTGACGTTGAACGTGAAAAATCAGAGGGAGAAAATCTGGTGGAAAGCGCACGGCAGACGGTACTATGTACATTACCCGATGGATGGGAAAAAAAGAAGCTGTCAAAGTTTTTACTGGCTCCCTGTGAATTGGAAAGTATTTTGCTTCTGGCAAATTGTCTGCTTCTTATCGGTAAGACAGATGAAGCTATGCAGATGCACAAGAAGGTAGCCGACTATGTAAAACAGGCAAAGTTTGAACTAAAGGTTCAGATATTGATTTATCCACAGGTGGCACTTCTTGGAATGAAATTCGAATTGTATGCAGGCAATGAAGAAAAAGCGTTTTCATATGGAATGGAAGCACTTGAGCTACTCAGACATCAGTACTCACAGCGTTATGTTGTTTTTGTTTTGGAAGAACTGCTTAATGTGTTAGAATGCATTAGCGTAAAAGGAAAAGAGGATCAGAAATACAAGGAAGAAGAGACAGAGGTAACAGAATTTCTCAAGACATTTGAGGAATTATATCGGTTGTTTTCGCACCCTAAAAAGAGAATGTGGCAGAGCATTAGTGTCAGCAATACGCATGAAATTGGATTGACACTTAAAATGCTTAGAAAAGCAATGGGATTGTCAGCGGCAAAGGTATCGGCTGCGAATCCAGACCATCTGACTGCGCGACAGATAGAGAAAATAGAGGCGGGAACGCATCGACCTTCTGGCAGAAATTATGAAATGCTTATGCAGTTTTATCATAAGACGGGACTAGAAGGGCAGCTGTTACTTGAGACTGATTCACTGGAAGTGCTGCACCAGAGACAGGAAATTGTTGACTTTATTATACGCGAAGAATGGGATAACGCATGGGAAAGTTTTCAGAGCTTTAAGGAAAAACTGGATGTGAACGTGCCATTAAATCGGCAGGAAGTGCTGTTTATGGAAAGCAATATTTTGTATAAGCGAGAGAAGTTGGCCTCAGATGAATATCTGCGAATGTTAAAAGAGGCGTTGTCCTGTACAATGCCAGAACTTCCGCTGGAAAAATGGAATATGTGGGTGTTCCAGAGAGAGGAGGGGAGTCTAGCTGGGAATATTGCAGATAAACTTGAAAAATCTGGTGAGTATGAGTGCGCAAAACAGATTTATCAAGCGTTGTATGAGTCTTTTGAGTTACAAATGAAACGTACTCAAATTCCTTATAGAGGTTATATTGTGATAACAACCGGATTGGTTAATTTATTGGGTGATCATAAATTATATAGACAATCAATGCAAAAGGATAAGAAAATTATAAAAGCATTACTAAATGATACCATAGAGGACGTTGATTTTTTTCTATATGATATTTGTTGGAGTTTATATGAATTAGAAAAAGAAGAAGTTGATAAAAAAGAAGAATACCAAAATTGGCGAAGAGAACTCTTTCTTATATTATATCAGCTTGCAATCTTTTTCTATTCAGAAAATAGTGTAAAATTTTATGAAGAGCAAGCAGTGAAATATTTAGGAGAAAAGATGACGCTATAAGCCTGCATCAAGGCCGAGTATCAAGAATAAATACTAAGAACAAATACGATAAATTTGAATCGTTATAAAAAACTAAGAAATACGTTGGATTTATGTAAAAACTGTCATAAATTCGACGTATTGTCTTTTTATAATAAACTGTGATACAATAAAACAAAAGCAGGGTGAATCGTAACAACATAACAATAAAACATATGAAATTGGAGGAAACGTGTATGAGAAAACGAATCAGTGTATGTATGTTAGCGGCAATGATGAACGTGACAAGTCTGTATTCATTTGCAACGCATGGAGCGGAAACCAAAACAGAACAGGAAACGGGAATCGAACAGGAATCTGAAGAATCAGAAACACAGACAGAGGAAGCAGTAGACCCGATGAGTGCAGACCGACTTTTGATGCGAATAAGAGTATTTAGCCCTGAGGAAGTTTTGGATGCATATTTTGGAAAAGGAAAATGGAATGAGGATTTGATTACAGAGCAAAGTACGTTGGCTAGTGAAAGATATATATATGATGGAGAAAAACAGCAGGTTTTGGTTGTGACGGACAATACTGTTTATGAATCAATAGCGATTACATATAAGGATGATGTTCCAGATGAGGAGAGTATGCTCAAAGAGTGGGAGCAACTATTACAAACATTAAACATTAATATTATGGATGAGTATATCAAGCAGGTAGATTATCTTAATGGTGATCGTGCAACTTATACATATTATCTTCAGCAGGATGGAATAAAACTATCCCCCGAAGGATATGCAATTGGAAAAGAAGGAAATGAAACAGAATATTTTGGTCAGTTTGTAATGGTATCGGTGGAGGATGATGGATATCTAATAGGTTTGCAAAGAGTTTCGGAGGTGGTAAATAGAGAAAAAGTATCTCAAAGACAACGAATATCTGATGAAGAAGCAATGCAAGCGGTATATGATGCAGTGTGGGACAGATTACAAATTCCACCATTAGCGACAAATCCGATTGCAGATTCGTTGCAGGTCGAGGTTCAATATATTCCAGTAGATATGGGAACAGATATCAGAGAATATGTATATGATGTAGGTTTGTATGTGAAACAGCTAATTGATCAGGATGGTGTAGATAAATTATGGCATTTTGTTGGTCTTGTTGATGCGACAATGCCGTATTGCTATACGTTTACAATGGCAGAGGATTTTGATGAGGATTATCAGACGGAATATTTAAAAATTTCAGATCGGGAGTAAAGGATGGTGATGCTCTATGATAGGAAGAGAACTAAAACGTATACTACAAAAACCAGCTGCACTTGTTTGCATAGTTGTGTATATTGGAATCATGATATTAGGTGTGGAAACAGATTTGCGAGCAGGTTATGAGACGGGAATTTTTGATTTGTTTTTCCTCACAGAAAATTATGGTGTAACAGCCTTTGTTCAGACATTGATTTTTCCAATTGTGGCAGCGGGCAATTACTTTGATGAGCGAAAGGGACACTATGATTGGTTGATGCAGATG
>ENA-UOOD01003637-UOOD01003637.1-human-gut-metagenome-genome-assembly--contig:-CS67-NODE-3637-length-12574-cov-8.206965_pt1 | contig 12574 bp, 10 predicted proteins | sample MGYA00242464_ERZ724011 | MGnify/ENA metagenome assembly ERZ724011 | reverse complement strand
AGAGCGAAAAAGATGGTGCGCGGATTAAGCCATTTTAACAAGAATTAGTATTAGTCCCTCTGCGTTCTGCGCAGGGCGCAGGAGAGCGCCGCCAGCGCCAGCGGCATGAGATAGATCACCGGGAAGCCGTAGCGATCCTGATGCTCGATGCACGGGCCGCAGAGAATGACCGCCATCGTCAACATCTGCGGAAGCAGGATCGTCAGCATCCCGCGCGCTTTTCGGCTGCACGCAATCGCGCAAGCGCCCAAAAGCACCGCGCAGTAAAAGCCCAGCGTATTGAGCTGGAGCGCAAACGGGAGCGCCAGCGCGACCTGACGCAGACTGCTTTCCATCTTCTCCAGTCGGGTCAGCGTCCCGCTTCGGTGAATATCCAGCGCTTCTTCCTCCTGCGCGGAAAGCCCCGTTCCCGTGAAAATCGCCAGATTGTAGGTGCTCACGTCGAACAGCAGCGCATTTTGGATGATCGTCGCAGACAGATAGCAGCCGGGGTGCCGAATCATCTGGCTCGCCCACGCCTGTCCATACGCCAGCCAGTCGCGCGGCGTCGCCGTCTTCCGATACATCGCCTTCACCGGGTCGGAAAGCTCCGGCTGATAGCGTTTTGCCAGCTCGTCGTAAACCAGCACCCCGTCGATTGCCGCGCGCTCCTCGTCGGTGACCTCCGAGGCGTATTCCGAAACAAACCGCGCCGTCTGCTGAAACGGCAGGGACAGCGCCTCGCCCAAGCTCGCCGCCTGCGGATGAAAGCGCGCGTCAAACGCCGCGTCAAACCCCGCGCCGAGCAGAAACGGAAGCGCCGCAACCGCGGCAATCGCCGCTCGTCGTTTTCTGCCGCGCGTTCCCAAAAACAGCGCCGCGCAAATCGGAATCCAGACCATCGCGCCGTTCGGGCGCATCCGAAGCATCAAAAACGCGGACAGGGTCATGCGGAGCACAAACCCCGCGCTAAACCCGTCGCCTTCCTTTTCCAGAAAACGCTGTCGAACCATCTCGCAGAGCATCAACAGCATCGCGTAGCTGTAAGGAACATCCTTGAGGATCACCGTGATGTTGTCGCAGTACACCGGCGCGAAAGCGCACAGCGCAAGCGAAAGCGCCCGCAGCCAGACCGGCGCGCAAAGCCTGCGCATGATCCACTGGCTGTACCCGATCACCGCCGCCGCAAAGACCGCCTGCACCAGCACATAGGCAAACAAGCCCGCGTTTCCGCTGCCCAGCGCATGCCCCAGCCGGGTCGCCCCCAGCAGGAAGAACGCCAGAAGCGTCGGGTGATGCTTGCTCCACGGCAAAAGCCCCAAGATCTGGTCAAGCTGAGATTGCGTATCCGAATTCATGGAAGCCGGATAGCTGACCGCCAGATGCGGCAACCAGCAGAGCAGCACGGCGGCCATGCAAAACAGCAGGGTATGCGCCCGATACGCCCTGCGCAGCGCGCCGTCTCTTTGTATCCGCAAATCCAGCCTTCCGTCCAGCCCGGCCTCCAGCAGGCGGAAAAGCAGCTCGAACAGGCTCGCCATGCCCAGCGCCAGCACCGCCGCCTTGAGCTTTTGGCTGCCGGAAAGGAAGGGCTGATTCAGATCGTTCGTGTTGACCACGCTGACCGCGATCACCTGCCAAACGCCGAGAAACAGCGCCGCCAGCCGAGCCCGAAGCCCCGCTTTGGGCAGGCGCTCGTCCGCCCAGCTCAGCGCCAGAAGACACACCAACGCCGTCAGCGCCACCGCGCCGCTCGTCCCCACGAGCGACTGGCCGATGTTGACGTAATTGTCGCCGCTGCGCACGTTCAAATCCATAAACATCGCCCACGCCATCAGCCCGGCGCGCAGCACATTTCCGATTTTCAAAGCGCTCATTTGTTTTTCGTCACATACACCGCCGTCGCGACGGGTACCTCCTGCTCCGTGCCGGAACGGGTATACGCGCCGTCCGCCGGGAGGGTGATGGCCTCGCCAATCAGGTAGAATGTGTAAACGCCGCCCTGCTCCACCTCGTCCGCCGTGGACAGCACGACGTACAGCGCATCCTCCCACACGCCGGTGGCGGGATTGCTGACGCAGACCAGCGCGCACGGCTGACCGTCGTAATCCGTAAATTCCATCACCTTGCCGCGCAGGATGAAGCGCTTCTGCGCGTACTGCGCGGGCTTTTTCGCCAGCTCGTCGTAGTCAAGCGCGATCATCTTCTGCCGGAACTGGGCGATCAGCTCGCGCTGCGTCCATTCCCGCGTGAGGGTGATGCTCCGGGTGCTCTGGGCAAAGCCGTCCGCCTTCGCGCGGAGGATGAAGGTCTCCGTGCCCGCCTCGCTCATAAACACGCGGACGGAGAACCCGCCGTTCTTCCCTGCCTTGACGTTGGTATTCATGCCCTTGCCGTCGATATACACCGTCGCGTTCGGCTCGGTCACGCCGCGCACGGTCACGCTGCCGCCGGTGAACGTCGTGCTCTCCGGCTCGGTGATCTCCAGCCGCGCGTCCGGCTTTTCGTAGCGGATCGTGAACGTCGCGGTATCTTCCCCAGCCGTCACCACCAGCTCATGGTCGCCTTCGTCCGCCAGCTTGACCTTCAGGGAGAAGCTGCCGTCCTTCTTCGCGCCGGTCTTGGCGAGCTGCTTTCCGCTCTCCTCCACCCGGATCTCCGCAGAAGCCGCGGCATGGCCGGACAGCGTGAGCTGCGCCGAGGTCGTATACGCCGGGATTTCGTCCAGCGTCAGGCTGCCGCTGGTCTCCACCGCCGCGCTGCCCAAAATGGGTTCGGGCGTGGCGGTCGGCTGCATCGTGGCCGTGGCCTGCGGCGTGGGCGTCGCCTTCCCGAGCGAGGAAAGCAGCTTCATGCCCGAAAGGAGCTGCTCCATGCGCGCGTCGTCCGCCTCGTCCGGTTCGCGGCCCACGATGGTCTGCTCGATCATATACAGTTTGCCCAGATGCAGCGTCGCGTAGCGCAGGCTGTACACCGGCATGGACGCATACATGGCCGAGCTGGTCAGGCGCACGCAGGCGGGCGCGGTATCGACATAGGCGCAGGTTTCATACAGGCCGCTCATTTCAAACTGCGCCAGAAACGCGAGCCGCTGCTCCTGCGTCATCTTGTCCATATCCTGCACATCGGCGAATTTTCCCGCGTCCGTCACGCTGACGGCAATCTGCCCGCCGTCGTCCGGGATGACCTCCATCACAATGCCCGAGGCCACATAGCTGGCCAGCACGGCCTCGCTGCTCGTGCCCAGCGACTTGAGCAGCGCCTCGTGCTCGCCCAGATTCGTCTGCGTGAGCACGGTTTCATCCTCCCGCTGTGTGTAGCGGAATCCTTCGTAGGGAAAAACATACGTCGCCGTCTGCGCGAGCGCGCCCGCGCCCAGCGCAAGCAGCCCGGCGCACAGCAGCATACAAGCCTGTCGTTTCATCGAGAAAGCCCCCTTTGGGTGTCGGCGGTTGTTTTCTTATTTTTTCGCAACGTCGCGGCTCATGGCCGAAAGCTGCGCGAGCGCAAACATGAACATCAGGTTGATGGGCAGCATCGCGCTGAGCGTCGCGCTCTCCATCATGCCGATGAGCAAACTGGCGAACGTCATCATGCAAAGCCCCAGCGCGCCGCGCGGCCGCTTGGGCGCAAAGAAGACGCGAATCGTCTGCCAGACCGCAATCGCCAGGAAGACGATCTGCGGTACCAGACCGATCAGGCCGAAATCGGCCGCCCACTGCAGGTAGGCATTGTGAACGGCTATGCCGTCCGTCCAGGAAATATACTGACCGATTTTGTGCCCCGTCTGGTTGACGCCGTTGCCGATCATCATCATCTTCGGGTTATCGCGCCAGAACATGAAGACGGCGCGCCAGATATCGGTTCGATCGCTGAACGAGCCATCCGTGTTGGCCAGCACGCGCGCCCGTATCTTTCTGACCTGAATTTCCGGCACTGCGGGTTCGGCGGCTGCCTCCTGCGCCGGCGGTTCAGCCGCCTCGACCGACGCTTCCGCCGTCGTTTCTTCGGCGCTCGGTTCGACCGGCTGCGCTTCCGGCACTTCTTCGGCACTCAATTCGGCCTGCTGCGCTTCCGCCTGCTCGGCCAGCGCCGCCTGAAGCGCCGCGTCATACGCCAGCTGGTTGTAGTGCGCAACCGCCGCGCGGGTCATCCTGTCCGCGCCCCAATAGCCGCCGCCCAGTACAACCGCACCGGCCAGCACCGCCGCCAGCAGACCCGCCGCGACATTCCGGCGGCAGAGCGCACGGCGAACGCCGTCAAACGCGGCAGCGGCCAGCACGGCCAACAGCGCATAGCGGGACGTGCGGCTCTGAGTCAACACGATGACCGCCATCGACATCACGGCCGGAATCAGGCAGAAGAGCTTGAGAAGGATGTTTCGGTGGTAGCCCACGCCCATCACGCACATCATGCACAGGCTGATGACAATCATGCCCGTGATGTTGTAATGCACGCCGGAACACAGCCATCCCTCGACCGCGCCGAAGCCGAACGGCCCCAGATCGGCGGCGTAAATCGTGCCGCTCCACGCGCAGAACAGAAGCGCCCCGCAGAATACATAGGCGAAGACCGCGCTCAATACGCTCATCGTCGCCATCAGCATTTCGCGCTCGCGCTGCTTTCTCTCGGAAATCGACGCATAAATGCCGAAGAACATCACCGCGTAGCCATACCACGCAGTCACGTTCTTGCCCGTAAAGCCGAAGCGAATCGCAAACGGCACCAGAATCCAGATATACAGCACAAAGAGCGTCACCACGTCCGCCCTCGCCGGTTCGAGCGAGGACGCGCGCCGCTGCAAGCGCAGCAGGCACAGCGCCGCGCCCCACGGGATGACGATATAGCCGTACAGCAGGCTCATCGGCTCGCGATACCACGCCACAATGGCGCTATCCCCGAGCGTCGCGTATAAAAACGTCACGATCAGGAACAGCGCTTCATTGCCGAACACCGCCAGCATGATATCCCGAATCAGGCTCTGGCCGCGCGCGAGCAGCCCGTTTTCTCGTTTCTGTTCAGACATAATTTTTCTCATCCTTTTGATTTGAAAAAAGGCGGGGAGGATTACTCCTCCACGCCCAGCACATCGACGGCAGCCGGGCTTTCCGGCGCGGCAACGGTTTCCTGCGGTTCGTTCGCAGTCTGATTTTCCGCCGGGTTCACCGGCTTGCGCGGGCCGCGGCGGCGGCTGCGGCGGCTGCGGCTCGGCTTTTCGCCCTGCGGCTTATCGGCGCTCTTTTCAGGGCGCTCCGGCTGGTTTTTGAGCATGATGACCACGCGGCGGTTCGGCTCCTCGCCCTCCGAATGGGTGGTCACGGCCGGGTGATTTTGCAGCGCGGTGTGCAGCACGCGGCGCTCATAGGGATTCATCGGCTCGAGCACAACCTTGCGGCCGGTCTTGACCGCGCGGTTGGCCATGCGCTGCGCCAGACGGCGCAGGCTGTCCTCGCGCTTGGCGCGGTAATTTTCGGTATCCAGCGTGACGCGGATATAGCCCTCGCGCCCTTTGTTCACCTGCAGGCTGGTGAGATACTGGAGCGCGTCCAGCGTCTCGCCGCGGCGGCCAATGAGGATGCCCAGCGTGTCGCCAATCATGTGGATGGAAAGATTATCCGCCTTGCTGTCGTCCACATAGACGTCCACCTTGACGCCCATGCGGTCGGTCACGTCCATCAGGAATTTCTGCGCGCGTCCCGCCGGGGTGTCCTCCGGATGGATGACGGGCGGCTCGGTCGGCGCGAACGTCTCGGCGGGAACCATCGGCGCGAAATCGCGCTTCTCGCTCTCCTCGCGGGCGGGGCGCGCCGGGCGCGGCTTGCGCTCGCGCGGCGGCTTGGGCGCTTCCGGCTTCTTTTCCAGCTTAGCTTCGGCCTTGGGCGCTTCCGGCTTGACATCGGCCTTCGGCGCGGCGGGCTTCGACTCCGCCTTCTTCTCCGCCAACATATCCGTCTTCAAATCCGGCTTCGCCTCGGCCTTCGGCGCGTCCGGCTTCGCTTCCGGCTTAGGCGCTTCGGTCTTCGGCGCGGCGGTCTTCGGCGCGGCGGGCTTCGGCGCGGACTTCTTTTTCTGCTCGTTCAGGCTGAAGCTGCCCAGCAGATCGCTCAGCCCGTGATCGTCCTCGCGCTCGTCCTCCATCACGGTCAGGCGCACACAGGCGGGCTTGCTGCCGAACAGGCCGAACAAGCCCTTCGCGCCCTCCTGAAGCACGTCCACGTGCACGTCGGCAATGGTGACGCCCAGCTCGGCCAAACCGTTGTCGATGGCCTCCTGCGTCGTTTTGCCGGTGAATTCCTTGATTCTCATCAGATGCCGACCTCCTCAGCCTTGGCCGCCTTGCGGTCCTGCTGCTCAAAGTACTTGTTGAAGCAAATCTGTTCGACGATGGCGTAGATGTTGGAAACCACCCAATACAGGGCAAACGCGGAGTTGTAGCTGGCGCAGAAGTAGAGGGACATGAAGGTCATCACGTAGATCATCATCTTCTGGCTGCCCGCCTGAGACGGATCCATCGGGCTGCTCTTCATGGTCAGCTTCTGCATGAAGATCTGGGAAACGACGGAGAGGATCGGCAGCAGGAACCAGCCGTTGCCCTCCTGATAGATGGAGAAGCGGATCAGGCCGAGGATGTTCAGGTTGCCCAGACCCGCCACCGGCGCGATATACGGCGCGTAGGCCGCGGAGCTGATGAACGGGGTGACGACGTCGTTGATATAGGTCGTCAGATCGGCGGCGCCGGCAAAGCTGAGCGCCTGCGGGATCACGCCGTCGGCGACGAGCTTGGCGCTCACGTCGTTCCAGACCTTGTAATCCACCAGACGGAGGGACTGCACATCCGGCATGTAGGTCGCAAACGGGCTGTCGGGCATCCAGAGGTTCTTGATCCACAGGAACGGCTCGACCAGCGTGTGCGGGTCAATCTCCGGGTTGTGGTAGAAGGTGAGGAACTGGGACACCAGCCGCTCGTTCGCGAACGTGCGCAGCGCGTAGAACATCGCGAAGAGGATGACCATTGAAATGAGCATCGGCAGGCAGGAGCCCATCGGGTTGACGCCCTCTTTGCGATACAGCTCCTGGAGCTTCTGGTTGAGCTTCTCCTGGTCATCCTTGTATTTGGCCTGAAGGGCGGCCGCCTTGGGCTGGATGGTCGACATGCGCATGGTGGAGCGGCGGCTCTTGAGGTTGAGCGGCATGACCACCAGCTTGATCAGGATGGTGAAGACGATGATCGTCAGCGCGTAATTGTTGATGAACGTGTGCAGCGCTTTGATGAGCGTGAGCAGCAGCGAATTGAGAAAACTCATGGACGGAACGTCCTCCTTGCGTCAAGAATTGTCCTCAGCCTGTCCGCTTGGGCGAACGGCCTTCCCCGCCGGGGGATAAACGACTTTTTTGTCAGTTTTTTTCGATTTTCGGCTTCGTTTCGGGGGCACGGGGTCGTAAAAGCTTCCCTTATAAAAGGGCTGGCAGCGCAGCAGCCGCCGGATGGCCAGATAGCCGCCGTAGAGCGCGCCGTGCCGCTCAACGGCCTGCATCGCGTAGGTCGAGCAGGTCGGCGTAAACGGGCAGCAGGGCGCGTGCATCGGGCTGATAAACCGCCGGTAAAAGCGGATCAGCAGCAGCAGCAAACGCTTGATCACGGGCAATCCGCCGCCTTTTCAGCGGGTCTCGGCTTCTTCTGTGCGTCGGGGAGAAGCAGGTTCTGCCTGCGCAGCAGGTACTGCATGGAACGGCTGAGCTTGTCAAACGCCGCCTCCGCGGCGGGCTGGCGGGCGATGAACACATACAGCCCCGGCTTCATCTGGGGGAGCAGCGGCACACAGGCGGCGCGCAGGCGGCGCTTGATGCGGTTGCGCTGCACCGCGCAGCCGAGCTTTTTGCCCACCGAAAAGCCGACCTTGAGCACCGGGCCGCGCACGTAGAGCATCACCATCTCCCGCGCCCCGGCGGACGCGCCCCGGCGATACACATATTTGAACTGCGCGTTCTTTTTCAGGCTGTAAGTTCTTTGCAAATTAACAACGCTCTCCTCGGTTGACGCCAAAAACGGCAAATGAAAGAAAAAGGCCCGCTCCCGGTCTTTGCCGGGCCGGACCGAACGCCCCGAGCAGCCTCGGAACGGGTGCCGCCGATTGGCGGGCGCTGATTGTCAAATCAATCAGACGGGATTGGAAACGGTCAGCTTCGCGCGGCCGCGGGCGCGGCGGCGGGCAAGAACCTTGCGGCCGTTCTTGGTAGACATACGGGAACGGAAGCCATGCACCTTCGCGCGCTGGCGCTTCTTGGGCTGATAAGTTCTGACAGACGATGCCATTGTTACACACTCCTATCATCAGGTGAATTTGAACAAATGTAGAATCGCGCCGCGGCAGGCGGCACGTTGTTCCATGCGAAAGCGATTATAGTATACTTCACCGGCCGCGGTGAAGTCAAGAAGAATTTCCTGTAAAAAGCGGATATTCCCACTTTATCGCCGAAACTCCGCCTCGTTCGCCGCCATTTTACCGCGCGCTCCGCTTTCTGAGCAGCAGCGCGACCGCCGCCACGCAGCCCAGACAGACCGCCAGCCACAGCGCAGGCGACGAGCCGTCGCCCGTCTCGGGCAGATTCGACGAATCAGACTTGGGATTCACCAGAATCTCAGCTTTCAAAACCTGTCCGTCGTATGCTCCCCGAAGAGCAACGGAAACCGTATGCCTTCCGGATTTGAGCCGATTGAGATAATCCTTATGAACCGTCAACAGAATGGAGCCATTCGCTACATTGTAATCCGCGCTGTCAAGCAGGGTTCCGTCGATGGATACGGATTTGAAAAAACTTGTATCAAACCCGAAAATGCCTTCGCCGATATGCAAGATTAGGTTTTCCTGTGCCATATTTTCCATATATTCAATGCTTCCGCGTACCTGAACTTTCGGGGTCGGCACAGGTGTTGCCGTCGGGGTCGCTGTCGGCGTTGGGGTGGGAGCCGCAATCGTGAAGCTGGTATCGTCTCCCCCGCTTATGCGTAAAGGTTCAGAACTTTTGCCGCCTCCGCTTGACGGATACCATACTTTGCCTGTCACATTCGTCACCCGATAACGCCCCGGCTTCAACGTGTAGGGAATCAGGATGCCCAGCTGATGTTCTCCCATTTCGCCCTGTTCGTTAAACCGTGCATACGAAAATGCCGGATCCTGATCAATCGTCGGATTGCTTACCACGATCGACTGTTTGGTATCTTCATTCGTGATTGTGAACGAAACGTCGTCGCTCAACCATACTTCGTCTACGGTTAAATTCGGCTTCGGCGGCGTTTCTGTCGACGCTAATATCGCAAACAAAATCCGCAGCTGCCCGCTCACGGGGCCCGGCTGTCCCGGCTCCACGCCGACGATGCTTACCCCCCCCGCACGCAGCCGGAGAGCAGAAATAGCGCGCCAAGCAGGATCAGCGCAAGCATTGCCCGTTTCCCTTTGTTTCTCACTGCTTGATCTCCTCTTTTCGTTATAATTCCATTTATTGTGTTCATTATAATTGTCTATCATCCCTTTGTCAATCGCCTTCGATTTGTTTTTTTACGCTTCATCTTTTACGGTTTAATATGATTTTCCCCCTTCTTGTTCCCCCTTCTTGACTTCCAGCCCCAAAACAGCGTATAATAAAATCAAATTGGGGTTTTGCCGCAGGCGTTCCGGCCTGCGATCCCTCGCTGATTTCCGCGCATCCGCGCGTTTTTCATCCAATTTATGAAGGAGGCATATTCTTTATGCGTCGTATCGGTGTTTTGACTTCCGGCGGAGATTCCCCGGGCATGAACGCCGCCGTCATGGCGGTCGCCAAATCCGCGCGCTATTACGGCATGTCCCTCATCGGCATCAAGCGCGGCTATAACGGCACGCTCTGCCGAAGCCACCATATTGAGGATGACATGGTCGAGCTGGATCTGGATACCATTCTGGATATCGCCGATCAGCCGGGCACCTACCTGCGCACCGCGCGCTGCCTTGATTTCATACGACCGGAAATGCGCGTGCACGCAGCCAACAACATCCGCGAGATGGGCATCGAGGGCGTCGTCGTCATCGGCGGCGACGGTTCCTATCACGGCGCGATGGGGCTGTGCGAACTGGGCATCCCCTGTGTGGGCATCCCCGGCACGATTGACAACGACCTCGCCTATACCGAGATGACGCTGGGCTATGACACCGCCGTCAACTCCTGCATCGACGATATCCGCGCCATCCGCGCAACCAGCCGTTCCCACGACCGTCCGGGCGTGGTGGAGGTCATGGGCCGTCACTGCGGCGATATCGCCCTGAAGGCCGCCGCCGGTTCCGGCGCGGAAATCTGCCTCGTGCCGGAGGTGCCGTGGTCGATTCAGGAGGCCGCCGACCGCCTCTCCCGCCTGATCGACATGGGCAACCCGCGCGCAACCGTCGTCGTCGCCGAAGGCGCGTGGGACGCCATGCAGCCCGCCGACTGGCGCCGCTACCTCATCGAGAACGGCGCGAAGGGCATCCACGAGGACGACCCGATCAGCACCGAAAAGCTCGCCTTGCTGCTCAAATACAAGTGCAAGTGCGAGGCGCGCCCGACCGTGCTCGGCTACACCCAGCGCGGCCGTACGCCGTCCGCCTACGACAGCTGGTTCGCCTTCGAGGCCGGCAACCTTGCCGTCAACCTGCTGCGCAACGGCATCGGCAATCAGGTCATCGGCATCAAGGATGGCCGTGTGTACTACCTGCCGATCATCGAGGCGCTCAAGCAGAAGCGCGAGTTCAACCTCTCGCTGTACAACATGATTAACTCTCTGTAATTTCAACATTTCATGGGACTGTCAAGCTAACAACACCGATATTTCAAGAGTAAATCTAAGTATTTGCGCCCGAAGGTTTCCAAAGAGGTTTTCGGCTGTTGCCGCCAGTGGCGGAAACAAACGGCAGAAAACGGAAAGCCATTTGGTGGGGCGATGGGGCAAAGCCCCATATCCAAACAATGCTTAGACACTGTTTCTTGAAATGTTCGGTTTAAGCCTGACAGCCCCATTCTTATCGAAAAGGAGAATCCTCCATGCTCGCCAAAAACCAATGCTTTGAAATGACCTGCGACGCCTTCGGTCAGGATGCGCAGGGCGTCTGCCGCCACGAGGGCATGGCCGTGTTTGTCCCCGGTCTGCTGCCCGGCGAACGCGCGCTGGTGCGCATCGTCAAGCCGGAAAAGCGCTATGCCTTTGGCCGCGTGGAAAAGCTGCTGGAAAAGAGCCCCAGCCGCGCCGAGCCGTTCTGCCCCATCTACAAGCGCTGCGGCGGCTGCGTCTGCCAGCACATGACCTACGAGGCCTCCCTTGCCTTCAAGCGCCAGCAGGTGCAGGATCTCCTCCAGCGCGTCGGCGGGCTTTCCATCGAGGTGCCGCCCGTTTGGGGCATGGCGCATCCCTTCGGCTACCGCAATAAGGGCGCATACCCCGTCGCGCAGACGGACGGCGCACCTGCCTGCGGCTTCTTCGCGCCGCGCAGCCACGATCTCGTCCCCCTGCCCGAAAACGGATGCGCCATTCAGGGCGAGGATTCCGCCAGGGCCACACAGGCCGTCCTGAATTGGATGCGCGAAAACAGCGTCCCCGCCTACGATGAGCAGACCGGACGCGGCCTCGTCCGCCATATTATGACCCGTTCGACGACGTCCGGCGAGCTGATGGTCGTCGTCGTCGTCACCCGCGCGGATATCCCGAAGGCCAGTCGGCTGATCGAGCTGCTGCGCGCCGCCGTCCCCGGCCTGTGCAGCGTCTGCCTGAGCGTCAACAGCCGCCGCACCAACGTCATTTTGGGCACGGACATCCGCGTTCTCTGGGGCAAAGCCGCCATGGAGGACACGCTCTGCGGCCTGCGCTTCTCCGTTTCGCCGCTCTCCTTCTTCCAAGTGAATCCCCAACAGACCGAGAGACTCTACGGCCTCGCGCTGGAATACGCCGGCCTGACCGGCGCCGAAACCGTCGTGGATGCGTACTGCGGCGCGGGCACGATCTCCCTGCTGCTGGCGCAGAAGGCCAAAAAAGTCATCGGCATCGAAATCGTGCCGGAAGCCATTCAGAACGCGAATGAAAACACCGCTCGCAACGGCATTGCCAACGCCGAGTTCCACGTCGGCGCAACCGAGGAACTGCTGCCCAAACTGGTGGAAAACGGCCTCCGCCCGGATGTGATCGTGCTCGATCCCCCGCGCAAGGGCTGCGATCCTGCCGTCTTGCAGGCCATTATCGCCGCCGCGCCCAAGCGCGTGGTCTATGTTTCCTGCGGCGCGCCCACCCTCGCCCGCGACGCCAAGCTGCTCGCCGAAGGCGGATACGCAGCCGAAAAGGTTCAGTGCGTCGATATGTTCTGCTGGACGGGGGCGGTGGAAACTGTTATGTCATTGGTCCAACAAAATCCGGATGATATCGTCAAGGTCGGCATCGACGCGGACGAGCTCGCCGTTACCAAGGCCGAAAGCAAGGCGACCTATGGCGAGATTCAGGCGCGCGTGAAGGAACAGACCGGCCTGAACGTCACGCCGCTATATATCGCACAGGTAAAACGGAAGCATGGGATTATCGAGCGCGAATGCTACAACAAAG
>ENA-UOOD01003622-UOOD01003622.1-human-gut-metagenome-genome-assembly--contig:-CS67-NODE-3622-length-12603-cov-5.366433_pt1 | contig 12603 bp, 9 predicted proteins | sample MGYA00242464_ERZ724011 | MGnify/ENA metagenome assembly ERZ724011 | reverse complement strand
AAAGAGCCGTCCGTCTGAGGACGGTTCTTTGCCTTTTCAGAAAGATTCAGAAGGTTTTAACACCGAGGCCAGAAGACGTTGCCTGCATCTTCTCGAGTACAGTCCACGAACGGTTTATCAGCTGAAAAAACGCCTAATGGACGATGGCTTTTCGGCAGAACAGGCGGATGATGCTATTTGTTACGCCGAAAGCTTTGGCTATGTGGATGATGGAAATTATGCTATGGAATATGTTCGGACTGGCTGTCAGAAAAAGAGCATGCGTCAGCTTTATATGCAGCTTTCAAGCCGCGGTGTGGATAAGGAATCGATTGAAGATGCACTTGAGGCCTATGCAGATGAGCAGGAAAATACGGTGCGACGTCTGGCACAAAAGCGTCTTATGCAAAAGCCGCCTCGCACAGAAGAAGATTTTTTAAAGGCAGTAAAAAGTCTTGTATCAAAGGGATTTCCGTACGAAATGGCAAAACGTGCTGTCTGGGAGCTGCGTGATGAGTATGGTTCTACAAATAAATAGGCAAATAAAGGTTGGATGTATGTTGGATTCCACAAAACGTCTTGACTTTTATAAATGAATCGTATAAAATTATACTGTTGCCTGTTTATATATGAAATATAAACCGTACAATGAAAATTTCATAAAGGAGGTGCTCCTGTGGTTCCTATTATTATTACAGCAGCGGTTACTGCAGTGATTGTTGCTGTTATCGTCTGGTTCGTCGCAACCGGCATCCAGCAGTCCAAGTACAAAGCGACCGTTGGAAGTGCGGAGGAGAGATCCAGAACAATAATAGACGATGCTCTTAAGACCGCAGAAAGCAAAAAACGCGAGGTGCTTCTTGAGGCGAAGGAAGAAAACCTGAAAGCTCAAAATGAACTCGAAAAAGAGATCAAAGAACGCCGAAGCGAATTGTCCAGAATGGAAAAGCGTGCTGTCAATAAAGAAGAGACGCTTGACAGAAAGACAAGTATTTTAGAAAAGCGGGAAGCGAGCCTGAATGCAAAGGAAGAAAGCCTGAACAGAAAACATGCAAAGGCTGACGAACTTACTGCACAGATTTCTCAGGAACTGGAACGTGTTTCAGGTATGACCTCCGAACAAGCAAAAGAGTTTTTATTCAAGAGCGTGGAAAACGAAGTAAAACTTGACACTGCAAAGATGATTAAGGAGATGGAGGCAAAGGCAAAGGATGAGGCATCCGCGAAGGCAAGGGAATATGTAGTAACTGCCATTCAAAGATGTGCTGCCGATCATGTAGCAGAGACAACAATCTCAGTTGTTCAGCTGCCAAATGATGAGATGAAGGGAAGAATTATCGGACGTGAAGGAAGAAATATTCGTACCCTTGAGACGCTTACCGGAGTAGAGCTTATTATTGATGATACACCGGAAGCAGTTGTTTTGTCCTCTTTTGATCCTATGAGAAGAGAAGTGGCAAGAATCGCTTTGGAAAAGCTGATCCTTGATGGCCGTATTCATCCGGCAAGAATCGAGGAGATGGTGGAGAAGGCGCAAAAAGAAGTTGAAGTAATGATTCGTGAAGAGGGAGAGGCAGCCCTGCTTGAGGTGGGTGTTCATGGCATCCATCCAGAGCTTGTAAAGCTTTTAGGACGCATGAAGTTCCGCACAAGCTACGGTCAGAATGCGTTAAAGCATTCAATCGAAGTTGCTCATCTTTCAGGACTGTTGGCCGCAGAGATGGGGTTAGATGTCCGTATGGCAAAGCGTGCCGGATTGTTACATGACATTGGAAAGGCAGTAGACCATGAGATGGAAGGCTCACATATTCAGCTGGGAGCCGAGCTGTGCCGCAAGTACAGAGAGTCCCAGATTGTGATCAATGCCGTTGAGTCCCACCATGGCGATGTAGAACCAACCTCTTTAATTGCATGCATCGTTCAGGCCGCAGATACAATTTCTGCAGCAAGACCAGGTGCAAGAAGAGAAACTCTCGAAGCGTACACGAATCGTCTGAAGCATTTGGAGGAGATTACCAATTCGTTTAAGGGAGTTGAGAAATCCTATGCAATTCAGGCGGGCCGAGAGGTTCGGATTATGGTTATTCCGGAACAGGTGTCAGATGCTGATATGGTTATTCTGGCCAGAAATGTTTCAAAGCAGATTGAAGCAGAGTTGGAGTATCCTGGACAGATCAAGGTAAGTGTGATCAGAGAGTCCAGAGTTACCGACATAGCAAAGTAATGACAAAAGGTGTTGTGAGAGCAGCACCTTTTTTCTTTTATATCACTTTCGCATATTCTCTTTTTACACAGCATAAAATATAGTTGCGTGATAAGCTTTGCTTAGGGGGAGGTGTGCGATGGATCTTAGGAGAAATTCTTTACTTTACAGCTTGCCGATTGTAATGTTTGTAGCAGGGATTTTTATTGGAACAGCAGTCAGTATTTGGCGCTCAGCGTATTTATATAAGCAAACGGTCTGCTATCTTCCGGCAGTTCATCTTCAAATCAAACAGGCAGGTTTTCCTTCTGGCTTTTTGAAGTATGTTTGCCGCCTTCGCCTGCCCGTTTTTTTGATGATAGCAGTGTCAGCTTTAACAAATGCTGCACCAGCTGCCTTTGCAGCAATCGCCTTTATTTCTGGTGTATCAGCAGCAGTTATAATCACATCAGCAACGATGCTTTTTGGCATCACAGGAATATTGCAGGCTCTGGCTCTTTTTCTGCCGCACTTTATCTTTTACATTTTTGGATACTGGGCACTTTACGAGCTAGCCTATAAACGCAGCGAATTTAGATTAGGAGAGCAAATCGGGATTTTATTTCGCATAGGGCTGATATGGGCTGTAGGGATAGGAAGCGAGGTGCTGTTAGCGCCGCTTGTGGTTACAAAAATATTTGTGGCGGTTCACGGATAAGCCAATGTTTATAGCATGACGCATGAACTGCATTTGAAAAAACTTGCGCAAAAGAAGGCTTGCAAAATATAAGCAAACATGCTAAGATACAGAGTTGGAAGCGGCAACGTTTGTTTTGTTGTACGAGAGTACAGAAAGGTATGGTTACACAATGACAAAAATTGATATTATTTCAGGTTTCCTGGGAGCAGGAAAGACAACCTTAATAAAGAAACTTTTACAGGAAGCATTAAATGGCCAGAAGGTCGTTTTGATTGAGAATGAGTTTGGTGAGATCGGCATTGACGGCGGCTTTTTAAAGGACGCAGGAATCCAGATTACTGAGATGAACTCAGGCTGCATCTGCTGCTCACTTGTAGGTGATTTTGGCGCTGCTTTAAAGAAAGTAGTTGAGCAGTATCATCCAGACCGCATTATTATTGAGCCATCAGGCGTAGGCAAGCTGTCTGATGTTATCGCAGCTGTTATGAACGTTGCAGGTGAGATTGATCTTGACTTAAACAGCTTTGTAACAGTTGCAGATGCGACAAAGTGCAAGATGTATATGAAGAACTTTGGTGAGTTCTATAACAATCAGGTTGAGAGCGCAAACACCATCATCTTAAGCAGAACTCAGGGAATGAAGGAAGAAAAGCTGGCTCAGGCAGTTTCCATGATTCAGGAGAAGAATGCAAAGGCAAAGATCATTACCACTCCGTGGGACGAGCTGACAGGTGAGCAGATTCTGGCTGTTATGGAGCAGGGTCATTCACTGGCAGAGGAGCTGATGGAAGAGGCTATGAAGCTTCATGAAGAAGAGGAGCATGAGCATCATCACCACGATCATGATGACGACGAGTGCGATTGTCACGAGCATCATCACGATCATGACGAGCATGAGCATCATCATGACCATGACGAGCATGGCGAGGAGTGCACATGTGGTTGCCACGATCATGATCATCATCACCATCATCATGCAGATGAGGTATTTACAAGCTGGGGCAAGGAGACTCCTAGAAAGTATACAAAGGAAGAGCTTGATGAAATTCTTGTTAAGCTGTCTGAGGAGACCGAGTTTGGTATTATCTTAAGAGCAAAGGGAATGCTGCCGGCAGCAGATGGCACATGGCTGTATTTCGACCTTGTTCCGGGTGAGTATGAGATCCGTAATGGTGCACCGGATTACACAGGAAGACTTTGTGTAATTGGTTCTAAGATGGATACCGATAAGTTAGAAAAGCTGTTTAAGCTGTAAGCGATAAAAAAGTAGAGAAACATGGCGATAGAGTTGCCAATCCTGTAATAAGGTGAGGCAGCTCTTCGTTATAAAAGCGTTAGAAAGGGAAGACAGTAACATGGCAAATGAGATACCAGTATATATGATCACCGGATTTCTGGAAGGCGGAAAGACATCATTTTTGAAATTTACGCTGCAGCAGGATTATTTTAATGATGGATCTAAGACACTTTTAATCCTTTGCGAAGAAGGAGAGACAGAGCTTGATCAGGAATTTATGGACAAGTATCATGTTGTGACAGAGACAATCGAGGAAGAGAGTGAATTAAACAGAGAGTACTTCCGTGAGGTAGGAAAGCGCCACAAGCCAGATCGTGTTATTATCGAGTATAATGGTATGTGGTCTCCAAAGAATATTACACAGCTTCCATTTCCATACTCATGGGAACTGTATCAGACTATCACTGTTCTCGATGGAAGCACCTTCCAGCTGTACTTAAATAATATCAAGTCACTTGCAATGGAACTTTTAACATACACTGATATGGTTGTTTTCAATCGCTGTACACAGGAGACGCCAATTGATACATTCAATCGTTCAATCAAGGCAGTAAACCGCCGTGCAGAGGTGATGTTTGAGACAAAGGATGGAGAGACTTTGCAGCCAGAAGATGTACTTCCTTATGACCGCGATCAGGATGTGATTCATCTTGAGGATGAGGATTACGGTATTTGGTATATTGATGCACAGGATAATCCAGATGAGTATGTCGGAAAGACCATTGTGTTCAAGGCAATGGTTATGAAGAATAAAGAGTTCCCGGCAGATGTGTTCGTTCCAGGAAGAAATGCGATGACATGCTGTGCCGATGATATTCGTTTCCTTGGCTTTGTCTGCAAGTATAAGGATACAGCGAGCTTAAAGAGACGTCAGTGGGTAATGGTCACTGCAACGTTTGAGTGGGAATATTCTGATCTTTATGGCGAGAAGGGACCGGTGCTTCGTGCGACTGAGGTTGCCCAGACAAGTGCACCGAAGGAAGATCTTGTATACTTCTAAAAAGTGTTGAATTATTAAAATTAGAGTTAATATGAAAACCCCATCAGCTTATTAGGTAAGCCGATGGGGTTTTTCAAAACAACATAACCTTTGCACGTAGCTCTATTATTTTGGCTTTTCTGATCAAACTAGTACAATTAGCGATGCTTTGTCTCGCAGTAGATACAGCGATATACTTTATTTTCTTCATCTGTCAGATCAAATACGTGCGGCAGCTCCTGCTCAATGGAGGTGATGCAACGCGGATTCTTGCAGTGAATTACGTTTGTGATACGCTTTGGAAGACGAAGGATCTTCTTTTCAGAGATCACGCCATCCTTGATGATGTTAACGGTAATCTTGTGATCAATGTAGCCGAGTGCGTCAAGATCAAGCAGATCTAAGCTGCCCTCGATCTTGATGATATCCTTGCGGCCCATTTTGTTGCTCTTTGCATTTTTGATGATAGCAACCTGGCAGTCCAGTTCCTGAAGATTTAAATAATGGTAGATATCCATTGATTTTCCTGCCTGGATATGGTCGAGAACGACACCGTTATTAATACCACTGATGTTCAGCATAATATTCCTCCTCAAATTTCTTAGATTTTTTCAGGTGCAAGTCCGAGCAGTGTCAGAATAAGTGCCATGCGGACATATACGCCAAACTGAACCTGCTTAAAGTATGCAGCACGCGGATCGTTATCTACTTCTACAGAAATTTCATTTACACGTGGAAGTGGATGAAGAACGAGCATGTCATCCTTTGCCAGATCCATCTTTTCTTTTGTCAGGATATAGCAGTCCTTCATGCGGATGTAGTCTTCCTCATTGAAGAAACGCTCCTTCTGAACACGTGTCATGTAAAGAATATCAAGCTCTGGAAGAACATCATCCAGATTTGTTACTTCCTTAAATTCAAATCCCTTTAATACCTCATCACGGATGTAGCTTGGAACGCGAAGCTCCGGAGGGGAGATAAGAACAAATTTTACATTTTTATAGCGAACCAGAGATTCAATCAGAGAATGAACGGTACGGCCAAATTTTAAATCGCCGCAAAGACCGATTGTCATGTTGTCTGTATGTCCCTTTAAGGTACGGATTGTGAAAAGATCAGTCAGCGTCTGAGTTGGATGCTGGTGTCCGCCGTCTCCTGCATTGATGACTGGGATGCTAGAAAACATGGAGGCAACCTTTGGAGCACCTTCCTTTGGATGGCGCATTGCACAGATATCGGCATAGCATGATACAACACGGATTGTATCAGCAACGCTTTCGCCCTTAGAAGCAGAACTGTTTTCGGCAGAAGAAAAGCCAATAACAGTACCCCCGAGATTAAGCATTGCTGATTCGAAGCTTAACCGGGTTCGTGTGCTTGGCTCATAGAAAAGTGTAGCAAGACGTTTGCCGTCACATTTGTGTGCATACTTGGTTGGATTTTCTTTAATATCATTAGCCAGATTTAAAATATTATCCAGCTCATCCATGGACAGATCCAATGGGTTTAATAAGTGTCTCATAGAGAATAACTCCTTTCCGATTGTATGACTCATTTGATTCACGGGTATTATATACCAGAAAGAACAAAATTGGAAGAGAAAATTAAAAGTTCTTTAAAAAAAAAGGAAAAACTTGTATTTGACAAATCGGTATGATAAAATAAGAACTGTCTGTACAATTGTGAATTTACAGACATTGGCTCTAAAATTAAAATGAAGAAAGAGTAGGAATGAAAGAAAAAGAGTATGGGCGACAACGAAGAATTATCTGTTGATCAGGAGACTGTAGATCAGAAAGTGGATCAGCCAGAGATTGGTGATGAGCCGCAGCCGCAAAATTCCACAGATGACTTTGACCCGAAAAAGCACACACGTGTGCAGACAGGAGCAAATGGAGAGCTTTGCTTTCAGGGATTGACGCAGGCAGAGGTAGAAGCGCGTATTGCAGACGGACAGGTAAATGCCATTCAGGATTCAAGCAACCGCAGTGTTAAAGATATTGTGATGGGAAACACATTGACGTTTTTCAACTTTATCAATATCGTGCTGCTGGCACTAGTTTTATCTGTTCGCTCCTACAAAAACATGCTGTTCATCTTTATCATCATCGCAAATACGCTGATTGGTATTTTTCAGGAAATCAAGGCAAAGATTACGCTTGATAAATTGAAGATCCTGACAGTAAGTCATGTAGATGTAATACGTGATGGTGTGAAAAAGTCTGTAACAGTTTCCGAACTGGTAAAGGATGATGTTATTTTGCTAAAGAGCGGAGGACAGATTCCGGCAGACGGTGTTATTTTGGATGGAGAGGTGGATGTAAATGAATCTCTTTTAACAGGAGAGTCTGATTCAATCCATAAGACGTGCGGCAGCAAGGTGCTTTCGGGAAGCTTTGTGACATCAGGAAAGGCAATGTGTCTTCTGACAGAAGTTGGACACGATTGTTATATGGAAAAGCTTTCGTCAGAGGCAAAGCAGTTTAAGCGCTATAAGACAGAGCTGCAGAGAAATCTGGATACGATCTTAAAGTTTATCAGTATCATTATTGTACCGCTTGGCATTATATTATTTGCAAAGCAGTATTGGATCTCAGGCAGCACCTATGAGCAGGCAGCACTTGATACAGTGGCTGCAGTACTTGGTATGATCCCGGAAGGTCTTGTACTTTTGACTAGTGTGGCGCTGGCACTTGGTGCAGTTCGTCTGGCGAGACGAAGCACACTTGTTCGTGAGCTGTTTTGTATCGAAACTTTGGCGCGTGTAGATACGCTTTGTCTTGATAAGACAGGAACAATCACAGAAGGTCATCTTTGTGTGCAGGGTGAGGAATCAGTAAAGGAAGACGTTGATTTAGAGCAGCTGATGGGCAGAATGGTTGCAGCACTTGGCGATGAAAATGAGACATTTCAGGCGCTTCGTCAGCATTATAAGAGAAACCAGTCAACAAACACAAAGCTTGTGCTTCCATTTTCGTCAGAGCGTAAGTTCAGCGGTGTTGTGTTTGAGGGAGAAGGAACGTACCTTATGGGTGCATACCAGTTTATTTTCCCGCAGGCAGATCCGGCAGTGCTTGAAAAGATTGCAGAATATGCAAGTCAGGGTCTTCGTGTGCTGACAGTTGCGCACAGTCCAAATGAGATGACAGATTATACGTTAGCAGAGGACTTTGAGATTGTTGGTTTCGTCTTCATGACAGATGTTGTTCGTAAGAATGCACCTGACATTTTGGGTTATTTTGAGGAGCAGGGTGTTGACTTAAAGGTAATCTCAGGTGATGATCCTGTAACGGTAGCGGCAATTGCAGCACGCGCCGGATTAAAGGATGCCGACAAATATATAGATGCGACAACGATCCATACTGATGAGGAGATGGAGGATGCCATCTTAAAATATTCAGTCTTTGGACGTGTTACTCCAAAGCAAAAGCAGCAGATGGTAAGGCTTCTAAAGCAAAATGGCCGTACAGTAGCTATGACTGGTGATGGTGTAAACGATGTGCTTGCACTCAAGGATGCTGATGTTAGTATTGCGATGGCATCAGGAAGTGAGGCAGCAAAAAATACAGCTAATCTGGTATTGTTAAATTCAGACTTTGCATCACTGCCACATATTGTAAATGAAGGACGACGTGTCATCAACAATATCAAGGCAGCAGCTTCAATGTTCTTAATTAAGACAGGATTTTCTGTTTTGACAGCACTTTTGACAATCATTGTTGGACAGAATTATCCGTTCCAGCCGATTCAGCTGTCAGTCATCAACGGATGTGCAGTTGCAATTCCAACGATGCTTTTGCAGCTAGAACCAAGCTTCCAGAAGGTCAACAAGCATTTCTTCAGAGAGGTGCTTCGAATGTCAATGCCGGCAGCCATTACTATTACAGCAATGATTACTATTATAAACAATATTGGCCATTCAATTGGAACACCGCGTGAGATGCTTTCAACTGTATGTGTACTGGCAACGGGATGGGTTTATCTGATCACACTTCGTCAGGTATATTCGCCAATGACAGGATACCGCAAATTTGTTATTTACCTTATGCAGACAGCTTATCTTGTAGCAATGGTAATTGGTCAGCGTATTATGGAACTAGTTGGATTAAACTTTACATGCGTTATAGTCACATTGGCAGCAGTAAACTTCGCACCAATGATTATTGATCTTGCAACAAAGGGTTATGATAAGTTTTTCTATTGGTACGATCATCGCCATGATGTCAAGCCGCCAAAGCCGATAAAGGTAAAGACAAGACGATTTAGAGGTGTATAAGAAAAAAACATTATAAATAAAAAGTGCAGCAATTTGCGGATTGCTGTGCTTTTTTATTTATGTGCAAGGTTACAAGTTACGGGTGAGGCTATGCCATAAATATTGGTTTATCTGTGAATTGTAATTGTACAAGAATTAGTATGGAGTGTCTGCCATAGAATGAATAAAGGGTATAACCTGCAAGATTTAAGGTGGGGGAGTGCATGCGAGCAGCAATATATCTTAGACTGAGCAAAGAAGATAAACAGGAGAGCATTGAGAATCAGAGGGCTCTTTTAAGGAAGTATGCAAACGATCATGGTTTTTCGGTTGTAAAAGAATATACAGATGAAGCAATATCTGGTTTAACAGACACGCGCCCTGGTTTTGCTAAGATGATGGAGGATGCCAGACAAGGTCATTTTGATGTGATTCTGGCAAAAAATCAGTCACGCTTTTCACGGAATTTTTTACATATTGAGCAGTACCTTCATCGGGAGCTGCCGCATCTTAATATTCGTTTTATTGGTGTGACGGACGGTGTAGATACAGGCAAAATTAATAATATTGCAGTGCGGCGAAGTGGAAAAAAGACGAGACAGATCTATGCTCTCGTAAACGAGTGGTATTGCCAGGAAATTTCCGAAAACGTGCGAGAAATCTTGCATCAGAAGGTGCTTAGCGGTGAGTTTATTGGAAGCAGCGCTCCATTTGGCTATCAAAAGTCACCAGAGAATCCACATAAGCTGATATTAAAAGAACCAGAGGCATCAATTGTAAGAGAACTATTCGAGGCGTATGCGGCTGGCACATCAGTCAAAGAGCTTGTAAAGCACTGTCAGCAAAAAGCATATCCATCTCCAGATGCTAAAGCAGGCTGGAGCAGCAGAAGCATTTACCGGATTTTAGCAAACGAGTGTTACACCGGGAAAATAGTGCAGGGAAAGACAAGGACAGTCAGCTACAAAAATCAAGCGAGGATACAGATTCCGCCAGAAGAGTGGATTAGGATAGCACATGTCCATGAACCGATTATATCAGAAGAAATGTTCTTTTTTGTACAGAAGAAAAAACAAAGGTGCTTCACCGAGTAGGTATTTGTGAAAATGACTGCGGTCATACCATTTCCTCCTTCCCATGTTGCAGGCATTATCGCAGGTGACGGCACGCTTTCTGGAGGTCATATTCAGGGAATTGCACCGCAGGCTTTCATTGTGTCTGTACGTGTTCTCGATGCTCACGGAAAAGGAAGGCTGTCTGCTATGCTGGAAGGCATTCGCTGGCTTAAAGAAAATGGGAAACGCCTTGGTATACAAATTGTAAATATCTCAGTAGGTTCAGTTAAAAAGCAGAAAGAAAATTCGCAGCTTGTCAAGGCTGTTGAATCGCTTTGGGATAGTGGTCTTGTGATTTGTTCAGCGGCAGGCAACGAGGGTATGCAGCAGCATAATATTACATCGCCGGGAATAAGCAGAAAAATTATCACTGTTGGTTCCTGCGATGATAAAGAAATGATTGATGAGGGTGGAAGATTCTACCATAATTATTCAGGAAGAGGACCGACAATTGCCTGTATTTGTAAGCCAGAGATCGTAGCACCTGGAACAAATATTGTGGCAACAAATGCAATGAAGGGGGAAGATGACCGCCCTTATACAGTAAAGAGCGGAACAAGCATGTCTACGCCTATGGTATCTGGTGCAGCAGCTCTTTTATTGGAACGCTATCCCAAAATGACAAATACAAATGTGAAGCTAAAGCTTTGGAAAAGTGCGAAAAATCTAGGTTTGCCGCGCAGTCATCAGGGGTGGGGACAGCTTGATATAAGTCATTTACTTGAATAGTGCTTGCATAATACAAACAAATAATGTATAATGACCAACAGAAAATGAAAAATGGAAGGCGTAAGAAAGGTTACGTATTATGAAGCAAACAATGAAAAGAATAACGGCAGTACTAGTAGCAGTATGTCTTTGCATGCTGTCTGTCGTATCCGTATTTGCACAGCAGGATGGTCCTGATGTCAAGGCGGAGGCATACTGTGTAATTAACAGAAAGGACGGCTCCATTGTATATTCAAAAAATATGGATGACCGTTACTACCCGGCAAGTATCACGAAAATTATGACGGCACTTGTCACACTTGAGCATTGTACTGATCTTGACGATACTGTTGTATTTAACAGTGAAGTTATGGATTCTATCAGCAGCAACAGCTCTACATTAAATCCAGTGGCAATATTGGACGAGGAGATGACAGTGCGTGATGCGCTGTTTGGCCTTATGCTTAATTCCGCAAATGAGTGTGCGAGCGCGCTGGCAGTTTATACGGCAGGCTCCATTGACGCATTTGTTGAGATGATGAATGATAAGGCACAAGAGCTTGGTGCAGTCAATACACATTACATGAATGCGCATGGACTAGATGATGATGATCATTATACAACAGCTCACGATATGGCGATTATTTTTGATGCAGCACTGAAAAATGATGTTTTTCGTTATGTTGATTCAACAGCAACCTACACGATTCCGGCAACAAACAAGTATGGTGAGAGAAATTGTACCAGCACAAATCAGCTGATTAATGGTGCACGTCCATATGAAGGTGTGTATGCAGGAAAAACAGGACATACTGCAAAAGCAGGACGTACATTAGTTACAGCAGCATATCGTGATGGCATGGATCTTATCTGTGTAATCATGAAATCAGATAATGATAATTTCTACAGTGATACAGAGACATTATTCGACCATGCATTTTTAAAGGTGCAGGGAAACGAGCAGGAAGTATATGCAGCGGCAGATGACTCTGTAATGGCTCAAAATGATCTGGCTTCCGGATTAAATGTGCGTCAGTATCCAAGCACATCAGCACCAAGAATTGCTTCTTTAATGCCAGGCGATGCAGTTCACCGCATTGGAACATTTGGAAACTGGAGTCAGGTTGAGACACCAAATGGTGTTGGTTATGTCTCTTCACAGTATCTTATTTTCCAGGATGGCACACCTGTAGGAACATATGAAGTTGTAAATACACTGACAGATGATCAGAAGTCTGCAGCACCTGTTCTGACTTCACAGGAGTCAGATGAGGCAGAGGTGACAAGCAGTGAAGAGGCTGTCGAAGCCACGCAGCCTGAATCACAGGCACAGGAAAATGAAAGTAATGAAGCAGAGACAAACGCACAGAATCAGCAGGTAACAACTG
>ENA-UOOD01003615-UOOD01003615.1-human-gut-metagenome-genome-assembly--contig:-CS67-NODE-3615-length-12620-cov-3.258894_pt1 | contig 12620 bp, 10 predicted proteins | sample MGYA00242464_ERZ724011 | MGnify/ENA metagenome assembly ERZ724011 | reverse complement strand
TGCGGATACGTACAGACTTTATAATGAAGAATATCTGTTTGTGGGATCTGTGGAGGACGCTCTGTCAGAAGGGCTGTCATTTAACATGATCTTCCGTGATGCAGACTATGAAGGTGAATATACAGCAGCGGATGTGACAGAGAATAAGAGTGAAACTGTGGCAGTTGCAAAGGAAGAAGGCGTGATCCAGTTGGAGAAGCCGGTGAAATACGTCAGCAGCAATGTGGAAATACTGGATGCACATACCGTGGAAGTGATGCCCATTGAAGCGGAAGATGAGTATGCCTATATTATTTATTAAAGATGAAGGAGAACAGTTATGGAAAAGACAATGGAAAAAATCGTAGCTCTTGCAAAGAACCGTGGATTCGTATATCCGGGAAGTGAGATCTATGGTGGACTTGCAAACACCTGGGATTACGGTAATCTTGGAGTAGAGCTTAAGAATAATGTAAAGAAAGCATGGTGGAAAAAATTCGTTCAGGAGAATCCGTACAACGTAGGTGTTGACTGTGCGATCCTGATGAATCCGCAGACATGGATCGCTTCTGGACATCTGGGAGGATTCAGTGATCCGCTGATGGACTGTAAGGAATGTCACGAACGTTTCCGTGCAGATAAGATCATTGAAGATTATGCACATGAGCATGGAATTGATATTCCGGACAGCATTGACGGATGGTCACATGAAGAGATGGAAGGATTTGTAAAAGAACACGAAGTTCCGTGTCCGACCTGTGGAAAACACAATTTCACGGAGATCCGTGAATTTAACCTGATGTTCAAGACTTTCCAGGGCGTAACAGAAGATGCAAAGAACGTTGTTTACCTTCGTCCTGAGACTGCGCAGGGAATCTTCGTAAACTTTAAGAACGTACAGAGAACTTCAAGAAAGAAGCTTCCATTTGGTATTGGTCAGATCGGTAAATCATTCCGTAACGAGATTACACCAGGTAACTTTACATTCCGTACCCGTGAGTTTGAACAGATGGAACTTGAATTCTTCTGCAAACCGGATACAGACCTTGAATGGTTTGCTTACTGGAAGAAATTCTGTCTTGACTGGCTGTTCTCTCTTGGACTTAAGGATGAGGAAGTCCGTTACAGAGATCATGACAAAGAAGAGCTTTCTTTCTACAGCAAGGCTACAACAGACGTAGAATTCCTCTTCCCATTTGGATGGGGCGAGCTGTGGGGAATCGCAGACAGAACAGATTATGACCTGACACAGCATCAGAATGTATCAGGACAGGATCTGACTTACTTTGATGATGAGACCAATGAAAAATACATTCCATACGTTATCGAGCCATCACTTGGTGCTGACCGTGTGGTACTTGCGTTCCTTTGCGCAGCATATGATGAGGAAGAACTGGAAGACGGTTCTACACGTACCGTTATGCACTTCCATCCGGAACTTGCACCGGTTAAGATCGGTGTACTTCCGCTTTCCAAGAAGCTGAATGAAGGTGCTGAGAAAGTTTATGCAATGCTGAGCAAGTATTATAACTGTGAATTTGACGACAGAGGAAATATCGGTAAGAGATATCGTCGTCAGGATGAGATCGGAACACCATTCTGCGTAACTTATGACTTTGATTCTGAAGAAGACGGAGCAGTTACTGTTCGTGACCGTGATACAATGCAGCAGGAAAGAATTAAAATTGAAGATCTCAAAGCGTACTTTGAGAAGAAATTTGAGTGGTAGAGATTTGAAAAGATCCGGATTTCCCAGGTTTGGGAAGTCCGGATCTTTTTGTGCAAAAAAAGTTTGTTTGGGAGGTTGTGAGACAAATGGGACAAATATAAGTGTTCAAATTCCGTTGTGCCAACCATTCTGAGGAGCCTCTGAAAGCGAAAATTATGTCAGCAGAGACTAGGGAGTGTAATCGTGATAGGTTGGCTAGAATGTGTGGATTTTGAGAAAAAATTTGATTTGTGAAAATAGACAAAGAAAATCGATGATATAGTTAAAAAATAGTTAATAAAAACAATGCATATAGGGAAAAACTATTAAATATTCTGATAAATAATAAACAATAAAGAAAATTATTTAACGCTTGACTAATTGTAACGACAATTATATAATGAGATTAACGTTAAGGTTGGAAGATGAATATGTGAGATACTTGTTGTACAGACGGCGCGCACCGTTATTTAATGTATAGCATGAGCCGAAGGGGCAGGCAGAAACTCTCAGGCAAAAGGAACATATTCGGACAACACTCTGGAGAACAATATATATGTATTGTACCGAAGAAGTAGTCTGGACTATATAGCGCAAAAGTCCGGGTGATCTTTCAGGTGAATGGACAGAGGCAGACAAAAAAGATTTCAATGACGAAAACTTTTTTGCCTGTTTTTTTTGTACCCTAAAAAGGGGAATATTCAGAAAAATACATATATAAACGATAAAATTCTGAATTAAGTACACCGGAAAGGGAGCGAAAAAGACCAGGTAGTTGGTTCTAAGGAGGTAAAAGAGAATGAACAGAATTGAAGATGTAACAAATTACATTACTGAATGTGATGAAGAAGTAGGGAAAGCGCTGCAGTTAGAACTTGGCCGTCAGCGTAGAAACCTTGAACTGATCGCATCAGAGAATATCGTAAGCCCGGCAGTTATGCTTGCGATGGGAACTGTACCGACAAACAAGTATGCAGAAGGTTATCCGGGAAAACGTTATTATGGCGGATGCGAGGATGTAGATATTCTTGAAAATCTTGCAATTGAACGTGCAAAGAAATTATTCGGATGTGACCATGTATGTGTACAGCCGCATTCAGGAGCAAATGCGAATACAGCTGTATATCAGGCGCTGATCAAACCAGGTGATACAGTTATGGGACTGAACCTGGCACACGGCGGACATCTTACACATGGTTCACCGGTAAACCTTTCCGGTATCCTTTACAATTTCGTACCTTACAATGTCAATGATGACGGTGTTCTGGATTACGATGCAATCAGAAAGCTTGCACGTGAATGCAAACCAAAGATGATCGTAGCAGGAGCTTCGGCTTATCCAAGAGAGATCCGTTTTGATATTTTTGCAGATATCGCAAAAGAAGTTGGAGCTTATCTTTTCGTAGATATGGCACACATTGCAGGTCTTGTTGCAGCAGGACTTCACCAGAGCCCGGTTCCTTATGCTGATGTAGTTACAACAACAACACATAAGACACTCAGAGGACCTCGTGGTGGAATGATCATGTGCAAAGAAGAATATGCAAAAGCGATCAACAAAGCAATCTTCCCGGGAACACAGGGCGGACCTCTGATGCACATTATCGCAGCAAAAGCTGTATGCTTCGGAGAAGCATTAAAACCGGAATTCAAAACCTATCAGGAACAGGTTGTCAAGAATGCAAAAGCACTTGCAGAAGCCATGGTTGAAGAAGGATTCAACCTTGTCAGTGGTGGAACAGACAACCATCTGATTCTGGTAGATCTTCAGAACATGAACATCACAGGAAAAGAACTTCAGAACAGACTGGATGAAGTTTACATTACAGTTAATAAGAATGCAGTTCCGAATGATCCTGCAAGCCCGTTTGTGACCAGTGGAGTTCGTATCGGAACACCGGCTGTTACAACAAGAGGTCTGAAAGAAGAAGATATGAAGACCATCGCAAAACTGATCAAGATGACGATTACAGACTTTGATACCAAAGCAGATGAAATCCGTGCCGAAGTTACAAAGATCTGCGATAAATATCCACTTTATGAATAACAGGAGGAAAAAATAATGGAATTAAAAACACCCCTTTATGACGCTCATGTAAAAGCAGGTGGAAAGATCGTGCCGTTTGCCGGATACCTTCTTCCGGTTCAGTATGAGACAGGCGTGATCAAAGAGCATATGGCAGTACGTACACAGGCAGGACTTTTTGATGTATCTCATATGGGCGAAATCCTTTGTGAAGGAAAAGATGCTCTTGTCAATCTGCAGCACATCCTTACAAACGATTTTACAAATATGGTAGACGGACAGGCAAGATACAGCCCGATGTGTAACGAGAACGGTGGAACTGTAGATGACCTGATCGTATACAAAAGATCAGATGATCACTATTTTATCGTAGTAAATGCAGCAAACAAGGATAAGGATTATCAGTGGATGCTCGCACATCAGTCAGGAGAGGTTACATTTACAGATGTATCCGACCAGTATGGACAGATCGCTCTTCAGGGACCGAAGGCGATGGAAATCTTAAGAAAACTTACAACAGAAGAAAATATTCCAAAGAAATATTATCATGCAGTATTTGGCGCAGAAGTTGCCGGAATGCCTTGCATCGTATCCAAGACAGGATATACCGGTGAAGATGGTGTAGAGATCTACCTGGCAAGTGATCTGGCAGAAAAGATGTGGGAGACACTTCTTGAAGCAGGAAAAGAAGAGGGACTAATCCCTTGTGGACTTGGTGCTCGTGATACACTTCGTATGGAAGCTGCAATGCCTCTTTACGGACATGAGATGGATGATGAAGTATCACCTCTTGAAACAGGTCTGAACTTCGGTGTTAAGATGAAGAAAGACGAATTCATCGGAAAGAAAGCCATAGAAGACAGAGGAACACCAAAGATCGAAAGAATTGGTCTTAAAGTAACAGGAAGAGGAATCATTCGTGAACATCAGGATCTGTATGCTGGAGATCAGAAGATCGGACATACAACATCCGGAACGCATTGCCCTTATCTTGGATATCCAATCGCCATGGCACTTGTTGATGCCGGAAGCGTAGCAATTGGCGACAAGGTAGAAGCAGATGTACGTGGAAGAAGAGTGGAAGCAGAAGTTGTGCAGCTTCCGTTCTATAAGAGAGCAAAATAAAAGAAAATAATAACGAAAATAGATTAACAGTCCGGTCGCAGAAAAAAGCGATAGAGAGTGTTTGGAAAAGGCGACCGGCAGTTGAAAAGAAAAGGAGATTAAAATCATGGAAGTAAGAGCAGAATTAAAATATACAAAATCACACGAATGGGTAAAAGAAGAAGGTGGAGTCTGGACAATTGGACTTACGGATTATGCACAGTCAGCACTCGGTGATCTCGTATTCGTAAATCTTCCGGAAGCTGGAGACAGTGTAGAAGCCGGAGAAGTATTTGGAGATGTTGAATCTGTAAAAGCGGTATCAGATGTATACTCACCGGTAACAGGAGAAGTTGAAGAAATCAACGAAGAACTTCTTGACGCACCAGAAAAGATCAATGGCGCTCCGTATGATGCATGGTTCATCAAAGTAAAAGATGTATCGGGAACAGAGGAACTTCTTTCAGCAGAAGAATATGAGGCATTTGTAGCAAGCGAAGAATAATCAGGGAAAGGCGGTGGACCATTTATGGGAAGCTATGTACCGAATACAAAAGAACAGCGTCAGGAAATGCTGAAAGAAATTGGGTTTCAGACAATTGATGATTTGTTCGCACACATTCCGGCAGAAGTAAAGATCCAGGGCGGTCTTAATATTCCGGAAGGAAAAACAGAATTAGAAGTACGTCGTGATATGGAAAATATTGCTGCAAAGAATCAGGTCTTTAAGACGATTTTCCGCGGCGCAGGCGCTTACCGGCATTTTATTCCGGCGACAGTAAAGAGCGTGATTTCAAAAGAAAATTTATTAACTGCATATACTCCTTATCAGGCAGAGATCAGCCAGGGAATCCTGCAGTCGATCTTTGAATATCAGACCATGATCTGTGATCTGACAGGAATGGATATTTCCAATGCCTGCGTATATGATGGTGCAGAAGCATCCGCAGAAGGTGTGGCAATGTGCCGTGACAGAAAACGCAGCAAAGCACTTGTTTCAGCTGCCGTGAATCCATATGTTCTTGAAACAATCAAAACATACTGCTTCGGTAATGAAATGAAAATAGAAGTAATTCCGGAAAAAGACGGACTTACAGATATGGAATATCTGAAAGAACATGTAGATGCACAGACAGCATGTGTACTGATCCAACATCCGAACTATTACGGTAATCTGGAAGAAGCAGCCGAGATTGGTGAGATCACACATGGAGCCGGTGCGAAATATGTGATGAATGTCAATCCGATTTCTCTCGGTGTAGTAAAGACACCGGCAGAATATGGAGCTGATGTGGCAGTTGGCGAAGGACAGCCACTTGGACTTTCTATTGCATTCGGCGGACCATATCTTGGATTTATGGCTGCAACACAGAAGATGATGAGAAATCTTCCGGGACGTATTGTTGGACAGACAGAAGACCACAATGGAAAGAAAGGTTATGTACTTACTCTTCAGGCAAGAGAACAGCATATCCGTCGTGAAAAAGCATCCAGCAATATCTGCTCAAACCAGGCACTCTGCGCACTTGCAGTAGGCGTTTATCTGGCAACAATGGGCAATGAAGGGATTAAGAAAGCAGCAACACTTTCAACTTCAAAAGCACATTATCTTTCAGCAGAACTTGCAAAAGTTGGATATCAGACCGAGAACAAAGGAGAATTTTTCCATGAATTCGTAACTGTATCCGATGTTCCGGCCGCAAAAGCACTTGCAGCACTTGAGGAAAAAGGAATCCTTGGAGGATTTCCGCTTGACGAACACAGAATTCTGTGGTGCTGTACAGAAGTGAATACCAAAGAAGAGATGGACGCAGTTGTTCAGATTCTGAAGGAGGTGCAGTAATGTTAATATTTGAAAAAAGCAGACCTGGAAGAGGTTGCGATTTACTGCCAGAATGCGATGTAGAAGTAACACTTCCACAGGAAAAAGATAAAAGAGAGAAAAAACTTCATCTGCCAGATCTTTCTGAAATTGAACTGAGCAGACATTATACAGAACTTGCAAAGAAATCACATGGTGTGAATGATGGTTTTTATCCACTCGGATCTTGTACAATGAAATACAATCCGAAGATCAATGAAGATATGGCAGCACTTCCGGGATTCACAGAGATCCATCCACTGCAGCCGACACATACGGTACAGGGATGCCTGGAAGTCATCAAAGAATCTGAAAATCTTCTCTGCGAGATCACAGGTATGGATCGTATGACATTCCAGCCGGCAGCCGGTGCTCACGGAGAATTTACAGGACTTCTTCTGATCAAAGCATATCATAAGAGCCGTGGAGACGAAAAGAGAAAGAAAATTATCGTTCCGGATTCTGCACATGGAACCAATCCGGCAAGTGCGGCAATGGCAGGATTCCAGGTAGTCAGCATTGAATCTGCACCGGATGGTGGTGTTGATCTTGAAAAATTACAGGAAGTATGCGGAGAGGATACAGCAGGACTTATGCTTACCAATCCAAATACGGTAGGACTTTTTGATAAGAATATTCTGAAGATCACGGAGATCGTTCATAACTGTGGCGGACTTTGCTACTATGACGGAGCAAACTTAAATGCAGTTATGGGAACTGTTCGCCCTGGAGATATGGGATTTGATGTGATCCATCTGAATCTTCACAAAACATTCTCAACTCCGCACGGTGGCGGTGGCCCTGGAAGCGGACCTGTTGGATGCAAGAGCATGCTGGTTCCGTTCCTTCCGTCTTATGTAGTAGATGGGGAAGAAGAACTGAAATTTGTAAAAGAACCACAGAGCATCGGTGAGATGAAGAGCTTCTATGGAAACTTTACAGTCATCGTAAAAGCACTTACTTATGTGAAGACACTGGGACGCGAAGGTATTCCGGAAGCGAGCCAGAATGCAGTTCTGAATGCAAATTACATGATGAACAAACTGAAAGACCTGTATACAATGGCGTATGACGAGGTATGTATGCATGAATTCGTAATGAGTCTTGCAGATTTGAAAAAGAAAACAGGAATTTCTGCAATGGATATTGCAAAAGGACTTCTTGATAACGGTATCCATCCACCGACAATGTACTTCCCGCTGATCGTTGAGGAAGCACTGATGGTAGAGCCGACAGAGACAGAGTCCAAAGAAACTCTGGATGAAGCAGTAGAAGTATTACGCAAACTGTATGAAATCGCAGAAACAGATGCCGAACAGCTTCATCAGGCTCCTGTTACAACACCGGTTACAAGAATGGATGAGGTTGGAGCAGCAAGACATCCATATCTGCGATACGAATGGCAGGACTAATAAGTTATAGCTTAAAGCGAGGGAAAAACTATGATTGAAAAGATTACTTATATTGAAAGCAATCAGTTCAGTCCATATAGAAATCTTGCAGTGGAGGAGTATTTGCTCCTCCACTGCAAGGATAAAGAATGTATTCTTTATCTGTGGCAGAATCAGAATACAGTTGTTATCGGACGGAATCAAAATGCTTGGAAAGAATGTAGAACAACAAAGCTTGAAGAAGAAGGTGGTCATCTTGCCAGACGCCTGTCAGGTGGCGGAGCTGTGTACCATGATCTGGGAAATATGAACTTCACATTTCTGATCAATAAAGAAGAATATAATCTGGACCGGCAGCTTCAGGTAATCATAGGAGCGATGGAGATCCTTGGATTGAAGGCTGAAAAATCCGGGCGTAACGATATCCTGATCGATGGAAAGAAATTCTCGGGAAATGCGTTTTATGAGCAGGAAAAGCATTGCTATCATCATGGCACGATCATGGTAGGAGTAAATATGGAAACCTTATCCAGATATCTGACTGTATCAAAGGATAAACTGAAATCAAAGGGGGTTGATTCAGTAAAATCCAGAGTGACAAATTTAAGAGATTATCTTCCGGAGCTTACAATGGAAGAACTGAAGGTGGCACTTAAACAGTCATTTGAAAAGGTATACGGATTAAAGGTACGTGATAAAAAAATAGAAGACCTTGATACCGGAGTAATTGCAGAAAGAGAGAAATTTTTCTCTTCATGGAACTGGCTCTATGGCAGAAAAATTGATTTTCAGTATGAGCTTTCCCACCGTTTTGGATGGGGAGGGATTACACTTCAGTTTGCAGTAGAATCAGGAAAGATCAAGGATGCAATTGCATGGTCGGATGCACTGAATCCGGATTTCATACATACACTTCCAAAGTATCTGAAAGGACTGAAGTACAGAAAGGAAAGTATCTGTACGGAATTGGGGCTGTTCTGGTCAGATGATCCACAGGAAGAAGAGATGATGAAAGACATTATCGAATGGATTCAGGGCGAGGAACTGTAGGAGGATGAAATAAAATGAGCGAGAAGTTTGATGTAGTAGTAATTGGAGCCGGTCCGGGAGGATATGTGGCAGCAATCAAATCTGCGAAGCTTGGAATGAAGACCGCAGTGATCGAAGAGAGAGAAGTCGGCGGAACATGCCTGAACAGGGGATGTATTCCGGCAAAAGCAATGATTCATGCATCGACATTATATCGTGAAATCAAAGAAGCGGACCGCTTCGGAATTTCAGCATCAGATGTTACTTATGATTTTGAAAAAATACTTGAATATAATGAGCAGACAACCGAACAGCTTGTTCAGGGAGTAGAACAGCTCCTGCAGGCAAACGGCGTAACAAGATATTATGGAAAAGGCACACTTTTTGAGGGGAAAAAAGTTAAGATTACAGGGAATGAAGAACAGTCTGTCGAAGCAGAGAATGTCATTCTGGCTTCTGGTTCCAAACCACTGATTCTTCCGATCCCGGGAATGGATCTTCCGAGAGTTCTGACAAGTGATGAACTCTTCAAGATGAGAGAAGTTCCAAAGAGTCTGGTTATCATCGGTGGTGGTGTGATCAGTGTAGAATTTGCAACCGTATATTCCGCACTTGGATCTAAGGTTACCATTCTTGAAGCAATGCCGCGCCTGGTTCCAAATATGGATAAAGAGATCGCACAGAACCTGAAACTGATCCTGAAGAAACGTGGTGTAGAAAGCCATACATCAGCAGCAGTACAGGGTGTGCATATGGAAGGGGATACTTGTGTATGTACCTTCGTCGAAAAAGAAAAAGAACAGACTGTAGAAGCAGAATATGTTCTGTGCGCAGTCGGAAGATGCCCGAATACCGACGGATTATTTGCAGAAGGTGCTGCTCCGGATATGGAAAGAGGACGTGTTCTTGTAAATGATAAATTCGAAAGCAGTATTCCGGGAGTCTATGCGATCGGTGATCTGATCTTTGGCGCACAGCTTGCCCATGCAGCAAGTGCACAGGGAATCGTTGTTGCAGAACAGCTGGCAGGAAAAGAACCTTCTGTGAATCTGAATGTGGTTCCGGGATGTGTTTATACAGATCCGGAAATCGCATCAGCAGGTATTACCGAAGATGCAGCCAAAGAACAGGGAATCAAAGTGAAGACTGGTAAATTTATCATGAGTGCCAATGGTAAATCGCTTATTACAAAAGAAGAAAGAGGATTTATCAAGATCGTGGCAGATGAAGAGACAGATGTGATTCTCGGAGCACAGATGATGTGTGCAAGAGCCACAGACATGATCGGTGAATTTGTAACTGCGATCGTAAATAAAATGACGGTTGCACAGCTTTTGAAGGGAATGCGTGCACATCCGACGTATAATGAAGGAATCGGAGAAGCCCTGAAAGAAGCAGAGGGTGGAGCGATCCACGTTGTACCAAAGAAAAAGAAATAGAACTGTACAGCAGTAAGGGAATATGATAAAATATTCAGATATCAGCATATGCTGAAAAGTACAAAAAGGAAAATTAAATCATGTTATACGAAGAAGCAAGGGTATATTTGGATCATGTATCGAAATACGGAAGTGTACTTGGCTTAGATAGTATAAAGAGCTTATTGGGTGAGCTTGGAAATCCGCAGAAAGATTTGAAATTTATACATATAGCCGGGACTAATGGAAAAGGATCGATTCTCGCCGGACTCTCCGGTATCCTGCAGCAGGCTGGATACCGGACCGGAAGATACTGTTCTCCGACCGTGATGGGATATATGGAACGATTTCAGGTTGATGGCCAATGGATGGCGGAGGACGAGCTCGCCCCTTTTGTATCTCAGGTGAAAGAGGCAGCAGAAAAAGTAGAAGAAAAAACGGATCTCACCGTAACTGTTTTCGAGATAGAAACAGCGATCGCATTTCTCTATTTCAGAGAAAAACAGTGTGATTATGTCGTTCTGGAAGCCGGGATGGGTGGGCTTCTTGATGCGACAAATGTAATAGATACAACTGTTTTGAGTATTTTTGCATCGATCAGTATGGATCATATCGGAGTGCTGGGAAACACATTAGAAGAGATAGCAGAAAATAAAGCCGGAATTATAAAACCATCATGTCTGGCAGTTGTTACGTCTCCACAGCAGATGTCTGTGACCGATATCCTCCAGAAAAAAGCCGGAGAGTGTGGATGCCGGTTTGTGGTTTCGCATCCGGAAAAGGCTGTGATTTCTGAAGAAACGATGGATGGACAGATTTTCTCTTATGGAGAATATAAAGATATCCGTCTTCGCCTGGCTGGCAGATATCAGATTGACAGTGCGGCGACAGTATTGGAAGCTGTGGATGCGTTAAGAAGGAGCGGTGTTCCGATTCCGGAAGACGCTGTAAGAAAGGGATTTGTGAAAGTGACATGGCCTGGACGGTTTCAGGTACTTGAAAAAGAACCGACCGTGATCGCCGACGGAGCGCATAACAGGGATGCCGCAAGAAGACTTGCGGAAAATGTGAGAACCTATCTGACGGACAGAAAGATTATCGGTGTGATGGGGGTTTTTAAAGATAAAGAATATGAACAAATCGCAGAGATCATGGCTCCGTATCTTTCAAAGGTGTATACGATCGATCTTCCAAATGGGGAGAGGAATCTGGGAAAAGAGAGATTATGTGAAGTATTAAAGGCCAAGAACGTACAGTCAGAACCGGCAGAGAACATTGCAGATGCGCTTGAAAAAGCAAAAGCAGAATGTGGGAAAGAAGATGTTGTTCTGGTGTTTGGTTCCTTATCTTATCTGGGAGAAGTGATAAGACTTGAACGGGAAACAAACGTGTTTGAAAGAAAAAAGGAAGAGAGAACATTATGGTAGATCATAAAAAAGTAGAACAGGCAATCCGTCTTTTACTGGAAGGAATCGGTGAAGATCCGGATAGGGAAGGACTGGCTGAGACACCGGACCGGATTGCAAGAATGTATGAAGAAATCTGTGGCGGAATGAATGAGGATGCAGCGGAACACCTGAAAAAGACATTTACAGCAGAAAACAATGAGATGGTTGTGGAAAAAGATATTACGTTTTATTCCATGTGTGAACATCATATGCTGCCATTTTACGGAAAGGTTCATATTGCCTATATTCCGGATGGAAAGGTAGTGGGACTTAGCAAGCTTGCACGGACTGTGGAAGTGTTTGCCAGAAGACTTCAGCTGCAGGAGCAGATGACAGCACAGATCGCGGATGCCCTGATGGAGAATCTTCATCCAAAGGGAGTAATTGTACTTGCTGAGGCAGAGCATATGTATGACCATGCGTGGAATCAAGAAGCCGGGAAGCAAGACGGTCAGTGTTGTTACAAGAGGTGTATTTGAAGAAAATGAAAAGCTGCAGAACATGTTTTTCCGTATGATAGGTTAGTGCGATGGAAATAAAACGAAAACTGGAAGAGCAGAGGAGGATGCAGAGAATCTGGAAAATATATGAGCATCCTCTTTTTATAGAAGGACTGGTAAAGAATAAAGATGCAGAAAAGGAAAGAATATTCTGCC
>ENA-UOOD01003610-UOOD01003610.1-human-gut-metagenome-genome-assembly--contig:-CS67-NODE-3610-length-12637-cov-4.789143_pt1 | contig 12637 bp, 9 predicted proteins | sample MGYA00242464_ERZ724011 | MGnify/ENA metagenome assembly ERZ724011 | reverse complement strand
TTTTCATCTTCTACGGTAACTCTTTCCGGGAAATAATTGGAAGCCAGCGTTATTTCTTTTGAAGTCAAAGTATTTCCGGCTTCAATCACTTCTTTATCATTTGATTTGCCATCATTGATAATTCCTCCACTGGCACCATCGGTGAGTTGAAAGTTGTAAAAAGAGTATAGATTAGTAGATGCTTCTATCACTTTAGCATTTCTTCTTCCGGTAAAAACGCCTTCTCCTCCGGCTCGTGCTTTGGCGGATTTGGCATTGACACCGGTAGTGGTGAAGGTGATATTCATATTATTCTGAATCTCGCAGGTCTGAATCATTTCAAAACTTGAGACAGGAGTATAAACATAAAGAGTGGTTGCTGTATTAGGTACAGCGAGTGTCGCTTTTATAGTACCGCTTTCTGCCGTTTTGCCCGAATAAAGAGGAAAGATATCCGTTCGGCGGTCTCCTTCTTCTGTATAAGGATTTTCCAAATAGACGTAAAATGGAACGTCAGGTATTGCCGAACCGCTATTGGAACGAGTTGTGATTTCCAATTTCTTTTCCGATATCATTCCGAAATTCTTCTTCTTTGTCTCTGTCTGAAAGATTTAGATTATTCTTGTCTAAACAAGAAGATAATGATATGCATGTACATACCATATAAAAGATGACCCTGTTCTTCATATATTTATTATTATAGATGTTGGCAAATTTAAGTAAAAATCTAAATAAAAGCTATTTGTTTTCTATTTTTTGTCTTTTTGTTTATAACTTTGCTCTCCAATTTTAAGGTATAAAAAGAAATGTTATGGAACCGATGCACAAAATAAATAAAGTAGAGGTCCGAAATTTACAGATCGAAGATTATGCCCAGTTATCGCAATCGTTTAAACGAGTATATGCCGATAAAGATGTTTTCTGGACACATGAACAAATTGAAACGCTGATCAGGATTTTTCCTGAGGGGCAAGTAGTAACGGTAGTAGATGAGAAAATCGTGGGATGCGCTCTTTCCATTATTGTCGATTATGACATGGTGAAAGGAGATCATACTTATGCCAAAGTAACAGGAAATGAGACTTTCTGCACTCATAATCCGAATGGGAATATATTGTATGGCATTGAAGTTTTCATTCATCCGGATTATCGCGGACTGCGTTTGGCACGCCGTATGTATGAATACCGCAAAGAGCTTTGCGAGAAATTAAACCTGAAGGCGATAATGTTTGGCGGACGTATTCCCAATTACCATAAATATGCCGATACGATGCGGCCGAAGGAATATCTTGACAAGGTTCGTTCGCGTGAGATTTATGATCCGGTACTGACTTTCCAGTTGTCTAATGACTTTCACGTCAGACGTGTCATGAAGAATTATCTTCCTAATGATGAGGAATCTAAGCATTGCGCCACGTTGTTGCAATGGGATAATATTTATTATCAGCCTCCTACACAGGATTATGTAGATAAAAAGACAACTGTTCGTGTCGGATTGGTGCAATGGCAGATGCGTCCCTACAAGACATTGGATGATGTGTTCGAGCAAGTGGAATTTTTTGTTGATGCCGTATCTGATTATAAAAGTGATTTTGTACTTTTCCCCGAATATTTTAATGCACCGTTAATGGCTAAATTCAACCATTTAGGTGAAGCACAGAGCATCCGCGGGCTGGCGCAATATACGGAAGAGGTGCGTGATCGTTTTATCAACCTGGCAATCAGTTATAATATTAATATCATAACCGGAAGTATGCCCTATGTAAAGGAAGATGGCGGACTGTATAATGTGGGGTTCCTTGTCCGTCGTGACGGTACTTATGAAATGTATGAAAAAGTACATGTCACTCCGGACGAGATAAAGAGTTGGGGACTGTCGGGAGGTAAGATGGTGCAGACTTTTGATACCGATTGTGCCAAGATTGGTATTTTGATTTGCTATGATGTTGAATTCCCCGAACTGTCGCGCATTATGGCAGACCAGGGTATGCAGATTCTATTTGTGCCTTTTCTTACGGATACACAAAACGGATATTCGCGTGTGCGTGTTTGTGCACAGGCCCGTGCTATTGAGAATGAATGTTTTGTCGCTATTGCAGGGAGTGTAGGTAACTTGCCGCGTGTGCATAATATGGATATTCAGTATGCACAGTCGGGGGTATTTACTCCTTGTGACTTCGCTTTCCCCACAGATGGTAAACGTGCAGAAGCTACTCCGAATACGGAAATGATCCTTGTTTCAGATGTGGATTTGGACTTGCTTAACGAATTGCATACTTATGGTAGTGTGCGCAATTTGCGCGATCGCCGTCATGACTTATATGAGCTGAGGGTAAAAAAATAAGTTTTTTGTATGAGCAGGTATATAATGCCTGCCCATACAAAAATGAATATTATTGTCGGAGGAAGTGGTATTCAATGATATTGTGGAAATCTGTACTCAGGGAGTTTCCGGCCATTCTATGACAAAAACCGTTTTCCCTTTTTGGCTTTCCTGTAAATAGAAATTGCCTCCGTGTTTTTTTATGATTTGTTGACACAGACTGAGGCCGATTCCCATTCCTTCTGTTTTTGTGGTGAAGAAAGGTACAAAGATTTTCTCTTGTAGTTCGGGAGGGATTCCTTTTCCGTTGTCCGTTATATAAATGCGTAATTTTTCGCATCGGGTGAGGTTGATTTCTATTTTTCCTCCGATTTTTCCTTCTAAAGCTTGGATGCTGTTCTTAAGAAGGTTCAGGAAAACTTGTGAGAGTTGTTTCTCGTCTCCTTCAACTGTTATGTCGTTTGGGATGCTGTGCAGGGTGAACCGGATGTGCGCTGTCTCGAAGTCCGATTGTAAGAGTATCTCCAGGTTGTGGAGTGCTGTTGTCAGCGAGAATGTTTTTTTTATCGGATCGGGCAGGTAAGAAAGATGGCGGTAAGATGCTGTAAATTCCATCAACCGTTCACTTTGCTCACGTATTACATTCAGACCGCGTGTTACTTTTTCATCGGTTTGGGGACGGGCAGAAAGTGTTTGTGCCAGTGATACGATGGGAGCTATGGTATTCATGATTTCATGAGTGAGCACACGCGTCAGTTTACTCCATGATTCACTTTCTTTTTCGCTCAACTCATTGCTGATGTCTTTGATGGCAAGCAGGGTTATTGTTTCCGGTTCCAGTTTCATATAGTTTAGAGAGAGTGAAAGCTGCCGTTTGCCAATGGAATGTATGACAGTCGATTTTTGTACCGTATTTTGTTGAAGGAAATCTCTTATTTCGGGATAAAGTTGTTTTAGTTGTCGGACAAAAACCAGTTGTTCGAATCCTAAAAGTGAAAGTGCCGTGCTGTTTGCCAGTATGATTTTTCCTTCGGAGTTCCATGCAATGATACCGCTTGGTATTTCTTCCAGTAAAGAATAATAAAATTTTTCCTGTTTTTGGCTGTCGGATTTGGCAGTGGCAAGCAATTCGTTTATACGGTTGAGAGAACGACTGAGCGCATTCATTTCCCTATCTCCGGAATATTCATTGAACTGTATCATGTTTTCTTTGTCTTCTATGGCATCGAAGAAGAGCTTGAGTTTGGCATTGGATTTGTTTAGCCGTTTTACGAGGGCTCCGGTTATGAAGAAGGAAATTATTATTATCAAACATCCTATAATAATCCCGGTGTGAGTGACGATCAATACCAGCCCGGTTCCGGCTACACCCAAAATCAAAAGGACATAACAGAGGATGACGATATAGAGATGACGGCTGAAGAACATACTATATCAGAGTTTGAATCGTTTAATTTTATTGTAGAGTGTCTGGCGGCTGATGCCCAATTGTTCGGCTGTTGCGGTCAGGTTACCGTCATTTTGCCGGATAGCCGTTTCAATGGCTTGGCGTTCCACTTCTTCCAAGTTGGGGACTACTGTAGATAGTTGAGGGCTCCATGTCTGTTTCACAAAAATATCTTTGGGGCGGATTACGTTTCCTTCACATAGAATAATAGCTTTTTCAATGGAATGTTGCAGTTCGCGGATATTGCCGGGCCAATGGTAGGAACGGAGCTTTTCTAATGCGTTTTCATGCAAAAAAATGTCTTTCCGTCCGTATTTGTTGGCATAGCGGCGAATAAAGTAATCTATGAATAAAAGTATATCATCTCCGCGTTCCCGCAAAGGGGGAAGTTCTAAATGGATGGTATTCAGTCTGTATAATAAATCTTCACGGAAACGACCGGATTCTATTCTTTCCTGAATATTAAGGTTGGTAGCCGAAATCAGTCGTATGTCTACGGGGATAACTTTGTTGCTACCTACCCGTGTGATATTCCTATTCTGCAATGCCGTTAACAGTTTTGCTTGCATTCCCAAAGGCAGGTTACCGATTTCGTCCATAAAGAGGGTACTTCCCGAAGCTGCTTCGAATTTTCCGGGTCGGCTTTCGTAAGCATCGGTAAAAGCCCCTCGTTCGTGCCCGAAAAGTTCACTTTCAAACAGCGACTCACTGATGGCTCCCATGTTGACTGTTACCATTTCTTGTTTCCGGCGAGGAGAAAGGTGGTGGATTTCGCGTGCCAGCATTTCTTTTCCGGTTCCGTTTTCGCCGGTGATAAGAATGTTGGCATCGGTGCGTGCTACCTTGATGACCATTTTCATGAGTTGTTGCATGGCGGGCGACTGACCGACAATCATTTGCGGCTTATGACCTAGGATAGGGGAAGGTACTTTGCTTTTCTTTCCGTTGCCGAATGCTTCTTTTATCTTGTGCACAAGGGTTTGATTATCCCATGGTTTCAGTAAAAAGTCGGTAGCTTCATTTTTCAGTGCTTTGACGGCCAATTCCACGTCCCCGTAGGCAGTGAGCATCACGACGGGAAGGGTGGGAGCGATTTCTCGGATGCGTTTAAGCCAATACAAGCCTTCGTTGCCATTATTGATGCCGGCAGAAAAGTTCATGTCGAGAATGATGACGTCTATCGGTGAAGTATTGAGTATGGATATGATTTGGTTAGGATTACCGGCTGTTTTAATTTCGCTGAATTCTGTTTCCAATAAAAGTTCCAGTGATGCCAGTACTCCTTTGTTATCGTCTACAATTAAAATAGTTCCTTTTTCCATCATTAATTTGCTTTCGGGGATAAAGATATTTGCTTTTGCTTGTTCCTCCAAATGAGGTGTCTAATAATTGGACGTTTTTGGAAGATAATTTAATAGTTTCTCCTCTTAAATTCAGTTTTATAGTGAAGCGTCGGTGTCTATAACCTAAAATACATGGTAAAAGTCTGCTCGTGATCGATTTTTATTCTTTTTATAGGAGTGGGAGTGTCCATGAGTTGGACGCAACAGCGTCTAAGAAATGGACAGTATTTGGTAATTCTAAATTTATATATTGTTGATAATTAATAGTTTGATGCTTATGGCATGCCATTTGCTTTACTTTATCCGTCAAAGTAAAAAAAGTATGAAAAATAAAATGATAATTGTGTGTGTATTGTTAGGGTTGGTTTTGCCTCTAGATGGGCAGACCACGCTGGACGATTGTATACATTATGCTTGGAAACATAATCTCGAATTTAAAAACACACAGATAGAAGTGCAAGAAGCCCATACTGATTATGTGGCAGCTATGGGAAAGTTTATGCCTAGCGTATCTGTACAGGCAGAAGTGGGCAGGCATATAGGCCGTTCTATTGATCCCGGCACTAACGGGTATACTTCTGACTCTTACAATCAGGGAACAGTGGGCATGGATGTTACCCTTTCCTTATTTGAAGGATTTACTCGGATCAACCGTTTGCGCTTTACCCGTTTGGTGCAAAAGGAAAAGGAGTGGAGCCGTCTGGCAAAACAGAATGAGTTGGCTTACCAAGTAGTCGAGGCTTATTATAAGGTGGTATTGGATGAAAAACTTTTGCAGTTGGCCGAAGAGCAGTTGCTTTTGGGCAAACGTTATTTAAAGCAGACCGAGACGTTTTTGACATTAGGCTTGCGGTCTGCTTCTGATCTTCAGGAAGTGAAAGCGCGTCATCAGGGAGATGTGTTCCGTTATAGTTCGTATGCAAAGAACCGGGAGATGTCGCTTCTCTATTTAAAAGAATTGATAGGGATGAAATCATCCGCGGAATTGGCTGTTGTGTGTGCGGATGAAGATAGTGTGTTGGCATTGCCTGTTACGAATGCCGATGAACTTTATTGGCAATCTACACGTGTCTTGCCGGATTATAAGAAAAGGGAAATGTGGGAACGGATTGCGCGTAAGGAGTTGGCTATTGCTTCCGGACAGTTTAGTCCTACTATTTATGCCCGTTTTTCGTGGGGGTCTGACTTTTATAATTCTTTATTCTCTTTACACCAGATACGTGACCATTGGAATAAATATATTGGCGTAGGAGTTTCGTTCCCACTATTTACCGGTTTGGATCGTTATGCTTCTTTAAGAAAGAAAAAATTGAACGTAGCGCGTGTGCGTAATCGCATTGAAGCAAAAAACAACAACTTGCGTATTGAGACGGAGCAAGTCACTTTATCATTGTACGCAGGATGGGAAGAGCATCGGCAGGCTATGCTGCAAGTACAGGCCGAAACACAAGTCTTGAAAGAGACGGAACGTAAATGGGAGGAGGGACTTGTTTCAGTCTTCCAGTTGATGGAGTCACGCAATCGTTTGCTTTCGGCAAAGGCAGAACAGGTGCGGACAAGGTTGCAGTATGAGTTGGCTTTGCGTTTGGCTGATTATTATCGGACTGGCAGTTTTTAATAAAAATAATATATGGATACACAGATTGAACATAAGAAAAGGTTTACTCCGAAACAAATTTATGGTGGGGTGGGCGTTGTTTTATTAATAGTATTAATTCTTTATTTATTCTTTCGCGATACCAGTTCTTCCATGACAGTGGAAAAGAACCGGATAACCATTGCTACCATCAAGGAAGGTGAGTTTAATGATTATATTCGTGTCATAGGCCAGGTACTTCCCAGCCGTATGATTTATCTGGATGCTATTGAAGGAGGAAGGGTAGAGGAACGTCTCTTTGAAGAGGGAGCCATGGTAAAAAAAGGAGATGCTATCCTTCGTTTAAGCAATCCGTTGCTTAACATTGGCATCATGCAAAGTGAAGCTGATCTTGCTTATCAGGAAAATGAGCTCCGTAATACCCGTATTAGTATGGAACAGGAACGGCTGGCCCTGAAACAGGAACGTATCGGTATACATAAAGAGTTTCTTACAAAGAAACGGCGTTACGAACAATACAGGCGTTTACTGGAAGAACAACTGATAGCTCGTGAAGATTACCGGTTGGCAACTGAGGAATATGAAGCGGCCCGTGAACAATTGCTTATCTTAGACGAACGTATCCGTCAGGACAGCCTGTTTCGTCTGACGCAGATCGCCAGCCTTGACGAGAATATTCTAAATATGAAACGCAGTCTTACTTTGGTACGTGAACGGTTGGAGAATCTTAAGGTGAAAGCACCGATAGACGGACAGGTAGGAAACCTTGAAGCCCAAATAGGCCAATCCATTGCGGCAGGCGAGCATATAGGGCAAATCATCACCGCCGACTTGAAAGTACAAGCATTAATTGACGAACATTATGTGGAACGGGTGGTTCAGGAGTTGCCGGCCGATTTCACACGTGATGGTGAAAATTATAAGCTGGAAGTGACTAAAGTATATCCTGAAGTGAAAGAGGGACAGTTTCGTACCGATTTTCGTTTTACTATGGGACGTCCGGAGAATATCCGTGCCGGGCAGACTTATCATGTCAATCTCCAGTTGGGCGATCCGGTGAAGGCTGTTCTGATTCCTCGCGGTGGCTTTTTTCAGACAACCGGAGGTAGATGGGTGTATGTTGTCGATGAAAGCGGTAAATTTGCTGTTCGTCACCCCATTCGCATCGGACGGCAAAATCCGCAGTACTATGAGGTGACCGAAGGGTTGAAGCCCGGGGACCGGGTGATTGTTTCCGGATATGAATTGTTTGGCAATAATGAAAAATTAATATTGAAATAAGTCTGCAATATGATCAATTACTTTTCGCAAGTGATACGTAGCCAGCGGGTTAAGAAATCCCTGGTATTGGTAAATATAATAGGATTGTCTGTCTGTATTGCAACAGCATTACTCATTATACTTTATGTATGGTCGGAGTTGAGCTACGATTCATTCCATAATGCCGGGCGTGTATATCGTGTCGAAAGTCGGTTGTATGAAGGCGAAACGCTTACAGATAACTGGGCAACTACAGCTTATGGGCATGCGCCCACAATGGTGCGCGAGATTGCCGGCATTGAGAAGTATGTTCGTGTGACGGCACAAGATCGCGAACAAGTGGTGAATTATTTTGATAGAAGGTTTGCCGAAGAACATTATTGTTACACCGAACCTGCTTTTTTTGAGATATTCAATTTTCCGATAATCAAAGGGAATAAGACCGGACAACTGGTGCGTCCTAATACGGTAGTATTGACTGAAAGTGCGGCAAGCCGTTATTTCGATGGTGAAGATCCGATAGGGAAGGTGTTGACTTTCAGTACGTCTTCATCGCAACAAAATTTTGAAGTAACCGGTGTGATAGCGGATATGCCTGTTCGCTCTCATCTGAAATACGATTTTTTACTTTCATATAGTACGATTCCTAAAGAACGGCAGGACATTTGGTACATTCATGGAGTTTATACCTATGTTCGTTTGATGCCCGGAAAGCATCCGGCAGAGATAGAAGATGCTTTTCTCAGGATATCTGATAAGTATAAAACCGATGCATTGAAACATAAGACTTGGGCTGTGGAGTTGATACCGCTGAAGGATATTCACCTCACTCCGCAAAAAGCCTATGAGAAAGAAGTAAAAGGGAGCCGGACTGCGGTTTTTATACTATTGGTGATGTCCGTTGCTTTGCTACTGATAGGTTGGGCAAATGCTTTGAATCTGACAGTGGCGCGTTTTTTGGAACGCGGACGTGAGTTCGGGTTGCGCAAGGTTTTTGGTGCTTCGCATTGTCAGATTATCATCCAGGGGCTTCTTGAATCTGGTTTTATGAATTTGTTGGCTACACTGATAGCCTTTGGCTGGCTGGAACTCCTTTTACCTCTTGTTTATCGTTGGGTAGGGCAAAACTTTGGGACGGATATACTGATATTACCCGCTTTTTGGGGAATTGTAGTCGGAGTTGTTGTTATCGGAACGTTTGTCGTAGGGCTTTACCCCTCGTGGCTGATGGTTTCTATACGTCCGTCGGAGATTATGAGGGGAAAACTGTTGCATGGCAAACGTGGCAACCGGATAAGGAAAGTACTGATTGTAATTCAATTTTTGATTTCTTTTGTTCTGATTGTCGGCACGTTTACAGTAGTCCGGCAGGTTCGTTACATGCAAAGTAAGGCTTTCACCGATTCCCATTCACGCATGTTGGTTATTAAGTACCCTTCGTTTACCGAGGGATTGGCACTGCGTATGGAGAGTTTCACCAAGCGCCTGAAGCAGCGGGCGGACATAAGTCACGTTACTGTTTCGGGAGCTGTTCCCGGGGTAGAGGTGGCCAATTATTTCACCAACCGCCCTTACGGAAGCGACCCTTCGCAGGTGAAACTGATACAGATGTTTGCTGTAGATTATGACTATTTGCCTGCTTATCTGCCCGATCTGATTTGTGGACGGTGCTTTTCTGAAGATTTTGGTGGCGATCTCAATCGGATTGTGCTCAACGAGGAAGCTGTCAGGTTGTTAGGCTATGAGTCACCCGAAGCTGCATTGGGACAACAGGTTAAAATGGAGGTGGTGGCTGATCCGCTTGAGATTATTGGGGTGGTGAGGAACTATCACCAACAGTCGCTTTCCGTGGCATATAAGCCCATTATCTTTTTTATGAAAGAACGAGTACCGTTTATTGAAACTCCTTATATTTCAATCCGCCTGACAGGTGAGGGAGAAGATAGTGTTTTAGCAGAGATTAGGCAACTGTATCATGAATACTTTCCGACTTCTTTATTCTCTTATTTCTTTTTAAATGATTTGAATACTTTCCTATATAAATCAGACCGTAATTTCGGTTGGATATTTGCCGGTGCTGCTTTGCTTGCTGTGTTTGTGGCATGTCTTGGATTGTGGATTGTAACGCTGTTTTCAACCTTGTCGCGCTTGAAAGAAGTGGGTATCCGTAAAGTACTTGGCGCAAATAAAAGCAGCCTGTTCTTTGTCTTAACTAAGGAGCTGATGCTACTCACTGTATTGGCATCTATTATTGGCATTCCTGTATCGGCAGTGTTGATGGAAGGCTGGTTGGAAACATATGCTTTTCATATTTCGTTGTCTTGGTGGATATATGCAGTTACTTTCGTATTGTTGCTGATGATTGCATTTCTTACTGTCTTCCAACAAGTATGGCGTATAATTCGCCTGAAGCCGATGCGTATTTTGAAATATGAATAACAAATAAATATTGAACTGATTATGATTAAAACTGAAAAACTGACAAAACTCTTCACAACCGAAGAAGTGCAGACAAAGGCATTGAATGAAGTTACCTTGCAGGTGGAACAAGGGGAATTTGTTGCTATAATGGGGCCTTCGGGATGCGGTAAGTCAACCCTGCTGAATATTTTGGGTACACTCGATTCTCCTACTTCCGGATCTTACTCTTTTGAGGGGAAGCAGGTGGACAAAATGAACGAGAACCAGCTTACTGCCCTTCGGAAAGGCAACCTCGGTTTTATTTTCCAGAGTTTTAACTTGATTGATGAACTGACTGTGTATGAAAACGTGGAGTTGCCTCTTATTTATATGGGTATCAAAGCCGGAAAACGTAAAGTAAGGGTCAACAAGGTACTCGAAAAAGTGAATTTGTTGCATCGTGTCAACCACTATCCCCAGCAACTGTCCGGTGGGCAGCAGCAACGTGTGGCTATTGCCCGTGCCGTAGTGACGGATTGTAAATTGCTTCTTGCCGATGAACCTACTGGCAACCTGGACTCAGTGAATGGAATAGAAGTAATGGAGTTATTGAGTGATTTGAACCGCCAAGGAACTACTGTCATTATCGTTACCCACTCCCAACGGGATGCAATGTATGCACATCGTGTCATCCAATTGCTGGATGGGCAAATTGTAGCAGAGAATATTAATCGTCCGATGGAAAAAATAACACCGGTTAAAAATGAAACCCTATGATAGGAAATTATTGGAATAGTGCCTGGCGGAATCTGATGAAACGGAAAAAGTTCAGTTTCATTAATATATTCGGGCTGGCTGTCGGTATGGCATCGGCATTGCTGATTCTTACTTATGTGGCCTTTGAATTCAGTTTTGATAAAATGCATGCGAAGCATGACCGTATCTACCGTGTACAAAGTACATTTTACGAGGGAGAGGTGCTGACCGATTATTGGGCAAGCAGCTCTTTCGGATATGGTTCGGCAATGCAGGAGAATCTTGCCGGAATCGAAGACTATACCCGGATTGCATCTTTGTTCCAGCCGGAACAACTGGTGAAATATGGAGAACTGTGCCTGCGTGAAAACGAAATAGCCTATGCCGATCCCGGCTTTTTCCGTTTGTTTGACTTCGAACTGTTGAAAGGTGACCGTGCTTCTTGTCTTTCTATGCCCGGGCAAGTAGTGATAACCGAACGCATTGCCCGTAAGTATTTCCGTGATGAAGAGCCTATGGGGAAGATACTTGTTTTTAACAGCAACATAGGAAAGGTTTCCTGTGAGGTGACCGGAGTGATGAAGGAAATGCCATCCAATTCACATATACATTATAATTTCCTTTTGTCGTATAAGTCATTGCCTAAATGGGTACAAGAGTATTGGTATAAACACGAAACATATACCTACGTTTTACTGGATTCGCGGGAACGGAAAGAAGAGATTGAACGCGCTTTTCCCGGGATGGCGGAAAAGTATATAACGGAAGAGGCTTTGAAGAATTAGATATGGGGTGTCTGTTTAGTTCCATTGGAGGATATTCATCTCACACCGCAGTTGGGTTATGAGGCCGAACAAAAAGGGAACCGTTCGGCTATCATCGCATTGGTTTTCGCTGCTGTGGCTATACTGGTTATTGCTTGGATTAATTATATCAACTTGACTGTTGCCCGTTCGATGGAACGTGCCAAGGAAGTGGGGGTACGACGGGTAGTGGGGGCTTTTCCGCAACAATTGGTCGGTCAATTCTTGTTCGAGGCGTTGGTGATGAACCTTATTGCCTTTGTGATAGCTGTGGGGCTGGTCGAAATGCTGCTTCCGGCTTTTAATTTGTTGGTAGGGCGGACAGTGAGTTTCTCTGTCTGGCTTACAGGATATTGGGGTTTGTCCGTATTTTTGTTGTTTGTGTGCGGTGTTTATGTTTCGGGTTACTATCCGGCACGTGCATTGCTCCGCAAAAAGCCTATTATGTTATTAAAAGGTAAGTTCCAAAATGGACGTTCGGGAGAACGTACCCGTAAATTGTTGGTGGTTGTGCAGTATACGGCATCTATGATTTTGCTATGCGGCACATTGATTGTATTTGCACAACTTAACTATATGCGCCGTCAGTCGTTAGGAGTAAGGACCGACCGGATTCTGGTTGTGAAGTTTCCCGGTCCGACAGAAGGAATGAATATAAAAATTGAATCAAATCGTAAAACGATAAAAAAACTTCCATTTGTGTAGAAAGTAACTTGTTAGGGTTATGTT
>ENA-UOOD01003602-UOOD01003602.1-human-gut-metagenome-genome-assembly--contig:-CS67-NODE-3602-length-12671-cov-5.217660_pt1 | contig 12671 bp, 10 predicted proteins | sample MGYA00242464_ERZ724011 | MGnify/ENA metagenome assembly ERZ724011 | reverse complement strand
CTCTGATGTATGATTTACATGCCTTTCGGAAACTCGAAGTCCCGGAAGCAAGGTAATCTATCCAAAAGTTGGGACAAAGGGCTGGTCTGGTTATTATGCACTGATTGATCCGTTTCTTGTAAATCGATATACACGTGATACAGACATCGTAAATGGAGTATACCATGTATACACAGGATTTTGTACCAAAGAAACTCATCATCAACAAAAAGCTTCGAAAAGCCGACAAGAAATGGATCAAAAAGTTTGCTAAGAAGTGGCATGTAAAAGTAGTTGAGAAATAGAAAGTGAATATTTTAATCAAATAATATATTGACAAATACCCTAAGGGGGTATATCCTAGATACGGATACCCCCTCAGGGTATTTTGCTTGAAAGGAGGAAAAGCATGGCAGAAGAGAAGGTTTGTCCGTGTCATAAGACAAAAGTACGTGATCCCAAGGAATACAAGGATTTGTTGAATCGCCTGAGCAGGATAGAGGGACAGATCCGTGGCATTAAGGGCATGGTGGAGAGAGATGCGTATTGTCCGGATATATTGACACAGGTAGCCGCAGCAAATGCAGCACTGAATAGTTTTAACAAAGTTTTGCTTGCAAATCACATAAAAACTTGTGTTACGACAGATATTAAAGAGGGAAAAGACGAAACAGTGGATGAGTTAGTAAATGTGTTGCAAAAATTAATGAGATAAATAAACACAGACGTAGAAAGAAGGCTTCGGATGGAACAGTATATTGTAACAGGAATGAGCTGTGCGGCGTGTAGTGCCAGGGTGGAAAAAGCAGTCAACGCAGTTCCGGGTGTTACCTCGTGCTCCGTTAGTCTGCTTACCAATTCGATGGGGGTAGAAGGAAGTGCATCTGGTGATGCCATCATTGAGGCGGTACAAAATGCAGGATATGGAGCCAAAATAAAGGGTGCAGACGTGCAATCCGGGAATGCGCAGAATCAGGGAGCACTCGAAGAGGAACTTGTCGATCACACCACGCCGCTTTTGCGAAAGCGCTTGCTGTGGTCGGTCTGCTTTTTGCTAGTACTTATGTATTTTTCTATGGGGCATATGATGTGGAATTGGCCGGTGCCGAAATGGATGGCAGGGAATCATGTGGCGATGGGATTGACACAAATGCTTCTCACGATCATTATTATGGTGATCAATCAGCATTTCTTCATTAGTGGGTTTAAGAGTTTGTGGCATCGGGCACCTAATATGGATACGCTCGTAGCATTAGGTGCGACAGCGGCATTTGGATATAGCACATATGCATTGTTTGCCATGACGGATGCTGTGATGCATGGCGCGGACAAGCAGGTTATGGCGTATATGCACGACTTTTATTTTGAGTCTGCGGCGATGATCTTGACATTGATCACAGTCGGCAAAATGTTAGAGGCGCGCTCGAAGGGAAAGACAACGGATGCGCTCAAAGGTTTGCTTAGACTTGCACCAAAGACTGCCGTCGTTGTACGAGATGGCGCCGAAGTGACAGTGGATATTGCCAGTGTACAAAAAGACGATATCTTTGTGGTCAGACCCGGAGAAACGATACCGGTGGATGGCATCGTGCTGGATGGCAATAGTGCGGTGGATGAATCGGCACTTACAGGAGAGAGCGTTCCGGTGGACAAGCAAAAGGATGATCCGGTATCTGCAGCAACGATCAACCAGTCTGGTTTCTTGAAATGCAGGGCAACACGTGTCGGCGAGGATACGACGTTGTCACAGATCATTCAAATGGTTAGCGATGCAGCAGCAACGAAAGCGCCGATTGCCAAGATCGCTGATAAAGTATCCGGAGTATTTGTGCCAACAGTCATTGTTATTGCACTCGTGACGATGGTTGTTTGGCTGCTTACCGGTGCGAGCATCGGTTTTGCATTAGCCAGAGGCATTTCCGTGCTGGTTATCAGCTGCCCGTGTGCGTTGGGACTGGCCACGCCGGTCGCAATCATGGTGGGAAACGGTGTCGGTGCGAAGCATGGAATATTGTTTAAGACAGCCGTGTCGCTGGAAGAGACTGGAAAGATGGATATCGTATGCCTCGACAAGACCGGAACGATTACAAAAGGCGAACCGCAAGTTACGGATATCGTTGCAGCGGAGGGCGTATCGATCGATGAATTACTGTTGTACGCATATTCGTTGGAGCAAAAAAGTGAGCATCCGCTTGCTAAAGCTGTCCTGAAATGCGGACAGGAGAGTAACTTAACTTCAATAGAACCGCAAGAATTTATGGCATTGCCGGGAAATGGATTGTCAGCAATGTGTGATGGGGAAAACGTGATCGGTGGCAGTCGGAAGTTCATTGAGCAGACGATTTCACTCGAGAAAGTGTATAGCGATCGAATCAATTCACAGAATAAGAAATTCGATCGGCCGACAGAGCAGGAAAAGTCAATTGTGCCAGCTTCTGGTCGGTCGACAGAGCAGGAAAAGTCAATTGCGCCAGCTTCTGGTCGTTCGTCAGAGCAGAAAGAACTGATCACACTGGTATCGGACCGCTTGGCGGGTCAGGGTAAGACACCACTCTTTTTTGCAAAAGATGGCAAATTGCTTGGTATTATCGCAGTTGCAGATGTGATCAAGGAAGACAGTCTTTCTGCTATTAAAGAGATGCAGGGTATGGGACTGCGGGTCGTTATGCTGACCGGTGATAATGAACGCACAGCGAAAGCAATTGGTGATCAGGTCGGCGTAGATGAGGTGATCGCCGGAGTGCTTCCGGATGGCAAAGAAGAGGTTGTCAGACGCCTGCAGCAATATGGTAAGGTTGCCATGGTTGGAGATGGCATTAACGATGCACCGGCTCTGACCAGAGCTGATATGGGTATCGCGATCGGCGCCGGAACAGACGTTGCCATTGATGCAGCAGATGTGGTTTTGATGCAGAGCAGACTTCGCGATGTGCCTGCGGCAATTCGCTTGAGCAGAGCGACGCTGCGCAATATTCACGAAAATCTGTTTTGGGCATTTTTCTATAATGTGATCGGTATTCCGCTGGCGGCGGGAGTATGGATCCCATTGTTTGGCTGGGAGTTAAATCCTATGTTTGGTGCTGCAGCAATGAGTCTGTCCAGTTTTTGCGTGGTATCCAATGCATTGAGATTGAATCTCTGCAAAATATATGATGCCCATAAAGATAAAAAAAGAGCTGGAAATTCACAAATCCAGTCTAAAATAGTATATAATGAGGAGGAAACAACGATGACAAAAACAATGAAAATTAACGGAATGATGTGTGGACACTGCGAGGCAACAGTGAAGAAAGCATTGGAGAGTTTGGATCAGGTAACAGAGGCTGCGGTAAGCCATGAGGCAGGGACAGCAGTTGTTACGTTATCTGCAGACATCGCAGATGATGTATTGAAGCAGACAGTAGAAGCTAAAGATTACGAAGTGACATCCATTGAGTAATAGAGCATAATCCAATGTTGATATGGATCCCGGAGTGTACGTTTTTATGGACAGGAAAGCATTCTCCGGGATTTTCTTTGATTAATAGGAAATTGCTGTTGTGTAGCGTGACATCACCAAGAATTGCTTTAGCAATTCTTGCAAAGCAAAGCGCTGGCTTTGCTTTTTTTGTTTAGCAGGAAAATATGTAAATTCCTGCTTGGATTGGAGGGGATATGAAAACTTTTATTACAAAACATAAGAAAGGGATCAAACGAATGTTGATCGGATGTGGAATTGTTATCATACTTAGTGCAGCCGTTATATTTGGCATGGATGCGTATGTGGTGCATTACGCCAAAGGTTATGTATATGAGACGGGGCAGGAAAACAGTATGCCGAAAGCCGACTGCATATTGGTATTAGGGGCAGGCATGAAGCCCAATGGGGAGCCAAGCTTAATGCTTCGTGATCGTTTAAATCGTGCGATCGAATTATACCGTGCGGGGGTATCGGATCGTTTTCTGTTGACCGGGGATCATGGCAGGAAAGGCTATAATGAAGTACAGGGAATGAAAGACTATATTATGGCGAATCTGGATGTCTCGGAGGATAAGATCTTTATGGATCATGCAGGCTTTTCAACGTATGAATCCATGTATCGTGCCAGAGATATTTTTGAGGTACATAATCCGGTTGTTGTCACGCAAAAGTATCACGCATATCGCGCGGTGTACGCTGCACGTAAATTGGGACTGGATGCTTATGCCGCACCGAATAAACGGATGAAATACCGTAATATCTGGATCTGCAAATTGCGCGAAGTGGCTGCGAGAGATAAGGAAGTGGTCAATCTGTGGATACAGCCAAAGCCGACTTATTTAGGAGATAAGATTCCGATCAGCGGAAGTGGGCTGGCAACGAAAGATTGATCTTAGAGATGTCCGAAAAATGCAGATACTTGTCTGTCTGCTCTATAGTATGGCAAATAGACAAAGCGTTATAATTAATATGGAGTTATGTTTCGTGATTATCGGACAAGTACTGACATAACAGAAAGGGAAAGGTAATGACAATGAAAAAAAGCAAAAAAGTATGGAGCTTGTTACTCGTATTGAGTTTGGTGATCGGCATGGCGGCAGGAGGTGTGCAATCGCAGGCATATAGCGTTCCATCGAACATGAAATGGTGGACGAAAGATCGTTTCGGTATGTTCATTCACTTTGGAGCGTATTCCTATTATGGACACGGGGAATGGGCGATGCAGACCGAGGGGATTTCGAAGCAGAAATACCAACAGACGGTAGCTGCGAAGTTCAATCCAACCAAGTTTAATGCCAATGAAATTGTGAAATATGCAAAGCTTGCCGGTATGAAATACATCGTGATCACAGCCAAACATCATGAGGGAATGGCAATGTGGGATACGAATGTTGCCAGCTTTAAGGATTATACCGGTAAGACGATGTTTAGTCTGCAGCAGTATACACCATTTGGCAAAACCGGCCGTGATGTGCTGATGGAGTTAAAAACAGCCTGTGATAAGGCAGGGATTAAGTTTGGCCTGTATTACTCGATCATAGATTGGAACCATTCGTCGCAGACGATCAACGGTGATTTTACGAAGATGAAGTCAATGGCTGCGCGCACAGCATACATCCGCGACATGAAGGCTCAGTTAAAAGAGTTAGTAGACCGTTATGATCCGGCAATTATGTGGTTTGACGGAGACTGGACTTACAGAAGAAAGGCGCCGACACTGGCAAAATGGTGGACGAAAGCAGATGGAAAAGATCTGTATAAATATGTAAAATCTTTGAAATCTTCTATATTAGTAAACGAGCGTGTCTGCCGTGGATTTAAGCTGGGTGATTTTGAGTGCCCGGAGAGAAGTATTCCGGAGAAAGCACCATCAAGACCATGGGAGACTTGTCAGTCCATGAACGATGCGTGGGGCTATAAAAAGGATTTGGAGAATTCATATCGAAGCTATAAATATTTAATCCGGGAATTGGTCGATGTTGCTTCTAAGAGTGGTAATTATCTGTTAAATATCGGACCGAAGGGTGACGGTACTATGACAGCGGGAAGTAAGAAAGCACTGCGTGGCATTGGTAACTGGATGAAGAAAAACGGCAGCAGTATTTATGCTACCTCCGGTAATCCGTTTGGTAAGGTCCCATCTTGGGGAACATATACCAAGAAAGGTAAAAATGTCTATGTACATGTGACGAAATGGCCTAAAAATAAAAAGCTGACAGTACGCAAGTACAAAAATAAAAAGCTCAAAAAAGTCTATTTGCTGGAATCCGGTAAAAAGATTTCCTGCAAAGGCAATAAAAAAGGAAAGACGAAGGTGACCTTAAAGGTGACGAAGAAAGTACCTAATAAAAAAGATACGGTTATTGTGATGCAGTATAAATAGGTGTCCGTATAATGGCACAGCAAGACGGGCAGGCGTTTAGCGCATGAGATGTAGAGAAAATGATTCACTAGAAGATTAAGAGAAAGGAAGAAAATATGGAGATCGCACAATATATACAAGAAGGAAAAGCAGTACTTGGCATTGAGTTTGGTTCGACGCGTATCAAGGCTGTGCTGATCGGAGAACAAGGAGAACCACTTGCTTCCGGCAGCCACAACTGGGAGAATCGCTTAGAGGATGGTGTGTGGACATACCACGAGGAGGATATCTGGAATGGTTTGGCAGACTGTTATCGTTCCTTGGCAGAGCAAGTACAGCAAAAATACAACGTAACGCTCACAAAGCTTGCAGCAATTGGTTTTTCGGCGATGATGCATGGATATTTGGCGTTCGACGCGAAAGGAGACTTCTTGGTTCCATTCCGTACTTGGCGCAATACAATGACAGAAGAGGCGGCAGAGCAGTTGACGAAACGGTTTGCGTTTAATATTCCGCAGAGATGGAGTATTGCACATTTATATCAGGCAATTTTGAACGAGGAACCACATTTATCGAAGCTTTCTTATTTTACGACATTGGCGGGCTATGTACATTGGAAGCTCACAGACGAAAAAGTACTCGGCGTGGGCGATGCATCGGGAATGTTCCCAATCGACAGCGAGACGGGAGACTACGATAGTAAGATGCTGGCACAGTTTGATGAGATGATTGCCGATCGTGGATACTCGTGGAATATAAAGGATATTTTGCCAAAGGTCTTGTCGGCAGGAGAGGAAGCCGGAGTGCTGACCGAGAGGGGAGCCGCATTATTGGATCCAACCGGTTCTTTACAGGCGGGGATTCCGTTATGCCCGCCGGAAGGAGATGCCGGAACCGGGATGGTCGCAACAGATAGTGTAGGTGTCCGCACCGGAAATGTATCTGCCGGAACATCAATTTTTGCGATGGTTGTACTTGAACAGGCATTAAAACAGGTGCATACGGAAATTGATATGGTTACAACACCTTCCGGTGAGCCGGTGGCGATGGTACATTGTAACAATTGCACCTCGGACATCAATGCATGGGTCAACTTGTTCGGTGAATTTGCGGATTACATGGGATTTTCGGTAGACACAGGAACGCTGTTTACAAAATTGTTCCAAAAAGCAGAGGAGGGAGCGGCCGATTGCGGCGGTCTTCTTTCCTATAATTATTTTTCCGGAGAAGGTGTGACTGCATTAGATGCCGGAAGACCACTCTTTGTGCGTAAGCCGGATGCGGCATTTAACCTTGCTAATTTTATGCGTACACATTTATATAGTGCGCTGGCAACCTTGAAGATCGGATTGGATATTTTGCAGCAGGAGCAGGTTCAAGTTGACAAAATGTATGGACATGGCGGCTTCTTTACGACCAAGGGCGTCGGACAGCGGATTACTGCGGCAGCAATGAATGCACCGGTTTCTGTGATGGAGACAGCCGGTGAGGGCGGTGCCTGGGGTATTGCGCTGCTTGCAGATTTTATGGTTCATAAGCAGGAGGGACAGTCGCTGACACAGTATTTGGAAGATTATGTATTTGCCGGCAATGAAGGGACAACAATAGCCCCTGATCCGGAGATCGTGCAGGGATTTGAACAATTTATGGAATCATATCGTGGGGGCTTGCAGATTGAAGAAACTTCGTTAGATTGGTAAGCAGATATTTTCGAATGGAGGACACTATGTTAGAAGAGTTAAAGAAAAAGGTATATGAAGCAAATATGGAACTGCCGCGCAGAGGATTGATCACGTATACTTGGGGAAATGTAAGCGGGATTGATAGAGATACCGGATATTTTGTGATCAAACCCAGTGGCGTAGATTATGATAAGCTGCGTCCGGAAGATATGGTGGTCATGGATCTGGAAGGAAACCGTATCGAGGGAACGCTTAACCCATCATCGGACACGCCAACGCATTTGGAATTGTACAAAAAATATCCGGAAATCGGAGGCGTTGTGCATACACATTCGCCGGAGGCAACTTCGTGGGCGCAGGCAGGACGTGACATTCCGTTATATGGAACAACACATGCCGACTATTTTTATGGTCCGATTCCTTGTGCGCGAAGTCTGACACCGGAAGAGATTGGTGGAGAGTATGAGCGTAATACCGGACTTGTTATTATTGAGACATTTGAGCAGAGAGGACTGAATCCAATGCATACGCCGGGCGTACTCTGCACAAACCACGGACCGTTTACCTGGGGCAAGGATGCTGCTGAAGCAGTGCATAATGCGGTCGTGCTGGAAGAGGTTGCGCGCATGGCAATCCGAACAGAATTACTCAACCCTCAGGTACAGCCGGCACCGGATAGTATTCGTGACAAGCATTTTTTTAGAAAACATGGAGAAAATGCATACTATGGTCAATAGTATGATGTGAGGGGGATCGCTGTGGAATTTGCATTGAAACAGGGGCGGGTGCTGGTGCTTGATGCAGCGGAAGCGAAGGAACGCTGGGAGAGTGCCAGCTTTTGGAATGAAATGGAATATATGCTGCAGTCTAACCGTATGCATTTTTCGAAAGCTGTAGTTCTTGCGGACGCTGTAGTGGGCGAAATTATGTGGCATCCGGAAGAAGCATATGACGGCAGAGCGGTCAGTATTATTTACTATCTTGACCGCAGCGAACTGGTTTTGATCGGACAAAAGACCAGACATGATCACTGGGAAAAACAGCTTCGCTCGCTGATCAGTGATGAAGATGATCTGTCGCCTGTACGTTTTTTTATCCGCCTTTTGGATGAATTATTAAAAGATGATATCAAACATTTGCAGAGGATCGAAGCAGGCTGCTTCCAGATGGAAGAGGAGATCCAGTCTGGGGAGAAGACGGATCCGACCGGATTAATGGCCAAATATCGCAAAATATTACTCAACAAGAGCTTTCAATATCAACAGATGATGGATATGAGCGATACACTTGTCGAAAATGTCAATGATTTCTTTGATGAGAAAGAGGTGATCTGTTTTCAGACATATGGACAAAAGGTAGAGCGGTTATACAATCGCTCTAAAATGCTTCGGGAATATATGCTGCAAATACGAGAATTACAGCAGCAGCGCTTGGATGAAGAACAAAATAGGATCATGCGTATCCTGACGATCGTCACGGCTATTTTTTCGCCGTTGACACTTGTGGCAGGGTGGTATGGTATGAATTTTGTTGGAATGCCGGAGCTTAAGAGTCATTACGGTTATCCTGTTGTGGCAATCGTGTGTGGTATCATCATTCTTCTTGAATTTATCTATTTCAAACACAAAAAAATGTTGTAAGAAGTAATGAATCCCCCTTAGGCAGATAAGGTAGATAACCAAAAGTCTGCTCAAGGGGGATTTAATTTGTGTTGATCCATTATTTTGAATAGGAAATTGCTGCTATGTAGCGTGACATCGCCAAGCAAGAATTGCTTTTAATTTGCTGCCTGTGCAATATTCATAGCGTGCGCTGCAACACGTTCCAGATCCATCAAAAGTTCTACGAACATCATACCCTGTTGTGAATTACATTTTCCCTTATTCATACGGACAATATGCTTTTCCTTCATGTCCTCGATCATGCGGTTTACATCTCGTTTCAAGGCATATACATGTGCGTATTTATCCTGATCCGGTGATACCATTTGGGCGTAAGCTTCTTTGTAAATACGTTCAATAATATCCACCAACCCACGGAGTTCTTCCATGGCGGTTTTACTGAAACGCTCCTTATTCTTGTGCATACGAATACTATATTGTGCCATATTTTCTGCATGGTCACCGATTCGCTCTAAATCATTGATCACATGGAATAGATTACCAACGTGCTTAGCCTGCTCTGGCGTCAGATCTGCAAAAGAACTCATGCGGATCAGTGCATCGGTAATTTTCTTATTTAAGAAATCGATCGTTTCTTCCGTCTGGTTGAAATCATCCTCGTCTTTCAAACGATTATCAAAATAATTCTCGGTAGCGAGACGAAGGTTGGTTTGTACCAGTTCTTCCATACGATTGGTCTCCGCATCGATCTGACCGATCATTGCAGTAGAAGTCGTATGCGTTGTTTCGCTGATAAACTCTAATTTTGCCATATTTGGCTCTTCGTCGGAGCCGCGAATGATCTTCTTAGACAAAGCGGCGATGAGATTTGAGAATGGGAACAACACGATCAGTGATACTAAGTTAAAGATCGTGTTCGCATTTGCAATACGGCGGCTCGGATCTCCGGAAGTCATCGACAACCAGTCGAGAACCGGAAGGAATGTAGTGGCTAACATAAAGATCAGCATACCACAGGTCTCAAAAATAGCAACGATGGCAGCAACGCGTTTGGCATCCTTTTTGCCACCAATAGAAGCTAAGATCGGAGCGATACTTGCACCGATATTCATACCAAGCATTACATAAAAGGCCGGGCGGAATCCAATGACACCGCTTACCGCCATGATCTGCAGCACACCGACGGAGGCAGAGGCACTTTGGATAATTACGGTGAAAATCACGCCGACCAGTACACCGAGTAAAGGATTAGAAAGATTTGCCACAATATTAATAAACCATTCTTCCTGTGCCATTGGTCTCATTGCGGTGCTCATGGTGGACAATCCGACAAAGAGGATACCAAGACTTGCGACAACCTGTCCGAAGCTTTTGATGTTGTTGGATTTCGCAAACATCAAGAAAGCAACGCCCACAAAGGCAATAACCGGAGCATATTTTGAAATATAATTGGTTGCAAGAAGCTGTCCGGTGATCGTTGTACCTAGCTTAGCACCCATGATGATCCCAACAGAGCGCTCTAACTGCATCATTCCGGCATTTACAAATCCGACAGTCATGACACACATGGCATTGGAGCTTTGGATCAGTGCGGTCAGACCGGCACCCAGCAACACAGCCATAATACGTTTTTCCGTTAATTTTTCCAAAATAGTTTTCATATAATCGCCGGCAAGTTTCTTCAAACCGTCGCTCATGAAAGTCATTCCAAAGATGAAGAGCGCAAGCCCTCCAAGAAGATTGATCACGTGTTCTGAAGTCATTCGTTTTCTCCTTATCAATCACTAAATGGTGTTATTTGCATAAAAATCACAGCACATATCGACGAAAAGCTTTGTAAAATCTAGGCAAATAATGAGATAAACAGTAGCATTTTACGTAAAATCTGCGTAAAGCCAAATATAATTATATAGCGTGTTTCTATGAAAAGCAATCATTTTTATATCATCGATCTATAGGAAATCGATGCATATTCCTCCACAACCAATATGGGAAGTTAAAGTAAGGTATAGTTGATAAACGAGATGGGAAATGCTATAGTTAGGATTAATGTAAAAACAATTGGAGTAAGGAGGATTAGTGTATGCAGACAGCACTTTTAAGTTATTTTCCGGGGATGTATTACTATATGGATCCGACATATGTTCTTGTTATTATTGGTGCGGTAATATGTATGCTGGCATCTGCCAACGTCAGCCGGACATTTAATAAGTACAGTCGATATCATAGCAAACGTGGTCTGACAGGGGCGCAGACAGCAGAAATGATCCTGCGAAGTGCAGGGATTACCGATGTACGAATCGAACATATCAGCGGACAGTTGACTGATCATTATGATCCACGTGCGAAGGTGGTGCGATTGTCAGATAGTGTATATGGTGCATCATCGATTGCCGCCGTTGGAGTGGCAGCGCACGAATGTGGACATGTCATTCAACATCATGTTGGTTATGTTCCGATACAGATACGCAGTGCCATTGTTCCGGTGGTCAATATTGGTTCTAAATTGTCGTGGCCGGTGATCATTGTTGGATTGCTGATCGGGCATACCAATTTGATCTATCTTGGTATTATATTGTTTGCGTTGACATTGTTGTTTCAGATTGTCACCCTTCCGGTAGAGTTTAATGCGTCGGGCAGAGCACTTCGTATTTTAAATGATAGCGGAATGTTATATGAAGATGAGGTGAGAGGGGCGAGACGTGTACTTTCAGCGGCAGCAATGACCTATATAACGGCAACGGTATCCACCTTATTACAGCTGCTTCGACTGGTGTTACTGTTTGGAAGAAGAGATAACGATTAAATCAAACATACACACTTCATACATTTCGAAGTTGTTTATTAAAACTACCGTCAGAGAAAGGAATGACAGATTACGATGGAATTATGGGATATTTATGATAAGGACAAGAAGCCAACCGGGCGAACCATGAAAAGAAATGATTGGTGCTTGAAAGAAGGGGAGTATCATTTGTCGGTACTTGGTGTTATTCAGAGACCGGATGGAAAATATTTGATCACAAAGCGTGCGGCTGACAAAGCTTGGGCACCCGGCTGGTGGGAAGTATCCGGTGGAGCGGCTATTGCCGGGGAGACATCGGAAGAGGCCGTGAAACGTGAAATCTTAGAAGAAACCGGACTGGATGTAACGAATGCAGAAGGTGGCTTTCTGTTTTCGTATCACCGTGAGAATCCGGGAGAAGGTGATAACTATTTTGTAGATGTCTATAAATATCATATGGATTTTACAGAGGCAGATATCAAATTGCAGACGGAAGAGACGAATGCATTTCAGATAGCGGATGCAGCACAGTTATCAGAATACGATAAGCAGGGGATTTTTTTGCATTATCAAAGTATTAAGCAGGCGTTGCAATAGTGACAGTGTATGATGCCGGGTGGGAGAATCATTCACAGATATGTTCTGATATTAATTTTTGGTATGGTAAGTTCAAGTTTGATGTGCGAAGTTTGCGTTTTTGAATCTAAATGCTTTACAAAATCAAAATAAACTCCACAAACCATTAATATTATTAGGAGAATACACGGAAAAACTTAATAAT